>Ga0116210_1001476_pt1 | contig 17204 bp, 17 predicted proteins | sample TshhotsprinmetaG_FD_94483 | JGI IMG/M metagenome (GOLD analysis project Ga0116210, IMG submission 94483) | Hot spring microbial communities from South Africa to study Microbial Dark Matter (Phase II) - Tshipise hot spring metaG | ecosystem: Environmental > Aquatic > Thermal springs > Hot... | reverse complement strand
TCAAAACCCAGTTAATGACATCATACAAGACTGGGCTTCTTAAGTATTGCCTTTTTTCGGGTCATCGGACAATCGAATTTCCAATTTCGATGATTTTTCACCTTGACATATTACCGCAGGACTGTATGCAAAAATCACTTATTTTATTTGACAAAATGAAAGTAGTTTCCTTCTTCTACGGTAATTTGTTTTTCTTTCACATTGACAGATGTTAGTTTCACAAGGGAAACATATTCATCAACGAGTCTCTCTTCCGCTTCCTCGGATTCGACAAGCACACCAATACCGACAACATTTGCCCGGAACTCTGCTAACAAACTAATCATGCCATTGATCGTTCCGCCCGCTTTCATAAAATCGTCAACGATTAAGACGTTAGCTCCCTCTGTTAAACTACGCTTAGATAAAACCATTGTTTGAATGCGTTTGGATGAACCGGACACGTAGTTGATGCTCACCATCGATCCTTCCGTCACTTTGCTGTCGCGGCGAATAATTACAACAGGTACGTTTAAAAAGCTCGCCACAGCGTAAGCTAACGGAATTCCTTTTGTAGCAACTGTCACAACAAAATCAATGTTTTCGTGTGCAAACGCCGAGGCGTATAAACGGCCGATTTGGTTAACGATGCGCGTATCACCAAGTAAATCTGTCATATATAAATAGCCACCAGGAAGAAGCCGATCTGGATCAGCTAAACTTGCGCATAATTGTTGGATAAATTGTTTTGCTTCTCCCTCTGAAATTTTCGGTACATATTGTACTCCGCCTGCTGCGCCAGGAAGCGTGCGCAACAAACCGATTCCTTGTTGTTCAAACGTTTGCTTAATAATAGCTAAATCTTCACTAATAGACGATTTGGCTGAACCGTATCGCTCCGCAAAAAAGGTGAGTGGTACGAGTTGATGTGGATGATAAAGCAAATAATGCGTCATATCCACGAGTCGGCTGCTTCGCCTTAATTTCATATAATAACCTCCTCATTGTTCATGTCTTTCCCCAATTAATCGAACGGCATAAACGTGCTCGCAAAAACCGCGCAAACCATTATATACTCGTTGTAAGCGTGAATCGTGTTGAACGAGGCCAAATACAGTCGGTCCGCTTCCGCTCATCAGTGAGACATCCGCCCCGAAGCGTTTCATCTGCTCTTTAATTTGGGCTACTTCAGGATGCATGTTTAACGTTACACTTTCTAGCACATTGCCAGCGAGTGCACAAATTTTTTCATAATTTTTCTCTTTAATCGCAGCAACCATTCCATCTACGTTTGGATGATCGACGGATTGCAAGTTTAAATTCCGATACACATCCGCAGTTGACACACCGATCGTTGGCTTCGCTAAAATGACCCAACTTGGTGGGTGAGCAGGGATATGTTCGATTTTTTCCCCTCTTCCTGTGGCAACCGCTGTTCCTCCATATACACAAAACGGTACATCAGAGCCGATCTCTGCTCCTATTTCCGCAAGCTCGTCCAAACTTAAGCCTAATCCCCAAAGCTTATTTAACCCGCGCAACGTTGCAGCTGCATCACTGCTTCCACCCGCAAGCCCTGCTGCAACAGGAATATGTTTCGTAATTGCGATAGAAACCCCACGTCGTATTCCAAACTTTTCCTTTAGTAATTTAGCTGCTTGATACGCCAAGTTTCTCTCATCATCTGGCACGAAGCGATTGTGAGAAATAATTTGAATCGTATCACAATATAAATCGGTCAACTCCACACGATCAGCTAAATCAATCGTCGTCATCACCATCTTGACTTCATGGTAGCCATCTGGACGTTTATGTAATACGTCGAGAGATAAATTAATTTTCGCTGGCGCTTTGACTAACAACCTCAATCTGTTCACCTACTTTTCCGACTTCAAACTCCTATCGACATTTTACCACAAAAAATAGTGAACAAATACGTGCCTTTTCAATAGCCATAAAAAAAGAGACCACCGATATTGGTCGCCTCCTCGCGCAATTATGAATGTGTGCCGCTCATCGCTACTTGTTCATCATCTAAAAATGTAAGCTGTACAGTCTCTGTTAATACGTCTGCATAACTATATGATACACGTTCAAAAGCGTTTTCTTCTTGATCAAGTTCAACGACAAATACGGACGGATATGTTTGGGCCAACACGCCGCAACGCTCGATTGTCTTTCGACGCCCACCGTTCGCCTTTAACGTCAATCTTTTACCGAGATTCGAATCCAACACTTTTTTAATTTCCGACAATGTTTTTCCCATCGTATCCACCTCACTATTACGTAGTATAACAAATGAAAAACGATAAGTCAAAAAATAATAATTATATCAACAAAAAATATTGAATGTCAATACTTTTGTTTTTATTATGAACAAATAAAGAAAAAACTATGTACAAAAAGTGTTAAAAAACAAAACTTGTCTTTTTACCACTACGGTAAAAAGACAAGAGGCTTTTATTTATGCTTGTTCAGTAATCGTCCGAAACGGCATTCCGGTTCGTAAAACGCCTCGCGTCTCAACACCACCAAGCCCTTTTTCACCTGTTAATGTATTTCTTAATACATCCCACACATTGACGCGATCCATAAACGGTGTAAAGCTAATTCGCGATACAATATATACTGGATCAAGCGCATGAATATTGACTCGTGCAGGCGAGCTCGCAAAGTTGGCACCTGCACGAATAAGCGATTCGAAGTGTGATTGACACGCCCCAGCAAAAATAACAAGTTGATCAAGGTTCGGGATTTTTTTTCGCGCTTGTCTCACCGTTTGTACAAAATACTTGGAATGGCGATACGCTTTCAAATCATCAACCGCTCCTTTTGATTTTGAATAAGCGTCGTGCCCAGTTACAACTAAAATATCTGGACGCACTTGCTCCAGCAGCGGAATAATGCGATCGGGCATATCTGTTTCATTACAATGCACACCATATACCGGTACCCCAATTCTTTCGTACAGCTGCATACATTTTCTTAAATAAAGCGGATCTCCATCAATATGAAGCACTCGTCCCGGCAGTTGAAAAAAGTCCATTTTCACGTCGTACCCACCTGTCGCCTCATATTCACTTTTTTCCCGCAACAGTCGATAATCTTGTCGCAACAACTTATAGCATTGCTCAATATGTTGTTTTTCTTTTTCTTTTCGTTTCTTTTTTTCTCGTTCATCAATGATGACTAAATCAGAAAAAGGAGCATCTGCCATTAGTCGAACATCTTCTCCATACAAGATCGCTTCTTTCTCCCCATCATTTTCTTTTATGTCGATAACCCGAAACAAAATATCACATTCATATGATTTCCGTGCAACAATATCGCCAATTTGAATCATACACGCCCGCCCCTTCGCCTGTTTTGTTTGTAACATATGCATGAACAGCGCAGAGCGTGTAAAAAAAAGAGGCCTTAAGCCTCTTGACGAAACATGTCATATAGTTGCTCGCTCAATGTAGCGAACTCAGCGATCGTAAGCGTTTCCCCCCTGCGCTTCGGATCGATATGGGCGTTGTGAAGCGCTTGTTCGATTTGTTCTTTTTTCTCTTTACCATTTGGCAACTGGCTCATTAAATTATTTAAAATCGTCTTGCGCCGCTGTCCAAAGCTTGCACGGACAACAGTAAAGAAAAATTGTTCATCCGAAACATGAACAGCCGGTTGTTCTCGTCTCAATAAACGAATGACCGCAGAGTCTACATTCGGTTTTGGCATGAATACTGTTCTTGGCACATGCATGACTGTTTCAGCATGCGTATAATATTGAACAGCAATCGTTAACGACCCGTAGTCTTTCGTACCCGGCTTCGCAGCCATTCGCTCTGCTACCTCTTTTTGTAACATCACAACCATCCCGCGAATAGGGAGACGATCTGTTAATAACTTCATAATAATTGGTGTTGTCACGTAATACGGTAAATTAGCAACGACCATGATGTCATCAACATCTATGAACTGTTCTACAATAACTTGTCGAACATCTGCCTTTAAAATATCTTTATGAATGATAGACACATTTGAATATGGAGAGAGCGTATCGGACAAAATGGGGATTAGCCGTTGGTCAATTTCAAACGCCACCACTCTTTTTGCACGTCGCGCTAATTGCTCCGTAAGCGCCCCGATTCCCGGCCCAATTTCAATGACACCCGTTTGCTCAGACAGTTCAGCAAAATCAACAATACGATGTAAAACGTTTGGTTCAATTAAAAAGTTTTGTCCAAGACTTTTTTTAAAAGAAAAGCCGTATTTCGTCAAAATTTCTTTTGTGCGTGTCGGTGTAGCAATATCTTTATACATGTCGTTCCTCCCGCATGACTTCCTTCATCGCTTCTGTAAATTGCTCCTTCGAAATTTGGAACATTTGCAACCGTTTATGCAGTTGTTTCCCGTTTGTATATCCGATTTTTAATAATTTCCCTAACTTCTCACGGCGAGCGCTTGCTAGCGGTCCACCAATTAATCCAGCATCAACAAGATGTTGGAATGAAATTTCTTCTTTCGGATCAATCATTTCTTCGTATACGCTTAAAAGCGCGGTGCGAATCGCTTCAACGGACGCATGTTCAACACCGAGACCTTTTCCGTGTTTTCCTCGCGCTTCCTCGCGCGTTAAAAATGCGTGCTTACATCCCGGTACACGCTCGGCAATGGTTTTGCGAATTTTTTCCCCTGGATAATCAGGATCAGTGAAAATGATAACCCCCCGCTGTTGTTGGGCTAAGCGAATGCGCTCAATCGTTTCATCGTTGATGGCTGCTCCATTCGTTTCAATTGTATCTGCATCAACTGCGCGACGAATGGCTACCGTATCATCGCGCCCTTCGACAACGATAATTTCTTTAATTTTCATAATAACCTCCATCTCTCAACTATTCTTCACTCATTATAACGAAAAAAACAGAGGATCGCGAAATCCTCTGTAGCTATTTTATAATTTTAATTTTGACGCGCTTCGTCCCCCATCGATACGCTGTCGATCTATCCGGGAAAAATACGTCAATTTTATATCCTCTTACATTGGCTCCTGTATCAGCCGCAACAGCATAACCGTATCCTTCAACGTATACTCTCGTCCCAAGCGGAATAACACGCGGATCGACCGCAATGACTTTCGCATTCGGATTAGCACGCAAGTTGACGCCCGTTGCAGTTGTTCCTGAACATCCTCCACAATACGCCGTATACGCTGTCGCTATAACATAAAGCTCTTCGGCTACTTCACCGCTACCACGAGAAGCTAATGTTCGAGGGGCAACTTTTGTACCAACAGCAACGATACGGTTTTTGCTCGGTTTAATCATTTCTGTCTTCATCAGTTTACGCGACACTTCTTTTCCGTTTTCTAAAATGACTTCATATTGCTTAGCGACAATCCCTTTTTCCCCTTCGCTAATTACCTTTTGTTTCCCTTTTTCTAATTGTGCATCTTTCTTCTGCACAACGACAAAATTTACTGGTTCTTCCACTACATCGGTGACTTTTTCAACTCGAACAATGTTTATTTTTGTGTTTGGTTGAATCTTTTCATTCAATGTTGGTTGAACGCGATCCAGTTCCCGTAATGTAATATGTTGTTTAGCTAAAAAGTCAGCGACCGTAGTCGAAGTAGACCAAACTTGTTGCTGTTTGCCGCCGTCATTTAATGTAATCGGGAATGCTTTATTGATAACAATTTTCATGTTTTCTTTCACTTTTTCATCGACGTTCGGTAACACTTCATCTTGCTCGCCAAGTTCAATTTGTTGAACGTACAATACATCTTTGACCGTTTTAGCTGTCGTCCTCAACTTTTTCTCTACCCCATCAACGACAAGCACAATCGGTTTACTCGCTTCCCATTTCACTGTTAAGTGATCAACAACTTTTTCTTCAGGTGAAGGCGATATAAAATCTCCTTGTTTCAACTCAATGTTTTGCTCTTTTAATAACTCCGCAACTGTATTGGCATGTGTACGTACTTTTTCTTCCTTGCCATTGACATGTAATGTCACCGTTTCTTTCGTCCATTCATAACTAGCATATCCCGTCATGCTACATAAAGCTAAAAATCCCCCAGTAGCAAATGCAATCTTCTTTTTTGATGCAGATTGCACTAAATGCTTTACATACGTAATCAAAATAAAAACGCCTCCTTTTCCGATAGATAACCGTGACGACGCCTCCCTTTCTATGAAGCTTATTATCTATTATTCAAAATATTCACTCAAAAGGGAAGGAAGACTTGTCGACAAACACATTGTATGCTTGCAAAAAAGTTGTAGAACGCACGCGTCCCATCTTTTTTTTAGACAAGCCTTCCTAACAATCGACACGTTTCTCTATCAAATGATGCCGAATAATCGCTTTGCATTGTCGGACGTTTTTTGAGCCACTTCGTCAAAAGACACCCCTTTTAACTCAGCAATCGCTTCAGCAACATACTTTACATAGCTCGGCTCGTTTCTTTTTCCACGAAACGGATGTGGCGTTAAGTACGGACAGTCCGTTTCAATAAGCAGCCGATCGAGCGAAATTTCTTTTGCCACTTCTTTCGGTTTTTTTGCATTTTTAAACGTCACGGGACCGCCAAATGAAATATAAAAATTCATATCGATGCATTGATGCGCCACTTCTACACTCCCAGTAAAACAATGCATCACGCCACCGACTTCTGCCGCTTGCTCTTCCCGTAAAATATGAACAATGTCAGCTGTCGCATCGCGATTATGTATAATAATCGGCAACTTCACTTTTTTAGCTAAACGAATTTGCTTTCGAAATACTTCTTTTTGTACTTCTTTCGGCGACTGATCCCAATAATAATCAAGCCCCATCTCACCGAGCGCCACCACTTTCGGATGCGCTGCTAGCTGTTCAATCATCATAAGATCGTCATCAGTCATATGAATCGCATCAACAGGATGCCATCCGACAGCTGCGTAAATAAAGGAATATTGCTCAGCTAACTCCATTGCTCGCTCGATAGTTGGACGATCAAATCCGACAACAACAATATGTGACACACCTTCTGCACGTGCTCGTTCGATAACTTGTTCAACATCTTCGTTAAATTGTGTAGCATTTAAATGTGCATGTGTATCAAATAACATATAACCCCTCTTTTCTTCCGATGTTCAGTTTACCACACAATCTCGTTACATAAATCACAACGATATAACAATTGCATTACAAAATAGAAACAAAGAGGTGTTTTTCACAACACCTCTTTACTTCACTTTTGCCCCGTTCGGAAGCGATTCATCAACTGTCGCCAACGACAATACCCCGTCTTTTTCTCCGGCTAAGATCATGCCTTGCGATAATTCCCCACGAAGCTTAACGGGCTTTAAGTTGGTCACACAAATAACTTTCTTCCCGATTAAATCTTCCGGTTTGTAATATTTCGCAATACCTGATACAACTTGTCGCTTCTCATAACCTAAATCAAGTTGCAACTTAAGCAGGCGATCCGCTTTCGGAATCGGTTCAGCGTGAATCACTTGTGCAACGCGCAAGTCTACTTTCATAAAATCATCGATCGTAATTTCTTCGCTTTGTTCTTGTTTTTCCTCTTTATTGACTGTTGTTCCCTTCATTTGCGTTTGAATATATTGCACTTCTTCTTGTACGTCTAGCCGTGGGAAAAGCGGCGTTCCCTTCTCAACTGTTCGTTCTTGTTGCGAAGCACCGAACGTTTGCAAACTATCCCAGCTCATCAACTGTTCATCTTGAATGCCGAGCTGGGCAAACATCCGTTTAGGCGTTTCTGTTAAAAACGGCTGCAATAAAACGGCTACATAACGAAGAGACTCTGCCAAATGCGACATAACAGAAGCCAACTGATCACGCAACGTTTCATCTTTTGCCAACACCCACGGTTGCGTTTCATCAATATATTTGTTCGTGCGACTAATGAGTTGCCAAATCGCTGTTAAAGCGTGGGAAAATTGCATATGTTCCATCGCTTCCTCGTATTGTTTTACCGTATCATACGTTGTTTGCACAAGCTGTTCATCAAACGGTGTGTGCGTACCGCCGTATACTGGGATACGTCCACCAAAATATTTCTCAATCATCGCCACAGTTCGATTAAGCAAGTTACCTAAATCGTTTGCTAAGTCGTAGTTTATGCGCTCAACAAAACCTTCCGGCGTAAATACACCATCTGAGCCAAACGGCACTTCACGAAGCAAATAATAACGCAATGCATCGAGACCGTAACGATCGATTAACGTCACCGGATCAACGACGTTTCCTTTTGATTTCGACATTTTTCCATCTTTCATAAGCAACCAGCCGTGCGCAAACACTTTTTTCGGAAGTGGAAGATCTAGAGCCATCAACATAATTGGCCAATAAATCGTATGGAAACGAACAATTTCTTTTCCAACAAGGTGGACGTCCGCTGGCCAATACGTTTTATATTTTTCGTCATTTTCTGTTCCATATCCTAACGCCGTAATATAGTTCGACAGCGCATCGATCCATACATAAATGATGTGCTTCGGGTCTCCTGGAACACGAATGCCCCAATCAAATGTCGTTCGCGATACCGCTAAATCTTCTAAACCTGGCTTGATAAAGTTGTTAATCATTTCATTTTTACGCGATTCTGGCTGGATGAATTGCGGATTTTCTTCATAAAACGCTAATAACCGATCAACATATTTGCTCATGCGGAAAAAATATGATTGCTCTTTTACTTTTTCGACAGGACGCCCGCAATCTGGACAATTTCCATCAACTAATTGTCTTTCCGTATAAAACGACTCACATGGAGTACAGTACCATCCTTCGTACTCGTCTAAATAAATGTCCCCTTGTTCTAAAAGGCGGGCAAAAATTTTCTCAACGACTTGTTTATGACGCTGTTCCGTTGTACGAATAAAATCGTCGTAAGATATATCAAGCTTTTTCCACAATTCTTTAATTCCGGCCACAATTTCATCGACATATGCTTGTGGAGTAACTCCTTTTTCTTCTGCCTTCCGCTGAATTTTTTGACCGTGTTCATCCGTTCCAGTCAAGTACATCACATCATAGCCGCGCATTCGTTTATATCTCGCCATTGCGTCGCCGGCCACCGTCGTATAAGCATGACCGATATGTAATTTATCGCTCGGATAATAAATAGGTGTTGTGATATAAAACGTCTTTTTCGCCACTTGTACCCCTCCTTATTGCACGTTTAGTAGAAACGCTCTCGCCCAAAGGACGAGAGCGATTACATATTTGCATCTATTCCTCTTATCTCACCAAAATATACATAAAAATAGAGAGCGCTGTCAACTATCCGGCATGAGATTGTCGACAAACAACACGCTTTTGTCGGATTTTGTCGAAAATATACGAGAAAATTTGTCGAATTTATGTTGAATTTTGTCGAATAATCTTTATAATAATGTTTGTATCGTCTTGAAAAGTAGTTAAAAACTGTTATGCATCTCTTGTCAAATCGTTTGGATTTTGTCATTTCAACTATAATTTTGTCGAATTTTATGTGCAACGACATGTAAAACATACATTTTTTTTTATTGTTGCATATAAAAGGATTGACGCTTAATGGAAAAGTTGTTATGATAAATCCATAGAGATTTTGTCGAATATTGACGAAAAAGGATGAATAAAGGAGAGGAGAATAACCATGAAATCAACAGGTATTGTTCGTAAAGTCGATGAGTTAGGTCGCGTTGTTATTCCGATTGAGTTGCGCCGCACGTTAGGCATTGCAGAAAAAGATGCGCTGGAAATTTACGTAGATGATGAGCGCATCATTTTGAAAAAGTATAAGCCAAACATGACTTGTGTAGTAACTGGGGAAGTATCTGACGACAACTTCAAGCTTGCAGACGGAAAAATCATTTTAAGTAAAGAAGGCGCAGAAGCGTTATTGCAAGAAATCCAAAGCTTGCTTCAACAGTCAAAATAAAAAGTTTCTCTAGACTTTTCTAGAGAAACTTTTTTTTACTTATGATATGTTTCATACACATCTCGCTTCGGCAATTGCCGATCTTTCGCCACTTGTTTAATGGCTTCCTTCGAAGTATATTGCTTTACTTCCATGTAATAGTTTACGTGCTCAACAATCGTTAAATGATCCCACCATACCGATTCATCATCTAATGTGACATGATTCCCTTCTATAAGAAGACAAAACTCCCCGCGAATTTCATGATGTTCTGCCCAATGCATCACCTCTTCGATCGTTCCACGAATAAATTGTTCAAATCTTTTTGTCAGTTCGCGCGCCACGACCATTTTCCGATTCCCGAATACATGATGCATAATAGCTAGCGTTTCTTGAAGACGATGCGGCGCCTCGTAAAAAATGAGCGTATCTTTTATATGTTTTAGTTGCTCGAGCTCTTTTTTCTTTTCTTTTTTATGCCGAGGCAAAAATCCATAAAAATAAAAATGGCTCGTCGGAAGCCCGGATGCTGTCAGTGCCGTCACAGCTGCGTTAGCACCAGGGAGCGGAATGACTTTACAATTAACGTTTAATGCGCTCATAACAAGTTCATAACCCGGATCAGAAATCGTTGGCGTACCTGCGTCGCTTACTAATGCAACATGTTTTCCTTCTAACAAGGCGGCAATAATTTTTTCACCGCTCGCCTCTTTATTATGTTCGTGATAACTTACAAGCGGTGTGTGAATATCGAAATGGTTAAGCAACTTTTTCGTTTGACGTGTATCTTCAGCAGCAATAAAGTGAACTGTCCGTAACGTGTCGACCGCACGAAATGTCATATCTTGCAAATTTCCGATTGGCGTTGGGACAATGTACAAAACGCCCTTTTCTCCTTCTTCAACAAAGCTTTTTTGTTCGTTCATATGATCTCATTCCCCATATAAAATATATTTTAGTTCACTCGTATATTCCCCATTTTGTTCATACACGATCAGAGGCGGCAATATTTTTAGTCCTTTATTTCCATCTTTTATCCCTTCAATTAAAATGGTGTTCGCCTCTTTTCCTTCTTTTGGATAAATGAATCGTAAACGTTTCGGCTCCAAACGGTATTGCCTCATCAATGTAACGATGTCTAACAAACGTTCTGGACGGTGAACAAAAGCCGCTTTACCACCTTGCTTTAACAATTGACTGCTAACGCGAATGACATCTTCTAACGTACAGTAAATTTCATGACGCGCAATGGCAAAATGTTCATTTTTGTTGATTTCTTCTTGGTTTGGTGTTGGAAAATAAGGCGGATTGCACGTTACGACATCAAATTTACTATGTCCGAGACAAGCAGGCATATCTTTAATATCGCCGTGAATCATTTCAATTTGCCCTTCCAGTCCGTTATATTGCACACTTCGTTTCGCCATATCATAAATCTTTTCTTGAATTTCGACACCAATAATTTTTCCTTTCGTCCGTTTACTTAACAACAGCGGGATCACTCCGTTGCCTGTACATAAATCAACTAGATTTCCTTTTTGAATCGGAACGTATACAAAATTCGCTAACAATACAGCATCTAATGAAAAAGCAAACACGGATGGACTTTGGATAATTTTCATATCTTCTGCTAGTAAGTAGTCCAGTCGTTCATCTTCACGCAACATGTAAACTCCCTCTTTCTACAACAAAATAGCCTTCCAGACCATTTGTCAGAAAGGCTATTTTTTATTTAAAAATGACAAGCAAAACAAACAATCTCCATCGGTCCGTAAACTTCCGTAATGTACGTTGCAAATATGAAATCCCTCTTGATACAAGCGAGCTAAATTATCATACCCTTCGCCTATATCGACTAACTTCGCTTTCGTTTGTTTTTTTCCTTGCTCTACTTTGTTTTCAGACAGCTGTTCAAGCCGTCTACGCAAATGGTCATTTTCCACTTGAAGCCGATGATTTTCTTCAATTAACTCCCCGAGATAATTTTTCAATTCCCCGAGCTGTTTATATAAATGGGCAATTTGTTCCTCGATGCTTGTTACAGATTGAAAAATCTCTTTTTTATTCACGCGCCATCCACCCCATTACTCCGTGGCTTGAGTAGGAAGAACTTTCTCTTTTATCAATTCATCAATTGTATACTCAATTACTCGGTCTTTATCGACTAACTCCACTTGCAGCACTCTTTCTAAAATATTTAGCCCCACGACTTTTCCAAGCCCAAGAGGCGTCTCAATGACCTCGCCTAAGTCCGGCAATTGTTCTTTTGCTGTTTCGTATTCATCGTTTTCATATTTTAAGCAGCACATTAATCGACCGCATAGTCCCGATATTTTTGTCGGGTTTAACGATAAGTTTTGATCTTTCGCCATTTTAATCGATACCGGATCGAAGTCGCCTAAAAACGTCGAACAACAAAGCATGCGTCCGCACGGCCCGATACCACCTAACATTTTCGCTTCATCACGTACACCAATTTGTCTCAACTCAATTCTTGTGCGAAAAATAGCTGCTAAATCTTTAACAAGCTCGCGAAAATCGACTCGTCCATCAGCAGTAAAATAAAAAATGATCTTATTGCGATCAAACGTGTATTCAACATCGACAAGCTTCATTTCCAAACCGTGCTCTTCCACTTTTTTTAAACAAATATCGTACGCTTCTTCCGCTGCCTGTTTATTTTCCTCTACGACGAGTTTATCTTTTTGATCGGCCATACGAATAACTTTTTTCAACGGTAACACAATATCTTTTTCGTCCACTTGTTTTTTCGCAACAACAACTTTTCCAAATTCAATCCCGCGTACCGTTTCAACAATAACATAGTCACCATTTGAAATCGGCAAATCGCCAGGATCAAAGTAATAAATTTTTCCCGCCTTTTTAAAACGAACGCCTACAACTTCATACAAATGCAGATCCCTCCCGCAACTGCAATACTAGCTGTTCCATTAAAAGCTGCGGATTCATATTCGTATGCAACCGCGCTTTTGCTTGTAAAATTACCTTCATGTGCTGAGCAATTTGCTTTTCAGAATAAAGAAAACGGGACCGTTGAAATTGCTTCATGCAATCACCATATGCAATATGCTGTTCTTCCCCTAGCAACACATATAATAAATCCTTATATAAATATAATAATAAATCTAAACCAATATGCATTTGCTCTTTGTTCGCAAAATGGCTAAGCCAATGTTGTTGAATAACGAGCAAAGCTTGTACATACTCACTATTTAACGCTTCATATAATTGTATCACTATTTTTCGTGCTTGTGCAAACCAATCATCTTGACTTAGTCGAAGAGCTTCTTCCACATTGTTCGTTACCCTTGCAGCTAATATAGCCAACTGTCGTGGCACACCATGTTCTTGTAAGTATGCACATATCCGTTCAGTTGGAAGTGGATGGAAGGATAAAATTTGACAACGCGAAACGATCGTTGGGAGTATACGATGAAATTGTTCAGTTAATAAAATGGCCACCGTCTTTTCCGATGGTTCCTCTAAAAATTTTAATAAGCTATTGGCAGCTTGAACGGTCATTTGATCGGCATGCTCAATAATATATAGTTTTCGATTCGATTCAACCGCTGTTTTTGTGAACTCCTCTTGCAACTGCTCAATTTGTTGTTTTTTTATGGAGTTTCCATCAGGGGTAACGAGGTGAACGTCTGGATGATTGCCAGATTGAATCCGTCGGCAGTTGACGCACGTTTCACAAGGCTCCTTATACAAATTTGTTAAGCAAAACAAACGTTTAGCAAATAAAAGAGCTGCTTCTTTCTTTCCTGTCCCTTTTTGCCCCTCGAACAAGTATGCATGAGCAATTCTTCCTTTTCTCATGCTGTTGGAAATCATTTTTGCCACATGTGGTTGATTTATTTCAAGTATTTCCCATGACATAACGATCCACTCACTTTCTTAAAAAAGGCTCAATAAGCACCCGTACATCTTCAAACACTTTTGCAATCGGTTGAGCAGCATCCACTTTTTTTATACGGTTTGGAAAGCGGTCAAGTAACATCATGTACCCATTACGTACCCGTTCATGAAATGCGATTTCTTCTAAATCAAGTCGATTGACTTCTCGCAAGCCATTTTCACGAATGCGCGCTAATCCAAGCGTTGGATCAATATCAAAATAAATCGTTAATGTTGGCATCCAGCCTTCAATGGCAAACGTATTAATCGCTAATATTTCATCTATTCCTAGCCCGCGCGCTACACCTTGATAAGCAAGAGAGCTGTCAATAAAGCGATCACAAAGCACAACTTTGCCATTTTTTAATGCAGGAATCACTTTTTCGACTAAATGTTGCCGTCTCGCCGCAGCGTAAAGCAAAGCTTCTGTTCTTGCATCCATTCGTTCATTACTTGGATGCAAAATGACGGACCGAATTTGTTCGGCAATATCGATTCCACCCGGTTCACGTGTCGCAATCACATCTACATGTTGTTCCGTTAAATAGTTAGCAAGCATGTGAACAATCGTCGTTTTCCCTGCCCCTTCAGGACCTTCAAATGAAAAAAATAAGTAGCTCATCTTAATCCTCCTTGAACACTTCGATGTAATCTCCATCTATATCTGTTTGAAAATAGGCTCCCATTTGCTTCAAATGTCGAATAAGCGTAATATGTTGCTTTGTCACAATTTCCCCAGTCAGTAAAATAGGAATGCCTGGTGGATAAGGAACGACCATTTGAGCACAAACGTATCCTACCGCATCATGAAGCAATACTTTTCTTGTCTGACGCCCTTTCGTCCATTCATAACTTACCACTTGACAGTGCTTCGGTAAATGAAATTGTACTCGTTCATTTTGCCGTTCACTCGGAATACATTGCAACGCACGTTTTATGCGCCATGTAATCGTTTGAAGTTGGCTGATTGTCGCAAGTGGATAAACGAGCAACACATTATATGGATCAGCCATTTCTGTAAATATTCCGTTTTTTTCTAATAATTGTTGCAGCTCATAACCTGAGTATGCACTACGTGTTTGTAACGTAATCTTCAGCAAGTCCGTTTGAATGAACGGGTGTTGTGATTCAACAACTTCAATCGCCTCAATAGTTCGCAGTTCACGTTTAAATAACTGAATTTGTTCGCTCATTTCATGAATGCTTTCACGCGTTTGTTGCGCTAAATAAGCACGAGCCAAATCAAGCGAAGCCATAATTGGATAAGATGGACTACTCGTTTGAAACACTTGTAAAAAGTATTTCAACATACGTTCGTCTATGAACTCACTATTAAAGTGTAGAAACGATCCCATTGTCATCGCTGGTAGCGTTTTATGGGCCGACTGCACGACAATATCTGCCCCACATGCGACAGCTGACTTTGGAAAAGGTTCTCCTAAAACAAAATGAGCCCCGTGTGCTTCATCAACTAAAACTGGAATGCGATAAGAGTGAGCCAATTGAATAACTGTCGTTAAATCAACAGTCATACCATAATAGTTTGGATTTGTCAAAACGATTGCTGCTGCATCTGGATGTTCACTTAATGCGTTTGAAATCGTTTCAAAAGGTACAAAAGACATCACTTGAACATCTTCATCAAATTCCGGGGAAATAAAAATAGGTGTTGCTCCGACGAGATGTAACGCATGTAAAATTGATTTATGACAATTACGTTGCACAATCACTTTTTTATTTTGTACACATGCTGCCGCAATCATTGCCAAGTTGCCAGCGGTAGAACCGTTCACTAAAAAATATGTACGTTTTGCACCATACAACTTTGCAGCTAATTGTTGTGCTTGTTCAATCGCCCCAGTTGGATGATGTAAGTCGTCTAGATGGGAAAGCTCCGTTACATCTAAATGTAACAACGATGAAAAGGAAGAGAGAGCCTCCTCGTAAAAAACAGCTCCGTATTTATGTCCTGGTACATGAAAAGAGATTGGTTGTTTAGAGGCATGTTCACATAAAAGCGTATATAGAGGTGTCTTCGTCTGATCCATCTTTCTTCGCATCCTCACAAGTTTAATTTATATATCTATATATTAAAATAAAACAGGCCCTAATCATAGTAGGGGCCTTTCGTTATGAATATATGTAACTATTCAGCCACATCATAAAGTGAGCTGAATATTTTTCGCTTTTCCTGTCTATGATGTGAATATTGATAGACAAGGAGGTGAATCGCATGTTGACGGTACAACAAGCTGTATTTACAGTTGAGAGCTTAATCAGCAAAGTCCAACAACAAAAGCAGCTCATTACTCACCAACAACAAGTCATTGAGCAACTGTTGAAAGAAAACACACAGCTACGCAAAGAAAATGAACAACTCAAGTATCGCGTTCAAGAGCTGGAAGCACGCACGAAAAAAAACAGCTCTAATAGCCATTTGCCCCCATCTTCTGACCGTTTTGAGAAAAAGTGTTCCTCCCGTGAGCCGTCTGGCAAAAAGCCTGGCGGGCAAGAAGGACATCAAGGAACAACGCTCCGTCAAGTGGAACACCCACATCATCGTGTCGTCCATCGTGTGAACACGTGTCAGGGATGTGGGGCTTCTTTGCGTGACGTAAAACCGTTCACAGTCGATGTCCGTCAAGTGTTCGATCTCCCTCCCGTGACGATCGAAGTGACACAACATGAGCGTGAAGTGAAATCCTGTCCACATTGCCGATGTGTTCAACAAGCGGGGTTTCCACCACATGTCACAAATCATGTGCAATACGGTCCACGTCTTACTGCGCTCGTTGTTTATTTGCATCATATCCAATTGATCCCTTACAAGCGTTTAAGTGATACAATCGAAGCGTTATATCAACACTCGGTTAGTACAGGAACCCTTGCCAATATGGTGAAACGAGGACGCGAGGCGCTGGAATCCAATATGGACATGATCGAAGATGCCTTACTTGACTCTAACATCTTGCATGTCGATGAAACGAGTTTGCGCATCAATGGTAAACTCGCATGGGTGCATGTCGCATGTACATCGACATATACGTACTTGGCTTCTCACGCTTCTCGTGGAAAGAAAGCAACGGATGAGATCGGGATTCTTCCACAATACAAAGGGACGATGATGCATGATGCATTCGGTACGTATCCGAGATACACGAAAGCCACACATGCTCTTTGCCATGCCCATCATTTACGTGAGCTAAAAGGCTTCATCGAACAAGGCCATACATGGGCATCGCGCATGACCACGTTTCTGTTAGCCGCCAAACAGGCAGTCGAAGCGCATCACGGTGCACTTTCCGAAGAAGAAGCGAAACGATGGGAACGAGTGTATGATCGTATCCTAGCGAAAGCACAGCACCGATTGGAAACGATGACACCTCTTCCGAAAAAAGCACTCGCTTTT
>Ga0116210_1001475_pt1 | contig 17204 bp, 19 predicted proteins | sample TshhotsprinmetaG_FD_94483 | JGI IMG/M metagenome (GOLD analysis project Ga0116210, IMG submission 94483) | Hot spring microbial communities from South Africa to study Microbial Dark Matter (Phase II) - Tshipise hot spring metaG | ecosystem: Environmental > Aquatic > Thermal springs > Hot... | reverse complement strand
TAACCTATCCGTTCGTTTTCCTCTGGCAGAGGTGGGACCCGCGCCTGCGCCTCTTCCTGCCCTATGTCCTGCTCTTCCTCGCATGGTTCGTGCTCTTTATCGTGGTATACATGCCTCTGGGGATAACCTCCCTCCTGGCGGAGCGGCAGGCGGTTCTCGCGGGAAGTGCCGTGCCGGAGGCATGGCGGAGGGGCTGGAGGCTGTTCCGCGCCAACGCCGCCAGGTGTTGCGTGGCCTGGTTCCAGGTGCTGGCGGCGGACGTTTTCTTCATCGTAGCGGCGTGGCTTTTCGCCGCGCTGCTCCCCTGGACGTTCAGGCAGCTGGCCGGCCCGGCGACCGCGGAGGCAGCGCGCTGGATCCCCACCGCCGCCGCCTACCTTGTCCTGGCGGCGCTGCTCCTGCCAGGGCAGACGCTCGTGCAGTGCTTCAAGTCCTCCCTGTGGACCGTGACCTTCCTGGAATTGAGCGCGCAAGGGCGGGAGCGGGAAGGACAAGAGGGCGTGCGCGAGCAGGGAGAGGCATGCGGGGGCTGGGAAGAGCCATGCTACCCTCCGCTCACGCGGCTTCCCATGCCCCCGCCCGCATCCATGCCCTGAAGGGGTCGCGGCCCCGGGCAGCTCACCCTCACGCCTGGCGGGCGGGAAATGCGTCCCGGCCGCGCTCGAGATGCTTGCGCGGGATGAAGCCACGCAGACGACCCTGCCGTTGATTTAAGGGGCGGGCAAGCGGATGCGCGGGCTGTGCTATCATTATTCCCGTCACCGCCATTCAAGAGACCGCTTTCAAGAGGACCTGAGCGGGAACGAGGAGGATGCGCATTGCGGCTGCGTTTCGCACCCAGCCCGACGGGTTACCTCCACGTGGGAGGGGCGCGCACCGCCCTCTACAACTGGCTCCTGGCGCGCCAGTCAGGAGGCTCTTTCATCCTGCGCATAGAGGACACCGACCTCTCCCGTTCCACCGAGGAGGCCATCGAGGCCATCCTGCGGGACCTGCGCTGGCTGGGACTGGAATGGGACGAGGGGCCCGACGCCGGGGGAGACCACTGGCCTTACCGCCAGACGGGACGCATGGCCCTCTACCACGACGCGGCGCGCAGGCTCCTGGAAGGAGGGCACGCCTACCGTTGCTTCTGCTCGCCGGAGGAGCTCAAGGAGCGGCGCGAGCGTGCGCTGCAGGAGGGGCGCGCTCCCATGTACGACCGGCGCTGCCTCTCCCTCGCGGAGGAGGAGGTGCGCCGCCTGGCGAAGAAAGGGCGTCCCTACGCCCTGCGTTTCAAGGTCCCGGAGGGGGAGACGGTGGTGAGGGACGCCATCCGGGGCGAGATCACCTTCCACAACAGGGAGATAGAGGACTTCGTGCTCCTGCGCAGCGACGGCACCCCCACCTACAACCTGGCGGTGGTGGTGGACGACGTCGAGATGCGCGTCAGCCACGTGGTGCGCGGGGATGACCACCTCTCCAACACCCCCAAGCAACTGCTGCTCTACCGAGCCCTGGGCGCGGAGGCACCCGCCTTCGCCCACCTGCCCATGATCGTGGGGCAGGACGGCAAGCCCCTCTCCAAAAGACACGGCGACGTGTCGGTGGGGCACTACCGGGAAACGGGGTTTCTACCCGAGGCCATGGTCAATTTTCTCGCGCTGCTGGGCTGGTCGCTGGATGACTCCACCACCATCATTGACCGCGAGACCCTGGTGGCCGGCTTCAGCCTGGAGAGGGTGACCTCCAAGCCCGCCGTGTGGGACACGGACAAGCTCTACTGGTTGAACTCCCAGTACATCATGGCCCACGGCGACGGCGAACTCGCGGAGGCGGTGGCGCCCTTCCTGGCGCGCGAGGGCCTGATCGCCGAGGATGACGGGGAGGCGCTGGACAAGCTGCGAAGGGCCGCTCCCCTCATCCGGGAGAGGATAAAGGTTCTCTCCGACGCCGTGCCCCTGCTGGCTTTCCTTTTCCGGGAGGTGGAGACGGAGGCGGAAGCGCGCGAACTACTCCGCGGGGAGGAGAACAGGGAGGTGCTCAGGGAGGCGGGAAAGCGCCTCCTGGAACTGGAATTATTTGACACAGGGAGCATCGAGTCCCTCCTGCGCGCCATGGCGGAGGAGATGGGCCTTAAGCCGCGCAAGGCCTTTCAGCCCATCCGGGTGGCCCTCACGGGGAGCAAGATCAGCCCGCCGCTTTTCGAATCCATGGAGCTGCTGGGCCGGGAGAAATGCCTGCAGCGCATCGCCCGCGCCCTGGACCAGGGATAGGCGGCGCGAGGAGCGGGCGGCGCGTCTTCTTATGTCGGCATATCGGTGACGGGTTTGCGCGAGAGGGGGCCACGTTGCGCTTGAGGTGGCTGGGGACGGCGGGTTTCGAGCTGGTCAGCGAGGATACCAGCGCGCTCATAGACCCTTACCTCACGCGCAACCACCGCGCCACCCCGAAGCAGGACCTTGGGCCGGAAGATTTCTCGCACGCGCGGGCCATCTTCGTGACCCACGGGCATTTCGACCACGCTTTCGACGTCCCGGCCCTGGTAGCCGCCTCGGGGGCCGCGGTTTACGCCTCCCACGCCGTTTGCGCTTCGCTTGCGGCGAAGGGGGTTCCCCGGACCTCCCTGCATGCCACAGCGGCCGGCGCGGGCGCGGAGTTGGGGCCCTTCCGCTTTACCGCGGTCCCGGCGTGCCACGTCACCTTCGACTTCCGGCTGGTGCTTTCCACCATCCCGCGCTGCCTCCCCAGGCTGGCCACCCTGGCGGGACTGGGGCCGCGCCGCTACCCCGCTGGGCAGGTGCTGGGGTGGCTGGTGGAGGTGGAGGGGAAGAACCTCCTCCACCTGGGCAGCGCCTGCATGGCCTGGGTACCGGACCGCAGGGTGGACGTCTTCATGGTGCCCGCGCAGGGGAGGACGGACATCAGCGAGGTCGCCGCCGAGCTGGTGCGCAGGGTAAACCCGGGCAAGGTAGTGGCCCATCACCATGACGACTTCTACCCTCCCCTGAGCCGCAGCGTGGACCTGGCGGGGTTCGAGGGCGAGATACGCTCCCGCGGCGTGGTGGCGGATTTGCTGCTGCCTACCATCAACGAGCCGGTGGAGATCTGAACCCCGCAACCGGCCGCCCGCCTTTTATTGACGGGACCAGGGGTTGGTGATAATCTGTTTTGGGTTAAATTGCGTGAAGGTCGAGCGGCAGAAAAGGCCGCCTGCCAGCGTGAACACTCCAAGGGATGGGATTCTCACCCTGGGACGCAGAAGCCGGGAAAACCCGGGATTAAAGGAGGAGGTGAGAACCGAAACCAGCCTCTTTATCTGCGAAGTTTCCTACGGGTTTGAAGAAGCGAGGTGAGTCATGTCCTACGATTACGATCTGCTCATCGTGGAGATAAAGGAGGGTGTGGCGACGGTAACCCTTAACCGCCCTCCCCTCAATCCCCTCAACGCCGATCTCTTCAGCCAGATCGGCAGGTGCGCGGACGAGCTGGCCGCGGACGACCAGGTCAGGGCGGTGGTGATCACCGGCGGGGAGAAGAATTTCGCCGCGGGCGCCGACATCAAGGAGATGGCCGAGGCCAGCGCCGTGGAGATAACCAAGTTCAACGTCCTGGCGCAGGAGAGCTTCAGCAAGGTGGAGAACATACCCAAGCCGGTGATCGCGGCCATCAACGGCTTCGCCCTGGGGGGAGGCTGCGAGCTGGCTGCCTCCTGCGACTGGCGCTACGCCCACGAAAACGCCAAGATAGGCCAGCCGGAGATCCTCCTGGGCATCATCCCCGGAGCCGGCGGGACGCAGAGGCTTCCCCGCCTCATCGGGCCCGCCAGGGCGAAGGAGATGATCTACAGCGGCCGGTTCTACAGCGCCCAGGAATGCCTGGAGATGGGGCTGGTTCAGAAGGTCGTCTCCGGGGAGGAGTCGGTCATCGAGTACGCCCGCAAGGTCGCCGCCAAGTACGCCACTGGCCCGGCGGTGGCCCTGGCCATGGCCAAGAGAGCCATCAACAAGGGCATGGAATGCTCCATCGCAGAAGGATTGGTCATCGAGTCGCAGGGATTCACCATCTGCTTCGCCTCGGAGGATCAGAAGATAGGTATGCGCACCTTCCTGGCCGAGGGACCCGGGAAGGCCAAGTTCGTAGGCCGTTAGGGGCGCGTACTAAATGAACATAGATGAGCCGGGCGTCGCGGGCCCGGTGCAGGAGGAGCGGTAACGTACGCCGAGGAGTTCGAAGAGGTAAGGAGGTTGATTGATGATCGATTTCGAACCCAGCGAAGAACAAAAAGCAGCAGTGAAGATGGCCCACGAGTTCGCCCTCAACGAGATGAGGCCCGTCGCGCTCGAATGCGACAAGACGGGCGAGATCCCCGACGAGCTCATCAAGAAGGCCGCGGCGGCGGGACTGACCGCCATGGCCATCCCAGAGGATTACGGCGGGGGCGGGCTCGACCAGGTGTCGGCATCCATGGTGAGCGAGGAGCTCTTCTGGGGATGCGCGGGCATGGCCACCGCCATCGGGGCGAACAGCCTGGCCACCACCCCCATGCTCATCGCCGGCAACGAGGACCAGAAGCACAAGTACCTGCCCCGGCTTGCCGATCCCGACAACCCCAAGTTCGCCGCCTTCTGTCTCACCGAGCCGGGAGCTGGTTCGGACGCGGCCGCCATATCCACCACCATCGTGGAGGAGGGTGACTACTACATCCTGAACGGGCAGAAGTGCTTCATCACCAACGGGGGCCTCGCCGATTTCTACACCGTCTTCTGCACCTTCGACAAGGAGAAGAAATACGGCGGCATCGCGGCGGTTATCGTGGAGCGCGCGTACGAAGGCGTCTCCATCGGCAAGCATGAGGACAAGATGGGGATCCGGGCCTCCAACACCACCGAGGTCATCTTCGACAACGTCAAGGTGCCCAAGGAGAACCTCCTGGTGCCCATGGGCCAGGGCTTTTACAACGTGATGGTGACCCTGGACATGACGAGGGCCAGCGTCGCCGCCGGGGCGGTGGGCATCGCCCGCGCCGCCTTCGAGGAAGCGCTCAAGTACGCCAAGGAGAGGGTGCAGTTCGGCCGTCCGCTCATCGCCCACCAGGCCATCAACTTCATGCTGGCCGACATGGCCATGCAGATCGAGGCCGGCAGGCGTCTCTACCTGCTGGCGGCGTGGAAGGCCTACAAACTGCAGCCCTGCTCCCTGGAGTCGTCCTACGCCAAGGCCTTCTGCGGGGACATGGCCATGCGGGTGACCACCGACGCCGTGCAGATCCACGGCGGTTACGGGTACATGAAGGAGTACCTGGTGGAGAAGCTCATGCGCGACGCCAAGATCATGCAGATCTACGAGGGGACCAACCAGATCCAGCGCGTGATCATCGGCGCCAACCTCATGGGCGTCACCGACACCTTCCCCTGGGGCTGACCAGACAAGCGATAGGGGGCGCCTCGCGGCGCCCCCTCTTTCTTGTCAAGGGATCATGTCTTGAATTTCGGTACCCCGTTGGGTATCAAAATTCAAGACCTGACCCCATGCTATCATTAGGGCATGGGGAGAATTGGAATTACTACCACGGTGCCCGTCGAGGTCATATATGCCGCCGGACATGTCCCGGCGGACCTGAACAACGTTTTCATATCCCACCCGGAACGCGGTGAACTGATCGAGGAGGCCGAGCTCGCGGGGTTCCCCCGCTCCTTCTGCGCCTGGATAAAAGGGATATACGGTGCGGTGAAACACATGACGGACATGAAGGCGGTGGTGGCGGTCACCCAGGGAGACTGCTCCAACACCCACGCCCTGATGGAGACGCTGCAGTGCGAGGGCATGGAGGTGATACCCTTCGCGTACCCCTACGAGCGAGATTACGGTCTTTTGCGCGCACAGGTAGAGGCCTTCGCCCGGCGTATGGGCACCACCCTGAAGGAGGCGGAGGAGGAGGTGCGCCGCCTGGATAGGGTGCGGAGGAAAGCGCGCCGCGTGGACGAGCTGACCTGGAAGGAAGGCCTGGTGCGCGGTTTCGAGAACCACCTCCACCTGGTAAGCTGCAGCGACCTCGAGGGCGACCCGGAGGGCTTCGGCGGCAAGCTGGACCGCTTCCTGGCGGAGGTCGAGGAGAGGATGTATGACGGCGGCTTCCGCCGCGCCGCGGACCTGGTGCGCCTGGGATACGTGGGCGTCCCTCCCATCGTTCCCGAGCTCTACGACTACCTGGAGTCGCTGGGCGCGAGGGTCGTCTATAACGAGACACAGAGGCAGTTCAGCCTGCCCTTCGACACGCGGGACCTGGTGGAGAAATACCGGCGGTACAGCTACCCTTATTCCATATTTTACCGGTTGAGGGACATAAGGCGAGAGGCGGCTCGCCGGTGCCTGCACGGGCTCATCCACTACGTGCAGAGCTTTTGCTTCCGGCAGGTGGAGGACATCATCCTGCGCCGCTCGCTCGACCTGCCCATACTAACCCTGGAGATGGACCGCTCGTCCCGCCTCGACGCCCGCACCAGGATGCGCCTGGAGAACTTCGTCTCCGTGCTGAGGAAGGGGAGGGGATGATGGATGCCCATTACGGGGTCGACCTGGGCAGCCGCTGCGTTAAGGTGGCCGCCGAACAGGAGAACGGGGGATACCGCTTCCTCGGCCCCTTCGACACCGCTGGCTTTTACCGCAATTTCGTGTCCCCGGACAGGGAAGGGGGCAGGCTCCTTTACGCGGAGTTGGGCATGGCGGGAGGCGTGCCCCTGACCGTCACCGGTTACGGGCGAGCGCGCCTGGGCGGGGGCGCAACCGCGGTCCCTGAGCTGGAGGCCGTGGTGGCCGGCGTGCGCGAGCTCACCGGCCTGCGGGACGCGCTCATCCTCGACGTGGGGGGGCAGGACTCCAAGGCCCTGCTCATGAGCGGGGGATGCCTGGCCGACTTCGCAGCCAACGACCGCTGCGCCGCCTCCTCGGGCCGCTTCATGGAGAACATGTGCTCGGTTCTGGGCATGAGCCTGGAGGAGCTGGGGAGTCACTGGGAGGATCCCGTGGAGCTCTCGTCCACCTGCGCCATTTTCGGGGAGAGCGAGCTGGTGGGGCTGCTGGGGGAGGGAGTGCCCAGGGAGCGCCTGGCGGCGGGGGTCAACCACGCCATCCTGCGCCGCCTGCTGCCGCTTCTCGCACGCTTCCGCGCCTCTTCCCTGGTACTCACCGGCGGGGTGGCGTACAATAAGGCCCTGCGCATGCTCATCGGGGATAAGTTCGGCACGGAGCCCCTGGTTCCCCAGCCCCCCGATTTCGTGGCCGCCGTGGGGTGCTGCCGCCTGGGGACGGACGCGGAGGTACGGGATGGAGGAAGGTTTTGAGATCACCGCGGGCGTGCACTTCGACGCCGCGCACTGGCTGCCCGGATACCCCGGACCATGCGCCCGCATGCACGGGCACCGCTGGCGTGTGGAGGCGGCGGTGGCCGGCACGCAACTGGACGAGAAGGGCATCCTCCTAGACTTCCTGGAGCTGAAGGGGTGGCTGCAGGAGACGGTGGCCGCCTTCGACCACCGCTGCCTCAACGAGGTGGAGCCCTTCACGGAGAGGCCGCCCACCTCGGAGAACCTGGCGCGACACGTCTACGGCGAGCTGGCGAGGAGGATCGGGGAGGCGGCGGGCAAGGTGCGCCTTTCCTGGGTGAGCGTGTCGGAGTCGCCGGAAACGCGCGTGGTTTACCGGGAGACTTGAGCCGGGGCGGGAGCCGCGCAGGCCGTCGGCGGTGAGGCGCGGAAGAAGCGGTTGGGACATGGACGGGATGCGGGACAGGCGGAAGAAACCGGCTAAGAACCTGGTTCTCCTCTCCGGGGGCCTGGACTCGGCCGTTAACCTGCTCCTGGCCCTGCGGCGGGGAGGGGTGGGACTGGCCGTCACCGTGGACTACGGACAGAGGGCGGCGCGGCGCGAGGTGGAAAAGGCCGCCGCGCTCTGCGCGGAGCACGAGGTAGGGCACGCGGTTATCGAGGCCTCTTGGCTGGGTGAATATTCCAGAGATGCCCTGACCACGCCGGATGCCGGCCTTCCGGTGATGCCGCCGGGCGAGCGGGAGCCGAGTGGCGAAACGGATGAGCTCTTGCGCGCGCTGTGGGTCCCCAACCGCAACGGGCTGCTGGCCAACATGGGAGCCTGCCTGGCGGAGGCGCTGGGGATGAGGTACGTGGTCATGGGCCTGAACGCGGAGGAGGGGGCCGTCTTTCCCGACAATTCGGCCGCCTTCGTAAGGGAGGTGAACCGCGCCTTTTCCTATTCCACGCTCTCCCGCGTGCGCCTGAGAAGTTTTACCGTGGGAATGAATAAAATGGAAATCCTGGGCATGGCCATCGCCCGCGGCCTCGATTTTCGGCACCTATGGTCGTGCTATAATGGGGGGGAACTGATGTGCGGTTACTGCCCATCCTGCGCCCGCATCCTCGCGGCCGCCGAGGGGTTAGGCGAGACGGAGAGGCTAAAGGGATACTTCGAAAGCATGCGCCCGCCGCAAAGGGACGCCGTTCAAAGGGGAGAGATTCCATGAAGGGAAAATACATCAAGGGCAAGAGCATCACCTATGACGGCACACAACTGCGTTCCCATTACGCCTTCACCGAGCACGACGTGCAGGGGGACTCCGTGGTCGCTTTCCGCGGCCCCTGCCGGGTGGGGGTGGACGATCTCGTAGACCTGGAGGACCGCAAGAAGAGGGCGGCGATCTACAGCGAGGAGATGGCCCATTTCATCGTGGAGCTCTTCGGGCGCGGCCTCGACCTGACCCTGGCTGTACAGCGCCTGCTCCTCTGCGTCATAAAAGACGTCATCGAGGAGCTGAAGCCGGAGCTTTTCATCAACCGCCGCGGCGACGACCTCTACATCGAGGTGGAGGTGGACGAGGGCGAGGAGGAGAACCGCAAGCTGACGGTGAGCGTGGCCACCGCCAGCCCCGTATCCACGCTCATTCACACGGGCATCAACATCTCCAGCCGCAACACCCCCGTGCCTACCCTGGGGCTGGACGACCTGGAGATCCCCGTGGACGACTTCATCCTCAAGGTACTGCAGGGGTTCGTCAACGAGATAAAGGGGATGGAGCTGGCGCGCTGCAAGGTGCGCGCCGTCACCTGAGAAGCCTCCGCGGACCGGCAGGGCGGCCCAGTGCGCTCGCCACGCGCAAGGGACGGGGAAACGGGTGACTGCCGTTGAACGTCTGCGAGATATTTCCATCCTTCCAGGGCGAGGGCGTGCTCGCCGGCGTGGCCCAGGTCTTTTTAAGGCTGGGAGGATGTAACCTGGGCTGTTCCTATTGCGACACGCCTTGGGCGAGGTCGGAGGCGGACGCGTGCCGGGTGTACGGCTGGACCCGGAAACTGGCAACCGTTCCCAACCCGCTGGACGCCGCGGAATTGTTGGAAAGGGTAACGTCACTCTGGGGACGCGGCATGCACTCGCTGAGCCTTACCGGCGGCGAACCGCTCCTGCAGGCTGAGGAACTGGCGGAGCTGCTCCCCGCGCTGCGGCGAGAGGGCATGCCCGTCTACCTGGAGACCAACGGTACCCTGCCCGAGGCGCTGGCCATGGTCCTGGACTGGGTGGACTGGGTGGCCATGGACCTGAAGCTGCCCTACTCGCAGGGCGGAGCCGATTACCTTGACGCGCAGCGTGATTTCCTGCGCCTGGCCTCCGCGCGCCACGTGTTCCTCAAGGTGGTGATCGAGGAGGAGACCCCTCCGGAGGAACTGGAATGGTACTTGCGCGGAATGGGTGCGGCGGGGGGCGTCCCCCTGGTACTGCAGCCCGTATCCGTGGCGGCCCGGGGCGGGGCGCGGGGGCCGCACGGGCCGCGACATGGGGGCGGGAGGGGGGCCCTTTGGGGGAGGGAGAGGGACGAGGGCATGGCGGAGTCGGTAACGGACCCGGGCGCAGCGGTATGGAAAATAGTGGGAATTTCCGCGGAGCGGGCAGCCGAGCTGCTCCGCCTGGCCGTACCCTTTTTCGACGACGTGCGCGTCATCCCCCAACTGCACCGCGCCTGGGGAATAAGATAGGCGGTTAGGGAGGGCTTCGGCCGCGGATACCGCAGCATGCCTCGTGCGGGTCATGGGAAGTCAGGGCCTCGTATGCTATAGTCGTGCCGAACCAGGGAAAGGTGAGGTGATCGCGGTTGCCACTCGAGCATGCGCCGCAGGAATTGAAAAAGGCGCGCGAAAAGGCGGAAAGGGAGTACAGGCTCCTGGACCCCACCTGGATGGCCTCGCGCTCGGGGACTTTCTACTCCTATCCCGGGCGCAGGTTTGTCGTCTCCTTCTTCGGCGAAGCCTATTCCGTTTCCTATCCGGAAGCCAGAGTGACGAAGGGGAACGGGAGCGAGGCCGGCGCGAGGGAGGCGCTCATCGTGCTCCACTATCTGGTGAACGCGGACGGAACCGAGGTGCGGGGGAGGTGGGTGGCCTACCGCGACCTTCCCGGGGCGCGCTACCACGAGCCCGCCTTCGCGGCCGAGGTGGAAGTCCCCCTCTCCCGCGGCTTGGCCGGCAGGCGGGAGGAGCTGCGGAGCTGGGCAGCGGAGCACGCCGAGGCGGTGGACCTCCCCGGAGACGTGGCCGCCGCCTGGTATGTGTTGCCGCGCGTTCCCCTGCTGCTCGTCTTCAATGAAGGGGACGAGGAATTCCCGGCGAGCGCGCGCGTGTTCTTCGACGAAAGCGCGCCGCACTACCTGCTCACCGAGGACCTCTCCGTGCTCGCGGAGCTGGCAGCCCTGCGCTTGCTAGAGGACGCCGGAGCCCTGGGCGCGGGGGGCTGAGGCTGCGGGATGCGGGGGAAGTCATGGGGGAAGCGCGTTGTTCAACAAAGAATCCATAGTTTAATATAGGGGACAAAGTGATCGGGAAGGGACGGACCAAGGAGGTACCAACGCGCAGCGGGTAAGAAAGCCTGTCGCCGCTGTGACGTGAAAAGGAGACAATGCTTAGGGTTCTGGTTCTAAACGCGTCATATCAGCCCCTGAACCTCGTGAACTTGAGACGGGCGGTGGTGCTGGTTCTCAAGAACAAGGCGGAGATCATCGAGGAGGGTGACGGGGTGCTGCATTCCGAAAGGTTCGAGATGCCTTTCCCTTCCGTGATCCGGCTGGTCTATTACGTGAACGTGCCTTACCGTACGGTTTCCTTGAACCGGAGAGCCGTTTTCGCGCGCGACAACCACACCTGCCAGTACTGCGGGGGGCGCGCGGAGAGCATCGACCACGTCGTACCCCGCAGCCGCGGAGGTGAGCACTGCTGGGAAAACGTGGTAGCCGCCTGCCGTCGGTGCAACACGCGCAAGATGAACCGGCTGCCGGTAGAGGCGGGATTGAAGTTGATGCGCAAGCCCAGAGAGCCACGCGAACACGTATGGTTTCTCAGCCTGGCGGGCGAGATCCATCCCGCCTGGGAGCCTTACCTGGAGACGGCCATGGTGGGGTGACCTCGGGCGACTTCGCGTTCTCGGATTTGGTGAAGCATATCCGGGATGACATACGGCACGTGGACATTCCCATCCCCCACGTCTTGCGCAACGTGAACCTCTACCTTTTTCTGGGAAGGGAGCCCGCTCTCATCGACGCCGGTCCCTATCATCCTCTCATGGTCGGGATCGTCGAGGGCGCCCTGCAAGCCGCGGGCATGAGCGAGTTGCGCCACCTCTACCTCACCCACTCTCACATCGACCATTTCGGCATGGCGGCGAGGATCAAGAGCAAGACGGGAGCCCGCGTGGTGGCGCACCGCTCCGAAAGCTCCCGCATCGAGAGGGTGCGCGAGAGGCTGCGCAGGGAATACTCCTGCTATGCGTCCATGAACCTGCTCCTGGGTTTTCCGGAGGAAATGGCGCAAGCCCTTTACGGGCTGGCGCACCGCTGGATCGAACTGTCGGAACCCTGTCTCCTGGACAGCAAGCTGCGCGGCGGCGAAACGGTAACGGCCGGGGACCGTCGCCTGGAGGTCATCCATACCCCGGGTCATACCGCCGGCCACCTCTGTTTCTACGAGCGGAAGGAGAAGCTCCTCTTCTCGGGGGACCACCTCATGCGCTCCATAACCCCCAACCCCGAGTTCTACTGTCCCCCGAGGAACGGCCGCATCACCGGCCTGGCCCAGTTCATGGACTCCCTCGAGCGCCTGAAGGGCTACGAGGTCAGGGAGGCTTATCCGGGGCACGGGCAGCCCATCAAGCAGGCGAGGCGGCACATCGACTTCAACATCCGGCACCACCAGCAAAGGCTGGAGAGTACCGCCGAGGCGGTGAAGGGGGGATGCCGCACCGTCTGGCAGGTAGCCCTGAACCTTTTCCCGCAGGTGCGCGACAAGCCGCCCGACATGGACCATTTCCTGGCCCTCAAGGAGGCGCTGGGGCATCTCCTCATCCTTGAGGAGCGCGGCATGGTGCGCAGGACGGAAGGCGACGCGGGGGAATGGCGTTTCCTTCCCGGCGAGGCAAGGGAGGGGAGGCCTGGCGCCCGCCCGCTGCGGCCGAATTGAAAAGGCCAGGGGGCCTTGTTAATATGTAGATATCGCTTTGGGGTTACCGGTGCCCTTGTAGCTCAGTGGATAGAGCAGTGGCCTCCGGAGCCACGTGCGGGAGTTCGAATCTCCCCAAGGGCGCCATTTTTTCAAGGACGGAACTTGTCAGAAACGATGCGGTGCTTCAACTGCAGCAAGGAGGTGCCCCTGGATGTTGAGAGGTGCCCCGTCTGCGGTTTCTCTTTTCTGGGCGGCCGCATCGAGGCCATCAAGGAGGCGACGGAACTGAACTCCCGGGCTCAGCTGCTGGATTCCCTGGGAAAATTCGGAGAGTCCGTCCCCCTCTATCGCAAGGCCGTTGAGCTCTACCCCGAATTCGTGGTCGCCTGGTATAACCTGGGAATCGCGCTGGGTAGGTTGCCGGAAAACCAGGAAGCGGTGGATGCTCTCAGCCGGGCCATCGCCCTGAAACCGGACTTCGCGGCCGCCTATGCCGCGAGGGGAGAGGTGCATGCCTTAGCTGGGGATTACGACGAAGCGGTGAAGGACTACTCCATGGCCATCGAGCTCTACCCCGATTACGCCCAGGCCTACTACAAGCGGGCCCTCGCCTGGATAGAGATGGAAAAGACGGAAGAGGCGTGCCAAGACCTGGAGGATTATCTGTTCTACAAACCACACGACGCCCGGGCGCGCCGGCGCCTGGAGAGATTGAAGGGAGGAGCGTGATGCCAGTGGCCGACCTGGAAGGCTTCAAGACGCTTTGCGAGTCCAAGAAGGAATGCGAGTTCATGATCTGGACGGGCGGCGGGCATTATTTCCGCGGCACCCTCGAGGAGGTGGACGACCTGGGTTTCCTGGTTCTCAAGGACGTGAGCTGCACTCTGGCGGGGGAGAGGCAGGAGCGGGAAGTCGCCCACATCGCCGTGCAGGCGATCGACGCCTTCTCCTGGGAGTGAGCCGCCTCGCGCCGCCTGCCCGGGGGCGGTTATTCCGACTCGCAGCCCCTAACCCCTGCTTATCTGGACGAAGTTGAGCTGCAGGTTGGCAAGGACGCCGCGAAAAGGCCTCAGCTCGTCCTCGGAGACCTTCCCTTCCGCGCCTTTCAACATGGCTTCCAGGGTATCGATGGCCAGCAGCGCCTGGTCGAGATCGCGGTACCTCAGGTTAACGTTCTCCGGCAGCCCCATCCTCAGGTAACCCATGCTGGCCAGCTGGTTCATCATGGTCAGGACGACGTCGGCCACTGTTACCCTCTCCAGGCTTTCCTCCAGTATGCGGCGGAATTCCTCCTCGCCGGCCTCCCTTTCGCCTTGCGCCTCGACATGTTCCTCTCGCGCGGCGGTCGCGGGGGCCTCCTCCGCTGTCTCCTTGCCGCCCGCGTATGACTTCTCCCGCTCACGCGCCTGGGCAGCGCCTTTCACCCCCTGGGATGCCCGCTTCCTTTGCGGCGGGGCCTCCTGCGCCGCCTCGTCCGTTTTCCGCGTGGAGGTTTTCCCCGCCGGCTTGGTTTGTGCGCCGCTTTTCCGGCTTTTCCCCGCCTTGGCGGCTTTGCCGGTCTCGGGCTTGCGCGCCTTCCCCTCGTCCTTCTCAGCCATGGCAGACCTCCTTTCCAGGATCAGTTTCGCGTGACGTTAGAGGTTCCTTCCTGCGGCGGAACTTGCGGGTTGACATCGGCCCTTCCTTCCGCCGCCCTCCATATTGTATATTGTATTTGCGGTGATTGCCCCGCGAGTATAGGTGCGGGTTGACAATCGGGCATAAGCCATGTAGGGGTGCTCCCGAGCGGGGGCTGAGAGCATACCCTCGGAACCTGACCTGGGTAATGCCAGCGTAGGGAACATGGTCGGTGTGACAATATCGACGGTTTTCACGCCGCTACCCGGCCGGGTGGCGGTTTTTTGCACAGGGAGGATCCTCGGACCAGGAAGGAAACGGAGGTAAGCGACGTGGCACTGGAGGAGACGGCGATAACCGCGTGCATAACGCGCGCCTTCTGCGAGGATTTCCTCGCGGACCTGCGGCTGGACGTGGCCATCGCAGGAGCGGGGCCCTCGGGGATCACGGCGGCTCGCTACCTGGCCCAGGCAGGGGCGAGGACCGCGATCTTCGAGAGAAACCTGCACGTGGGAGGCGGGATGTGGGGAGGAGGCATGCTCTTTCCGCGCATCGTGGTGCAGGAGGAGGCGAGGACCATCCTGGAGGAGGCGGGGGTGCGCCTGCAGGAGTCGGAGCCGGGTCTCTACGTGGCCGATTCCGTGGAGACCGTCTCGTGTTGCGCCGCCGCCGCCCTGCGGGCGGGCGCGCGCATATGGGTGGGGATGGGGGTGGAGGACCTGGTGCTCAGGGAAGACAACCGCGTCTGCGGCGTGGTGCTCAACTGGATGGCGGTGGAGAGAGCGGGCCTGCACGTGGATCCCATGGCCCTGCACTCGCGGCTGGTCATCGACGCCACCGGACACGATGCCGAGGTGTGCCGTACCCTTACACGCAAGGTGCGAGGCCTGCGGCTGCCCACCCAGGACGGTTCGGTGATGGGAGAAAAACCCATGTGGGCGGAGATGGGAGAAGGCGCCCTGGTGGAGAACACGAGGGAGGTCCATCCCGGGCTGATCGTGGCGGGGATGACCGCCAACGCCGTCTTCGGCTCCTACCGCATGGGGGCGGTATTCGGGGGGATGCTCCTCTCGGGGAAGAAGGCGGCAGAGCTGGCCCTGGAACTACTGGCATGAGGAAAGCAGCGCGCTTGCGCCTGGCACTGTACGTGATAACTGCGGCCGATGCAGGCCGGGGCAGGGGCCACCTGGACGTGGCCCGCGCCGCCCTGGCGGGAGGCGCCGACGCCCTGCAGCTGCGCGACAAGGAGAGGGAGGGCGGGGAGCTGTTCCGCCTCGCGGTGTCGATGCGAGAGGCGGTGGACGAGAGCGGCACCGACTGCCTTTTCCTGGTAAATGACCGCGTGGACGTGGCCGTCGCCGCGGGTGCGGACGGCGTGCACCTGGGCCAGGACGATCTCCCTGCCGGGGCGGCCAGGACTCTCGTGGGAGATGGGAGGATCCTGGGCGTTTCCGTGGGGACGGTGGAGGAAGCGCTGAGGGCGCGGCAAGAGGGAGCCGATTACCTCGGGGTAGGGCCGGTCTTTTCCACCCCCAGCAAGCCCGACGCCGGCGAGCCGATCGGGCTGGAGGGGCTGCGCAGGATAAGGGAGGCGGTAGACCTGCCCCTGGTGGCGATCGGGGGAATCGACGAGGAGAAGGTGGGAGCGGTTTTGGAAGCGGGAGCGGACGGCGTGGCGGTGATCTCCGCCGTCGCTTCCGCCGGGGACATGGAGGCCGCAGTCAGGCGGCTGCGCAGGGCCGTCGACTCCTGCCGGACATGAGCGAGGCCTGACCCCGTTCATGTCTGAGAATGCGTTCGGAAGGGACGGTCATGAAAAGAAAGACGTTGATCGAGGAGCTGAGAGCGGGGATGCTGCCTCCCTTCGTGGCGGAGGTCGCCGAGGAGGAAGGGATTTCCAGCGACGAGGTGGCGCAGGCCGTAGCCCGCGGCACAGCGGTTATCCCCTGCAACCTTGTACGAGACATGGAAAGGCCGTGCCTCATCGGGGGAGGATCCCGTACCAAGGTGAACGCCAACATCGGCACCTCCAGCGACTACGCCGGCATAGACGAGGAACTGGCCAAGCTGCGCGCGGCGGTGGAGGCGGGGACCGACGCGGTGATGGACCTGTCCACGGGTGGGCCCATAGACCGAGTGCGCGAAGCGGTGGTAGCCTCCTCGCCCGTGCCGGTGGGGACGGTGCCCATCTATCAGGCGGCGGTGCGGGCGATGGAAGAGAGGGGCAGCATCGTGGCCATGACCGCGGGCGACATGTTCCGTGCCGTAGAAGACCACTGCGCCTCAGGCGTGGATTTCATCACCGTGCACTGCGGGGTTACCGCGAAGGTGCTCGAGACCCTCAAGGCCAACCCCAGGGTGGCGGATATCGTCAGCCGCGGAGGCGCTTTCCTGGCGGGATGGGTCCTGCATAACGGAGAGGAGAATCCCCTTTACGAGGAGTTCGACCGCCTGCTGGAGATCGCGCGCAGGTACGAGGTTACGCTCTCCCTGGGCGACGGGTTGCGGCCGGGTTGCATCGAGGATGCCACCGACGCGGCGCAGGTCGCCGAATTGGTGGTACTGGGAGGCCTGGTGAGGCGCTGCCGCGAGGCGGGGGTGCAGTGCATGGTGGAGGGCCCGGGACATATCCCGCTGCACCAGGTGGAGGCCAACGTGAGGTTGGCGAAAGGCATTACCGGCGGCGCTCCCTTTTACGTTTTGGGACCCCTGGTGACCGACGTCGCGGCGGGATACGACCATGTGGCGGCGGCCATCGGGGGGGCGCTGGCGGCCATGGCGGGGGCCGATTTCCTCTGCTACGTGACTCCCCGCGAGCACCTGGGCCTTCCCACCGCCGATGACGTGCGCGAAGGGGTCGTCGTGACTAGGATCGCCGCGCACGCGGCGGATGTCGCGCGCGGCGTGCCGGGAGCCCGCGAGTGGGACGAGCGCATGAGCCGGGCGCGCAAGGCGCTGGACTGGGAGGCGCAGTTGGGGATGGCCCTCGACCCACGCAAGTCGCGGCGCCTTTTCGGGGAGCGGCAGGTTAAGGGGGAGAAGGCCTGCACCATGTGCGGCGATTTCTGCGCCATGCGCTTCATCTCCGAATACCTGGGGCGCGACGAGTTTACCGTC
>Ga0116210_1001458_pt1 | contig 17388 bp, 13 predicted proteins | sample TshhotsprinmetaG_FD_94483 | JGI IMG/M metagenome (GOLD analysis project Ga0116210, IMG submission 94483) | Hot spring microbial communities from South Africa to study Microbial Dark Matter (Phase II) - Tshipise hot spring metaG | ecosystem: Environmental > Aquatic > Thermal springs > Hot... | reverse complement strand
CTCACCGCGGCGATTTCGGCTGCAGACATCGCCACGGCCGGCACGGTGAACGTCACCGTCTTCAATCCCGCGCCCGGCGGCGGGGCATCGAACGCGGCCACCTTCACAATCAACAATCCTGTGCCGACGATCACCTCGCTCAGCCCGCCCTGGATCGCGCCGGGCGGGCCGAGCTTCACGCTCACCGTCAACGGCACCAACTTCGTCAACGGCGCGGTGGTGCGCTGGAACGGCGCGAATCAGACGACGACCTTCGTGAACGCCGGCCAGCTCACCGCGGCGATTCCGGCTGCAGACATCGCCACGGCCGGCACGGTGAACGTCACCGTCTTCAATCCCGCGCCCGGCGGCGGGACGTCAGATCCGGCCGTGTTCACGGTCGGCAACCCTGTGCCGACGATCGCCTCGCTCAACCCGCCCTGGATCGCGCCGGGCGGGCCGGGCTTCACGCTCACCGTCAACGGCACCAACTTCGTCAACGGCGCGGTGGTGCGCTGGAACGGCGCGAATCAGACGACGACCTTCATCAACCCTGGCCAGCTCGCCGCGGCGATCCCTGCGACGAATATCGCTGCGACCGGCACGGCAACCGTTACCGTCTTCAATCCTCCACCGTTGGGCGGCATCTCGGCGCCGCGCTCGTTTCTGATCGGCGCGCCGCGCAAAACATATCTGCCCATCATTTACAAAAACTTTCCGTCTTTGCCCGGCGCTCCAACGCTGAACCCGATTGATAATGCCGACGGCGACGGCAACTACACCGTTTCGTGGACGGCCGCCGCGAACGCGACCGCCTACACGCTGCAGGAGGACGACAACAACGGCTTCACCAGCCCGACCACCGTCTACAACGGCAGCGCGACCTCCTGGTCGGCGAGCGGAAAGCCGGCGGGCACCTACTTCTATCGGGTACAGGGGGGCAATGCCTGGGGCGTCGGCCCGTGGAGCAATACACAATCCACGACGGTCAACCCGGCCAGCGGCTGGACGACCATCGTCGGCGCCGACTTCGAAGGGGACTGGCCCGGCCCGTGGCGGGTCTACGACTCGGACGGTTTGACCGACGGCGAGTACACCTGGGGGAAACGCAACTGTCGCGTTTACGAGGGCAACTACAGCGGCTGGAGCGTCGGCGGCGGCACCAACGGCGCCGGGCTCGCGTGCGGCAGCAACTATCCCGACAACGCCAGGGCGGCAATGGATTACGGGCCGTTCAGCCTGGTCGGTGCCACCGCGGCCGAACTCGGGTTCAAGACCTGGCTCAACACCGAGGAATACTTCTTTGACTACGTAGGGGCGTTTGCTTCGATAAACGGCACCGATTTCTACGGCACAATCTGGAGCGGCAATTCGGAGAGGTGGATAGATGCAATCCTGGACCTGAGCGACGTCTATACACTTGGGAATCTCTTGGGTCAGTCAAACGTATGGATTCGGCTGCGTTTCCGCAGCGACGATAGCGTCACGTACTCCGAAGGCGCTTACGTAGACAACGTCGTGCTCCGCAAATGCACTACAGGCGCTTGCTCCGTCAGCACGGCAGTGCCGCTGCCTGCCGGAAGCCGCGTGATCGAACATCGGATGGCAGAATCCGATATCCCTTAAGCACACCGATCCTCATGCGCCAGACGTCATGCCGGGCGTCTGGCGCATGGATAGCGCAGCAGGCTAGGGCGCAACAGCATAGCTACGTTATGTGCCCGTGTACTCAAACCAGTCGAAGTCGGCCACGTTGTCCGAGGAGAGGCCGTTGCTGCTGGCGTACATCCCGATCATGGTGCCGGTGAAGGTGCGCGCGGCCGGCGCGCCGAGCAGGGTGCCGTCCACGCCTTCTGCTACGGGCTGCCACGCCTCGGCCGTCGAGGCGACGTAGAAAGCGTACGCCTGGCCGTGGGCCTCGATCTTCAGGTAGATGCGGTTGGCCGCAATCGGCTGTTCGGCGAGGAGTGTCTCTTCCCCGGCCTTGCGCTGAACGAGCCGGATGACCCTGCGCTGCCCCGCAGCGGTGACCACGAAGCGGAAGTGGAAGCTCTTGTTCTGCAGCAGAACCAGACCGGCACACTCGTTTTCCCCGGCCGGCGCGAATTCCAGCGCGGCCCTGACCGCGAAGTCCACGTGTTGCTGTCGCCGGCCGATGAAGCTGGGATTCGCCAGCTCTGACAGCGTCTGCGGCCGCAGGTGGAGGCGCAGGAACCCCGGCCGTTCGGCCAGGCTGTACCAGGTCTCGCGCGGGGTGCGCAGGGTGCACCAGCAGGCCGCGAGGGCTGCTGCCTCGAAATGATCGCATGCCGGTTGGCTGGGCCAGCGGTGCTCGGGCAGGTCCGGCGCGCTCCCTTCCAGCGCCACGTGGCCTTCGCCCGGCGCAATGACCGGCCACCAGCCCTCGTCCACCTCCGTCTCGATGTGTTGCCACTGAACCGGTGCCAGGAACGTCTCCCGGCCCAGGTTGTAGGCGTAACCGCCATATGGCCGCATCGCCAGCGTCACCAGCCACCATTCCCCGCGCTGAGTCTCCACCAGGTCGGCGTGCCCGATGCCGGTGATCGGGTAGTCCTGCCCCAGGTGGCGGTGGGTCAGGATGGGGTTCAGGCTGTGCCCGCGATAGGGCCCGGTGATCGCGGGGCTGCGGGCGATGGTGATCGAATGGTTGAAGCCGGTGCCTCCCTCAGCGATCAGCAGGTAGTACTGGCCGTGCACCTTGTAGATGTGCGGCCCTTCGGGGTGAAAAGCGCCTTTGAGCGCGCCGTCCCACAACGTCACTTTATCGCCGATGAGTCGCATGGTCTGCGGGTCGAACCCCTGCAACCAGATCTCACGGTGGCCCGGAAACGCCTCGCCGGCGGGCGGGACGCGGTTGCCGCAATACCAGGCGCGGCCGTCGTCGTCGAAGAAGAGGGATGGGTCAATCCCCTCTGCCCCCTCCAGCCAGTACGGTTCCGACCAGGGCCCCGCCGGATCGGCCGCTGTGACCACGAAGTTTGCCGGTCGGTTGGCGTTGTCCATGAAGGTGTTGACCACGTAGAACACGCCGCGGTGATGACGGATCGTCGGCGCCCACAGGCCGCGCGAAGGCGCGATGCCGTCGAGGTTCAGCTGCGACGGCCGATCCAGGACATGCCCGATCTGGTGCCAATGCACCAGGTCCCGACTGTGAAAGATCGGCAGGCCGGGGAAGTACTCGAAGGACGACGTAACCAGGTAATAATCATCTCCGACCCGACAGATGGAGGGATCGGGATAGAAACCCGGCAGGATCGGATTGCGGAAAGTGCGAGGCATGAGCGGCCTCCATGGCTGTGAACGAAGACTACAAAGGGACCAAGACACAAAGGCTTCCTGGATTCCTTTGTGCCTTCGTGTCTGGGTGGTGAAATCCTCTCTCCGATAACGTACTACCCCTGCGTGATGCGTACCTGGCCGATCAACCCCCACGGCTGCACGACGTACTCGGGGGTCCAGGCAGGCCCGGTGCGCCGGAAGGAGCGCCAATCGGTCCACGGCAGGTGACCGGCCGCCTGGTGCAACGGGCCGAGCATGTTGCGCGGGCTGGAGACCACCTCGATGTCCACCGCGTTCGGCCCGGCCGTCAGATAGGGCGTGATGTCCAGGCCGTTGGCCTGCGCCCAGGGGATATGCCCTGCCGGCCGGCCGTTCACGTAGACAGCCACATCCATCGCGCGATATTCCCCCAGCCACAGCCGCACGGGCCCGCCGGGCCGATGCGCGAACACGGCATGATAGATCATGCTGCCGGCATAATGCAGATAGCCCTGCGTCGTCCAGTCGCCGAAGCGCAGAGCCAACGGCTCGGCCACGAGCGCGCGGTCCGGCGAAACGGCGAAGTCGCCCAGCAGATAACAATCCTCCAGCTCCATGGCGTTGGTGTAGGAGCAGGTCAAGATCAGCTCGTTCCGGCCCGGGCGCAGCGCAGGCAGCCGCACTTTGTCGAACGCGCGATCCAGGTACCACCCCTCCACGGCGTTCGGCACAGGTTCGTCGTTGAGGAAAATGGCGAACTGCCGCGCCCCCTCGACCAGCAGGTAGACCGGCGCGGCCGGGATATCGCGCACGGTGAAGACAAAACGCAGGCTCACGGCCGCGCCGTCGGCCGGATGAGGCTTCAGGGCCCACCGATAACGCTGAGGCAGGCCATTGTAGTAAACGGGCCGCATGCCCAGGGCCGCGCGCACGGCCTGCTGCGCCTGCCAGACCTCCATCGTACCAGACCACGCGGCGTCGGCCAGACGGTACTGGCACATGTCAAGAGTCAGCACATTGGGATCGCTGCGCGTGAACGGACAGACAGGCCCGATAAAGGCCACCTCCTGGGCCGGCGTGGGCCGGCCCTCCACCGCGGGCGCTTCTGGCGCGCCGTCCTGGCACACGACATAGAGACGCGAGCCGGCGGGCGAGAACTCTGCCCGAAAGCTGAGCGCGCCATCTACGACGCGCGCTGGCACGCTCCGAATGGCGCCGGTCAGTGCGTCCCACTCTTCCAGCCGGCCGCTGCCCTCCAGCGTCACCTCGGCCGAAACCCCACGCGCGCGGGCGGTGTTGACGATGAAGAAGGCCTGGCCGCCGTCGAAACGACGCTGCATGACCATCAACTCCGCGGCTTGCTGGCCATAGGGATCGAGCAGCGAAATCCGGCGCGGCAGGCTGCCTTCGAGCGCAGGAGCCAGCCCGGCCACGCCCGACAGCAGAGTCACGCCCGGGTGCTGCCACAGGCGCGCCAGTCGGTCGTCGGGAACCGCCTCGATGGCCGCCGGGGGCGGCGCGAAGGCGATCACCTGGCCGCCGGCCGCCAGGAAGCGCTCCAGCAGCTCGACGGTGCTGCCGAGGAGGGTCTGTGTCTCCGGGGGGATGATGACCAGGCGGTAGTGCGCCTCCCCCACCCGCAACGCCCCGCCCTCCACGACGGCGGCGGCCGCCATGACCTGCTCATCGCCGAAGTCGAAATCGTAATGCGTGGCCAGCAGCGCCCGGACGAACGCGTTCAGCCGCTCGCCCCAGGCATTGACGGCCTGCTTGCTCGCCTCCCCTTCGCGGAGCATGGCCCAGCCGGTGGCAATGGGGTGCAGGAGCAGCACGTCGCGCACCGCGCGCCCCTCGGCCAACACGCAGCCGAGCCGGGCGAAGTAATCCTCGACCACGGCGTTGTATTTCCACCAGGTCGTGTTGTAGTTGAAGGCCGGCGGATAATCGCGCTTGCGACACCCGCGCAGGGTGTAGAGCGCCAGATGCTGACAGCGCAGGTTCACGCCCAACACGTACTGCCAGTCGCCCACCCACTTCTGGCCCTCGAAAGTGAACTCCCAGCCGGTGCAGCCGTAGGTCTCCGAGAGCACCCGGCGGCAGCCGAACTGGTTGGCGACGCTGCTGCACTGCTTGACGGTGAGCTGCTCGTCCACCTGCTCCCGGAGCATGTCAATGCCGGGCACGTGTTGCCAGCGGTAGTGCGGCATGACAGCCCCGCCGCGGATGATGGCGTCGCCTAGCTCGTTTTCGTAGAGGTAGTGCCCGGTGAAGGCCAGGCCATGGCGCTCGCACCACTCGCCGATCTGCTGCGAGAACGCCGCAGTGAAGCGCTCGCTGATCGTCCACCAATAGTCGTGTCGTGCCCTGGCGGCCTGTTCGCCCCATCCGGCCAGGCTGGCCGCGCCGTCATAGAAGAGCCAGGGCACCACGTCCAGCAGATCATAGCCCCGCCGCAACCGGAAGAAATCGGGCAGCGCGTCGGTCCACGGCAGGCCGCGGCGGTCCGGCGGCACCCCTGACGGGTCGAAGACGTTGGGCTCGTCGGTAAAGATGCCCGGCACGGCCTTGCCGAATTCCGCGCCCACCTCGCGGCGGTAGGCCTCGTAGGTGGACGCGATAAACGCAGCCACAGCGTCGGGGTTGAGGTTGTCGGCCGGGCTGTCGTCGTTGAACCATTCGCGAGGCCGTGAGATCTCGCGGCGGAACACGAGACAGGTCTCTCCCGCCGTTGGTCCCTCTCCCGGCCGCAGGCGGCGCAGCGAGACCAGCCGGCCCGCATCGAGGGTGACGGCGAAAACGGCCAGCACGCCGTTGTCGTCGGCGGGCAGGTCGTCCCGTTCTTCCACGGTCAGCAGCTTGGCGCGAAATCGGTCGCCGCCGATGGCCGGCACAATGCCCCCGGCCGCGCCCGACGGCCAGCGGTCCTCGTCGTAGAGCCACGCAGCCATGCCTTCTTCGGCCGCCACCCGCACCGTCTCCCGCACGCATTCCATCCACTCCGCGCCCATGTAGGGGGTTTCCAGGCCCTCGCGCGAGTGCATGAAGAAGCCGCCCATGCCGTGGGCCTTCATGTCGCGCACCTGTCGGGCCAGCTCGGCCGGATGCAACCGATCGTTCCACGACCAGAAGGGCGCGCCGCGGTAAGCCGGCGGCGGCGCTGCGAATGCCGTGCGTAGCGCCTCGATCATGTCGGATTCCTTTCTACGTGTCCGTGGTGCTGTTGCTCAAAGCGGTCTCCCCTGGCCTGTCGGCCAGGACAGGCCGACCGCCGATGGTGGCCCGGTCAGGGGACCTCGTTCGAGCACGCGAGTATTTCCTACGTGCCAGGCACCTGGGAGGGTGCCTGGCACGTAGGGGATTTTCAGAGCAGCCCTGTCGGAAGTTACTTCTTTTTCGCTAGGCGCTCGATCAACGCCTGCAGATCCGCCGCGCCTTTGTCAACCGTGGACTTGCCGAGCGATACCGCCTGGCCGATCAACCGAAGCTCGTTCACGAACTCCTGGTCGTTCGGCAGGTTCGGATCCTGCGGGATCGTGCGGTCTGCGACCGCGTTGAAGATCCTGTAGACCGCCGCGTCGGTCTCAGTGGCCTGAGCGGAGATCGCCGTCCGTACAACCGGCGAGCTAGGCACGCCGCGGTTGGTGCCGAGCACCGCGCCCGCCTCGGGGCTGGTCACGAAGAAGTTGATGAACAGCGCGGCCGCCTCGAGGTTCTTGCTGGCCTTGTTGATCCCCAGGCACTGGCTCATCTGGATGGCATACGACTTCTCGCCGCCTACCGGAAGCGTTATTGCGCCGAGTTTATCCTTCATGGCCGCCTGGTAGGCTGCGATCTGGTTGCTCCAGATCAAACCGATGACCGCCTTGCCCGCCACGAGCGCGGAGTTATCGGTCCCGGTTTCGGCGTACATCGCAGTGGTGTCCGCATCGGGGATCAACCCCTCGGTGCGCATATCCGCCCACATCTGGAGCCACTTCCTGGCGGACTCCACCGTCGCGTAGGACTTACCGCCCTCGTCGGAAGTCCAGAGCGGGGTCCCCAGCTGGCGATAGTAATAGCTGAGGTAGTTTGCCTGGTTGGTGCTGTTGTCCACGAAGGGCGCGACGCCTTTGGGGAGCTTCGCCTTGAGCTCTCTGCCGTAGGCGATGAGCTCGTCCCAGGTCATGTTGTCCCTCGGCAGCGGCATGCCGGTCGCCTCGATCATCGTCTTGTTGTAAGCGAGGACAAGGGTGTTCATGCCGAGGCTGACGCACCAGAGCTTGCCGTCGCGGGTCGCGGGCAGCAGCGCGGTCTGATCGAACCGCTCAGGCGTGTCAATCAAAAGCTGCTTGCCGAGATACTCGTTGAGCGACTGGAGGTACTTGATGTAATCCGGGTAGTTGCCGCCGAACTGGATCAAGTCCGGGGCGTTGTTGCCCGCCAATTGGGTGTTGATGATCTGGAAGTGATCGGACGTGCCGCCGTTGGGCTCGCCCATGACCTTGATCTGAGGATACGCAGCCTGGAACAGTTCGATGACCTTCTTGGTCCTGTTGGCACGCTCATCGTTGCCCCACCAGGCGAAGCGCAACGTGGCCGGCCCGCCCGTGTAGGGGGGGAGCTCGGCGACGCCGGCTTTAGCCGGTTCGGGCGCCTTCGTTGGCTCGGGCGCTTTGGTCGGAACGGCAGTCGGGGCTGCGGCAGGAGCGGCCGGCGGCACAGCGGTCGCCGTGGGAGCCGGCGTTGCTGCGGGCGCACAGGCCCCCAGCAACAGCGCCACGGCCAGCATGGTTACGAATAGCTTGTGCATTTCACCTTCCTCCATTCTGATTTTAGAGCCAGTTGATCGCATCATCGTTCCGATGATTTACCAGATTGAGCGCGATAATCACCTCCCTTCCAAAGCCGGAGTCAGGCAGCAGAGATGTGAAATTCTGGCATCAATTCAAGTCCACTGCCGTAAACCTAGCCCTTTATGCCTGTGGTGGCAATGCCCTGTACGAAGTACTTCTGCAGGGCGAAGAACAGGATAAAGGAAGGGATCACCGACAACGTGGACATCGCCAGCGCGCCGCCCCAGTTGGACACCGCGCCTGCATCGCCGACAAACGTGCGCAAGGCTCGCGACACGCTGAAGATCGGCGGACTCGTCAGGTAGAGCAGGTGATTGAAAAAGTCATCCCATGTCCACAGGAACGTGAACAGCGCGGTCGTCACCAACGCCGGGGTCGCGAGCGGCACGATGATGCGCAGAAAAACCCCCAGCTTGCTGCAGCCGTCAATGATCGCCGCCTCATCGAGCTCCTTCGGCAGGCTGCGGATGAACTGCACGAGCAGAAACACGAAGAAGGCGTCTGTGGCGAGAAATTTCGGCACGATGATCGGGAGGAACGTCCCCACCCACCCGAACGTGTTGAACAAGATGTAGCGCGGCACGATAGTGACATGGCCCGGCAGCATAAGCGTGACCATCATCACCGCGAACCAGAAGTTCTTGCCCACAAACTTGAGCCGCGCGAAGGCATAGGCCGCCATGGTGCAGGCGATCAGATTTCCGATGATCGCTGCGGCGCACATGAAGAGCGAGTTGGCGAAGAACTTGCCGAAGGTCGTCCCCGCATAGCCTCTCCAGCCGGTAATGTAGTTCTCAATGGTCACGGCTTTCGGTATCAGCCCCGGGTCGCTAAAGATCATATTGTTGGGCTTGAACGAGCTGACTACCATCCAGACGATGGGATAGATCATCAACGTCCCCAGGGCGAGTATGAACAGATGCGTCAGGGCGTGTCGAACAGCCGTGCCGGTCTTCATGTTACTCCCCTGTCCCATAGGATACCCACCAGTCCGATGTCTTGAAGATGATCGCCGTGAGCACTCCGATGATAAACAGCAGCACCCACGCCATGGCGGACGCGTACCCCATCTCGTAGTATGTCCAACCCTGGATATACAAATGGAGTGTATAGAACAGCGTCGAGTTGAGCACGCCGCCCCTGCCGCCGCCGATGATGTAGGCCTGCGTGAACGCCTGGAACGCGTAGATCATTTGCATGACCAGGTTGAAGAGGATCACCGGCGAGAGCAGGGGAATGGTGATGGAGAAAAACTGACGCACCCTGGTCGCGCCATCCACGCTCGCCGCCTCGTAATACTCCTCCGGGATCTGCTTCAGCCCGGCGAGAAAGATGATCATCGAGGAGCCGAACTGCCAGACCGACAGCAAGACGAGCGTCCAGAGCGCGTACCTGGGGTTGGTGATCCAGCTGGGGAGATCGGTGAAGCCGAGGGCGCTCAGGAAGCCGTTCACCAGGCCGTCTTTCTCGAACAACTTCCGCCACAGCACCGCGATGGCCACCGAGCCACCGAGGAGCGTGGGGATATAGTAGACTGCGCGATAGAACGGCACCCCCCTCAGCTTCTGGTTCAACAACATCGCCACTGCGAGGGCAGCCACCAGCTTCAGCGGCACGGACGTAAACACGTAGGTAAATGTCACCGATAGCGCCTTCAAGTAGTACGGGTCTACGCGCATGGTCTCGCCCGTGGCCGTGGCGATCTCAGACAGCCCGAACAGCGGCCCGAACATCTTCAAATAGTTGCCCAGGCCGATCCATTGCGTCGCATCGGGGTTGGTGAAAACATAATTGGTGAAGCTGAGCCACAGTGAATAGGCCATCGGGTAAAGCGTCAGCACGAAGAAGCCCAGGAGCCATGGCGCAAGGAATATATAAGCGGCGGCATTGCGCCGGAGGAATTTGACGATGCCTGATGTCTCGCTCATAGCGAACTGCTCTCCGTGGATGATCTGGACGACGTCTTGGACATGGCGCCTGTCCCCCTATCACATCTCGTCAATGTGCGCTGCCGGCCGGGCCGGCCTCGTCAAGCCAGGGCCGGGCCTGTTGATTCACGGATGATGAACCGGGCCTGTATTTCGATCCTCTGGTGGGGCCGGTCGGGGTCCCGAATGCGGTCCAGCAGCATTTTGACAGCTTCCCGGCCCACCCTCACCATGTCTTTGGAGCTGGTCGTCAGGCGCGGGGTCAGGTAGCCGGCCATGGGAATATCATCGTAGCCGACCACAGACAGGTCGGCAGGGACGCGCAGCCCCAGGTCGCCAGCGGCGCGCAGCGCGCCGATGGCCAGCAGATCGTTGATGACCAGCAGAGCCGTAGGGCGCTGCGGAAGCTCGAGCAACTGCAACGCGGCTTGGTAGCCGTCCTCGATGGTGGGGCCACACGTGACGATCAACGCCGGGTCAACCGGCAGACCGGCCGCGACGAGGCAGCCCTGATAGGCCAGCAAGCGGTCCACGCCGCCGGCGAATTCCACGGCCAGCTCAGCGGTGTCGGGACCGGCCCACGGCGGCCGCACTCCATAGATCAAGCCGATCCGCCGATGTCCCAACGACAACAGATAGACCATCGCCTCGCGCGTCGCCGCCTGGTAGTTGGACACTACGCAATCAATCGTCGGGTGCTCGCCGATCTTCACGATGGGGAATCGCCGCTTGAGAAGCCGGGTCAGCGTCTTCTGCGCGCCTTCCGACTCGAGGACATGCGCGCTCATCAGGATCAATCCGTCAATGCGCCGACGCGACAGCTCTTTGAAGATATCTTCGCCGTATTCAGGGCTGAGATCCGCGCTGGAGAGGAGCAGATGGTAGTTCGCCGCGCGCAGCTCCTGCTCAACCCCGTCGGCGAGTTGCCAGAAATGGGGGTTGCGGATGTCCGGGATGATCAGGCCGATGGTATTGGTATGCCCTGAGCGGAGGGCCTGGGCGCGGGCGTCCGGCTCATAGCCGAGCTCCTCGATGGCGGCCAGGACGCGCTGCCGGGTCTCCTCCGAAATGGGGACCCGATCCGCGGTGAGGCCGTTCAGGACATACGAAACGGTCGCGGTTGAGACACCGGCCAGACGTGCGACGTCGGCCTGGGTTGGCTTTTTCATGGTGATGCGATCACTCGTCTCAGGGTATCGTCACGGACGATGAACAGCATGTTCTGTCTGGGTTTATACGTATAACCTTATACGTATAAATGACAGCGGAAATCATACTACAGGACTGCGCCGATGTCAAACTGCATCGGGTCTGAATTTTGAGGGGATTGGAGACGTGCGGGCATGGGCCGGCGGCGCCGGCATCTCGTTGGCCATGCTGACAGGATGGGCGCAGTTGGACGTTAATTTGTGCGCGCGAGCGTGGAACGTGTATTACACGGGCCGGGAATGACGGCGGAAAGCATTCACATCCCCACCACCGGCTTGAGCCGCTCCGCCTCGGCCAGCGACTCGACCATGATGTAGAGGTAGAGCCCGGCCGGGTCGAGCGCGTCCACCAACTGCCGTAGTTCGTCGGGCGTGAAGGCGCCGCGCACGAGCAACGGCCGCTGCGCCGCCTGGATCTTGCGGAACGCGGGGATCATGCCGGCGATGTCCGGGCCGCCCGAATGCAGCTCGTAGTTGACCTGGAAGCAGCGGATCTCCTCCACCTCCAGGAAGAGGTCGTAGAGGAACATCGAGTTCGTGTGCAGGTGAATGAAGGCGTTCGGGAACCGGCTCGCCACCGCACGGTCTACCGGCTGCACGTATTTCTTGTAGAGCCGCGGAGACAAAACCCCCGATGCGTCCTCTTGCAGGCGGACGATGGGGCCGGGCGCCCACAGCTGATACTGGGCGTCAAAGTAACCGCCATGATAGAGCGGGATTTCCCGCCACGCCGCTGCAGTGATCTCGCAGAAGATCTCGCCGCAGCGCGCCAGCAGCCGGGCCGCTTGTTCCGGCGCCTCAACCAGGTCCATCACGCTCTGCGTGTGGCCGCGCAGCAGCACCGCGATGTCCGATGGGCCGATGAGCGTGCCGTGGCTCACCGGGTAGCGGCCGGCCGCGCGGCGTACCAGAACCTGGATGAACTCGATGTATTTGCGATACCACGGGTTTATCGGGTCGAGGCGGAGATCGGCCAGCTCGGCCCACGGCAGTGTGCGCTCGACGCCGAGGATCGTGCCGGGCAAGATGCGCAGCATTGCGCCGAGCATCCCGTCGAGCCACGGCACGGCCTGCGACGGCGACGCGCCGCGCAGAATATCATCCCCCATCACCTCGCCCTCGGCCAGCAGCCGCTCTTGATCGTCGAGAAACGCCTCCGGCGCGATCATATCTGGAGTCAACACGTCGAGATCCTGCCACGCCGCACTCGCCGCGAACTCCTGCAGCGGGAACCAGCTCTTGATCGAAAAGCCGACGAGAGGGCGTTTGACCGGGCTGCGAGACCAAAACGCCCGGTAGCCTGCTATCTTGGCCGGATCATTGCCGAACGGATGTGCTGAAGACACGGATGCCTCCTATCTGTTTTACGCGCAATGCACCTGCCCGTGCAGAGCGCGGCCACGAGCCAGCGCGGCCTCCGCCGCATCCCGCGTCAGATTCAACAGCTTGATCCCCTTGTCCACGGTGTGGCGGAAGATCTTCTCCATGTCGTTCAGCTCTGGCTGCGACAGATTGATGGCGTACAGCCCGCGCAGCTCCGACATCGCCGCGATGTAGTGGTCGCCCTTGCCGCAGAAGTGGATCGCGCCGCCGCCGAACTCATCCAGCAGCTGTTGATCGTAAGGGCCGATGAACTCGCGGAACATCCGCTGCGAGAAGTTCATGGCCGAATCATCGCGCAGCATGATCTTGCCTTTGTGATAAAGCCCCCAGTGGGCATTCCCGTCCGGCCGGAACGGCACGATCTTTTCCCATTCGCGCATGAACGCGATATAGGTCTGTACGACCAGCTCCAGCAGATCCTTGACCAGCGTCGGCTCGTCCCGCACGGCGTAGAAGATGGTGCTGCCCCAGATCACCTCGCAGATATCCATCGGGCCCTGCAGGTCGGGGTGGTAGATGAAAACGTGCTTGCCGATCTTGGGGTACTGCCGGCCGATCTCGACGAAGCGCTGCCCCATCTCCAGCACCTGCGCGCCGTAGCCCGTGCGCAGATCGGGCACGCCGGCAGCGATCAGCCGACGGATGGCCGCTTTGTCGTTCAGGGGCCGCGACGTCGGCAGCGTCTCCAGCTCCTCATCCATCACGAACACCTCGACGCCGAAAAGCAGCGGCGCGATGGAAGAGCCGTAGTTGCAGCGCACGCTCAGCAGCAGGCCGCTGCCCTCGGCCAGGGCCTGTGAACAGCCGCCGAACTGCTGGAGCGCCATCGCATCGAAGTCGGCCAGCGCGGCATTGACCGAGACGTGCGGCCACTCAACCTGCGGCGGATTGGGCTGGCTGCGTCGCGGGGAGAAGATGTCGCCCCGAAAACGGTTCTCGGAGAAGTCGCGCCACGCCTGGAGAATGGCATCCTCCTCCTGCGGGTCAATCCGAGCTTCAAGATCGTCGAGACAACGCTTGAGGATGTCGTTCATGAATGGATTCTGAGGCAAAAGCGACAAAAGCCAAAAAACGACGCGAGATCATTTCAGCGAGGACTTGCTTCGCGATTCCTGCAACTCGATATGTGGCGCGCGCTGCTCCAGCACCGACAGCGACAGCTCGATGACCTCCTCGACCTCATAGGGGGTCATCACGCCGACGCAGACCATGTCAATCGGTCGCAGGGTGGCCCAAGAGAAGGCCAGCCCGACCAGTGGCGGGAGCCGTCCGGCGGCCAGCGGCTTGATCGTGATCACCGGCTTCCCGGCGTTCCAGATCATCCGCTGCACCCAGTCCACCTCGATCTGCATCAGGAAGCCGGCCGCGTTGTAGATCTGGATGTAGGTCGCCACGTCCAGGCCGGTGTTATCGGCGTAGATCGGCGTCTCGGGCATGTGCGTCGAAAGGCCGGGCACCATCCCGGCCTTTCGGATCGCGGCCAGGATCGGCTCGATGCCGGTCAATGTGCGCGTGCGGCGGTTAACAAACGCATCGGTCGTTGCCTGATGCGGCATGCAGATGCTCACGCCCAGCGCGGCATACTGATCCACGATGCGCTCGATCTCGCCCTGGCTGGCTGCGTCCTCGCCGGTGGGAAAGGTGGGAATCGCGATGAGGATACATTTGCGACCGGTACGCTGCTCGGCCTCAGCGACTCCCTCGATCAGCTTTGGCTCCGGTCGCATCCCATACAGGGTGTCCACACCGGCCTTCATGGCGACTTCGAGGATGTCGGCGATCCGCCTGGCGTCAACCGCTTCCCGAATCATGCGATCCTGGGCTTTGCTGGTGTGCGAAAAGCCCAAAAACCAATTCGTGCCGATGATCAAACGGGACACCGAGAGGTGTTCGATTTGGGTTCGTGGGAACACGGGATAAAGTTCTCCTCACACGGTTGTGCGCGTCACGTGCTCATCAGAGGAGCCAGGCGACGTCGGCTGCGCCACGCGCTTCGCCATCAGGATGTCTGGCTTGCCCGGGCCGTTGGCATCGGGCACCACCCCGACGATCACAAAGCCGCATTTCCGATAGAACTCGAACGGGTGGCGTTTCAGGTTGCGGATGGTTGCCAGCCGGGCGGGCAGGTCGTCGTACAGGTCAACATCTGCCAGCGAGGTCATGCCGTCCTCGTCATCGGTGCCGACCCACAGCGTCAGCCCGCCACGCCGGCTGACCAGCGCCTCCAGGTCGGCCAGGAGGGCGCGACCGATGCCCTGGCCCTGGCGGTCGGGCCGGACGACCAGCGGATGGACCTCCCACACATTGCCGTCGTAGCCCGGGATGCCGCCAACCCAGCCAAGCACATTGCCGTCTTCATCCAGCGCCACCCGACACAACCTGTCCGGCGCCAGCGCCTCGCGCACCTCGGCCAGCGCGGCCTCCATGTCGGGCCAGGCGTTGGGCCAGTGCACACGAAACGCCTCGACCAGGAGGCTGGCCGCCTGACGGACGGCTTCGTCATCTTCGGCGGAGAGGTTCCTGAAGAATACCATGGACGGCCAGACCTTCACCCGGACCGGTAGCAGTTACCCCTTCACGAGGGCAAATGCCTGTCGCACATCTTCGGCGATCTGTGGCCCGGTCAACCGATGCAGCGCCAGCAGCTCATCCGCCAGGCCCGATTCGCCGAATTGATCGCGCACGCCCAGGCGCAGCAGGGCCGGTTGCGGCCCGGCGGCTGCTCGCGGGTCGGAGATACATTCGGCCACGGCGCCGCCCAACCCGCCGATGATGCTGTGTTCTTCGACGGTCACGAGCAAGGGGAAGCGGCCGGCCGCATCTCGGACCGCTGCTTCGTCCAGCGGTTTGATGGTGGAGACATTGACCACGCGCGCCTCAATGCGGTCGCGTGCCAGCAACTCGGCCGCGTCCAGCGCTTTCCAGACCATGTGACCGGTGGCAAAGATGGCGACATCGCCGCCCTCGCGCATGACGACGGCCTTGCCGATCTCGAACCGATAGTCCGGGCCGAACAGGTCTGGGACAGGGTAGCGGCCCAGGCGCATGTAGACGGGACCGGGCCAATCGGCGATGGCAGCGGTCGCCATACGGGTCTCCACCGCGTCGGCTGGCGAGACGACGGCCATGTTCGGCAGCACACGCATGAGGGCGATGTCTTCGAGCGATTGATGGCTCGCGCCATCCGGGCCTTGCGTGAGGCCCGCGCTCGAGCCGATCAGCTTGACCGGCAGAGCCGGATAGGCGATCTGCGTGCGGATGGGCATGTAGCAGACGCCGGTGATGAACATCGCGAAGCTATTGGCATAGGGGATCAGCCCACAGGCTGCCATACCGGCCGCCGTGCTGACCATATCTGCCTCGGAGATGCCGACATCGAGGAAGCGATTCGGGAAGGCATCGCGGAAAAGGACGGTGCGCGTCGAGTTGTACAGATCGGCATCCAGCACAACAACCTCAGGGCGCTGTGCGCCCAGGTCGCGCAGCGCCTCGCCATAGGCAAAACGTGTTTCGGTGAAGGTCGCCATCTTACGCCTCCTCCGCCAAAGCCGCCTTGAGCTCGTCCAGGGCCTGCTGCAGCTGCGCCTCGGTGATCGGCGCATTGTGGAACTTCGCCTGCCCCTCGAAGAGTGAAACCCCTTTGCCCTTGACGGTGTTGGCGATGATCGCGGCGGGTCTATCTTGGTCGGTGGCCCAGTCGAGCGCCTCGCAGATCGCTGCCATATCATGCCCGTCAATCTCCCGCACGGCCCAGCCGAAGGCCGCCCAGCGGTCGGGCAGCGGATCGAGCGATTTGCCGCAAGCCGTTTCATCCATCGCCTTCAGGCCGTTGCGATCAATGATGGCCACGACGTTCGCCAGGCACTGTCTGGCCGATGTCATCGCGGCCTCCCAGGTCTGGCCTTCGTGCAGTTCGCCGTCACCCAGCAGGCAGTAGACGCGATAATCCTGTCCCTGGATGCGGCCGGCGAGCGCCATCCCGTTGGCGTAGGAGAGGCCCTCGCCGAGCGCGCCGGTACAGCCTTCGATGCCGGGAGTATAGCGCATGGCGGGATGGCCCTGCAACCGACTGCCCAGACGCTTGAGCGTCGCCAGCTCCTCGACCGGGAAGACGCCGAGGAGCGCCAGCGCCGCATATTGTGCCGGCACCGAATGGCCTTTGCTCATGATGAAACGATCGCGCTGAGGCCAACCGGGGTTCGCCGGGTCATAACGCATCTTGTAGAAGTAAAGGGCCGTCACGATGTCGGCCGCCGAGAGGGAACCGCCGAAATGGTGCGCTTTATTTGCGCCCATCATCGCGACGATATGCCAGCGCATCTCGGCGGCGCGGCGACGCAGCATGGCGAGTTGAGAGGGGCTTGCGGGCATAGGGACTCCTTCAGATTTGTCACGAACTCAAGCCGGAAAGCATCTTCAGCACAGCCAACGCGCGGCGTGCATCGTCGGCAAAACGGGTCGAATACGCCTCCACAGAGACGCGACCATCGTAACCGATCTGCTTAAGATTGGCAAAAAAGGCATGGTCGCCGGCTTCGGCCCGCACCGGAAAGGTCCGTCCTTCTACTCGGGCAAAGTGAATATGCCGAACCGCGGGTCCGGCTTCCAGCAAGATATCCGGCGACTCGCCTTCCAGGGTCATATGATAATAATCTACCAGCAGCTTTATATACGGACCACTATCTTTGCACTTTGTGACTATGCTGGTAGGCGGGCATAGAGCTGCTCAGCAGTGATGCCCGACCGGAACTGGTCTTCGAGCCAGACCAGGAGATTGCG
>Ga0116210_1001452_pt1 | contig 17466 bp, 15 predicted proteins | sample TshhotsprinmetaG_FD_94483 | JGI IMG/M metagenome (GOLD analysis project Ga0116210, IMG submission 94483) | Hot spring microbial communities from South Africa to study Microbial Dark Matter (Phase II) - Tshipise hot spring metaG | ecosystem: Environmental > Aquatic > Thermal springs > Hot... | reverse complement strand
TTGCTTTTCTCCTTCGAATCGTGTTTAATCTCATCGTGGCTCCTTTCTTTAAAAGAGTTTTTCGTTCCGTGGATTATTCCACGGAGGGAGCCACATTTCAATTTTCAACTAAAAACAGTATAACCTCAGAACCTGCTCCTTCGATATAGAGGGAATGGCAATAAGGATACCTCCCTCGATTCTTACCGGGTATGAACCAAATAGGACCAAGATGTTGCTCCTTCAAAAGCCTCTCTTCCAAGTCAATATTCCATAACCCATTGGCCTACTTTTAAAAATGGGCAACGGTCTTCAGGATTTCTCAGGGGGATGAAATTGATGAACAATACAGGAAGGATAGTCGGGCAAGGGACCATAGGTGGGCTCTTCTTCCCATCCAGGAATCCCGGCTGCTTTTTTTGCGGCGGCCCTATACTTCTCCCAATTAGCCCCCGCATAGAGGAACATTCGCTGCGCCGCCAAGGACCCTTCTCCATGAATACTGCCCACTTGAAAGTGGGGATGGGTGAGGTCTTTTAAAAGCCTGATGGTGCGAAGTCGATGCTCCGTGGGAATACTGGCTTTCCCTCCCAGATATTTTTCTAAAAAAGGACGGGTTTCTGGATTTACCCAGTCCCGGTAGGTGGGGATCGTTGCTACAATCCCCCCACAGATATCATGAACCAATTTCATGGCTTGATGATAATTATCGGCAAACAGGTATTTGGCCGTATTGATATAAACGATATTAGGATAGACAAGGTCCGAATCAGGTTCCTTTTCACAATAGAGGCAGGAGGCTTTCCCAATGATATCCACCGCCTCCGTGTACATGGCCAACCAAGCCAGTTTATCCCTTATATGAGAATAAGTTTCGATGCCATTGTATTCAGCCATCAAGGCACCGATTCCAGTAAGAAGCTCAAGTTCAGAAGTCATTCGACATACCCCAAAGAGACGATGAAAGATGGCAAAAAGGTAGGTAAAATCTCTTGAAAACTCCCATTCCCCACATAGGAATACCCTTTCCCAAGGGATAAATACATCCTCAAATACGATCATGCATTCAGAGGCGAGGTGCCCGCTCACAGCACTTAAAGGGTAATCCCAGAGGGCCTCTTCACCCTCCTCTCGCATGGTGGGCTCCATGGTGATGAGTGTAATGCCCTTGGCATTCAATGGGACAGCGAAGACCACCGCATAATCTTTATCCTCCTCCCCATGGGCTCGACACGGCATCACAATGGCCTCATTGGCACCTGGAGTAGAACTGATATGCATCTTCGCCCCTCTGACAATGATTCCGTCTTTTTGCCGATCCACAACCCTGACATAGTAGTCCTTATGTTTTTGCTGTTTGGAGGGGCGAAGGCTCCGGTCCCCTTTCACATCGGTCATGGCACCAATGATCCCAAGGTCTGTCTTCTGAAGATATCTCCTATAAGCCTCAACTCGCTCCACGTAATGGGTTCCCAATCGCCTATCCATTCTTCCTGCCGCAACCCTTGAGGCCTCTAAGGCATCCACGCCAACGCAGTGGAGATTGGTTCCACCTCCTGTCCTCCAGGAGGTTAGGAAGATTTCCCTCCGTCTCAATAGATCCTCCGCACGTTTGGGAGGCAAAAAGAGGGAATGAACCTCTTCACCTTCCTCATTCTTTCCTATAAATAGACTTCGATACACGGGATCGTTGGTGAAGTAATAATCCATTGCCGAATTCTGAATGACCCTCTTCAAAATAGGATGGGCTGTGACATCCGCTACCCTCTCGCCCAAACAGTAGATTACCCTTCCGTCTCTCAGACTTTCTAAATATTGCTCTATTGATCGAATCATGTTTCCTTCTCCCCTTGAACTTAAAATGAGGAATGAGTTGACTACATTCCCATCCCCCCATCTACCTGAATAATCGCCCCTGTGATGTAAGAACCTTTAAAGGCTAAGAAGCTAACCAGTTCAGCCACCTCTTCCAGCCTTCCCGGACGCCCCATGGGAATTCTCATCAGTTCTTTTTGAATCTTTTCCTCTGTGTCGAAAAGAGGAGCAGTCATATCCGTACGAAAAAAGCCGGGGATGACCACATTGACCGTTATATTTTTCTTGGCCACCTCCTTGGCCAAAGATTTGCTGAACCCGATCAAACCCGCCTTAGCGGCCCCGTAGGCTGTATCTCCGGGGTAGCCATGAAGGGCTACGGTAGAGGAGATATTGATAATCCTCCCCCATCCCTTTTCCAACATGAGTGGAACAATGTATCGACAACAATTAAATGTTCCTTTTAAAACGGAATGGATCACTGTATCCCAGTCCTCTGTGCTTAGCTTCTGAATCCTTCCTCCCCTATGGAGGGCAGCATTGTTAATCAGGATATCAACTCCTCCCATCTTCTCCACTGCCTCCTCGACCATTGCCTTTACCTCATCTTCATGGGCAACATCTGCCTGGATGGATAAGGCCTCTTGCCCCATCCTCCTAATCTCTTCAACTACCTCCTGGGCAGCCTCTGGTTTTGATCGGTAATTGACAATGACCTTAGCCCCTTCCTGGGCAAGACCGATCACAATGGCTCTCCCAATTCCTCTTGACCCTCCTGTCACTAAGGCCACTTTTTTGGATGCCTCCATGGATTCACCCATTAATCCCTTATAAAGGATATTATTTTTTGAGTTCATCCTTGATGACTTTTCCTGCAGGGTTACGGGGAAGTATGGTTCTGAACTCAACAAACTTCGGTATCTTAAACTTAGCCAAATGGCGGCTACAGAACTCCTGGATCTCTTCAGGAGTGGCCTGTTCTCCTGGCCTAAGGACAATCACGGCCTTAACCTCTTCCCCGAAAATAGGGTCCGAAACCCCTACCACCGCAGCCTCCAAGACTTTTGGGTTCCGATAGAGTACATTTTCAACCTCGAGACTCCATATCTTCTCCCCTCCCCGATTGATCATGTCCTTCATTCGATCTAAAATATATATGTAGCCGTCTTTGTCCATGGTGGCTATGTCCCCTGTATGTACCCAACCTTCAACGATGGCCTTTTGGGTAGCCTCAGGATTATTCCAGTATCCCTTAAAGGTGGTGCAACCTCTGACTGCCAATTCTCCTGGCTCCCCCGGTGGGACCTCCTTTCTAAAACTATCAATCACTTTGGCCTCTATCAAGGGGATGGAGCGTCCTACAGATCCCTTATAGCGCAAGGCCTCATCCAGACTGATCGTAGTGGCCGTCATGCCGCAGGCTTCCGTGAGCCCGTAGCCTGGACACATCTCAGTCCCAGGCAATTTCATGGAAAGAGTGTTTAACAACTCCTCAGGAGTGGCTGCCCCACCTCCTGCGAAACAGCGAAGGGATTTTAAGTCATATTGATCAAATTCTGGTGCATTGAGGATAAGCCACAGGATGGTGGGAACCCCAATGATGGTAGTGATCCTTTCCCCGTCAATGATTTTGATTGCTTCAACGGCGTTGAATCTCTTCATAAAGACGATAGGAATCCCGCCGTAGATAGAACCGCATAGATTCATTACTAGCCCGGTCACATGGAATAAGGGAACTGGGCAGAGGTTTTTATCTCTTTCTGCCTGCCACCCCAGAGTCTCTGCCACACACATTGCTTCATTGATGATCCCCCTATGGGAAAGAACCGCACCCTTGGGTCGGCCAGTGGTTCCCGAGGTGTACATAATGACAGCACTATCCATCTCATCCACCTGAATGCTGACCTCTGGATGCTCTCTCCTCTCGACCAATTCTCTAAATTCATCCGACCCTGCTACACACACGTCTTTTACCTCGCTCATTTCTCCTCGGATATCTGCAATGACCTCATAAAATTCTGAATCCACAATCACCATCTTGGAGCCTGAATCATTGATTTGGAAGGCTGCCTCTTCTCCCTTATAGGCGATATTCAAAGGAACGGTGATCGCTCCTATTTTGACTAGGGCGAAAAAACAGGTGGCGAATTCCCATCCGTTCCTGAGCATCAGGGCAACCCGATCCCCCTTTCGGATTCCATATCGATGGTAGAGGTTTGATGAAGCATTCTCAACCCATAATCCAAATTGCTTATAGGTTAAGCGATGCTCTGCACAGACGATGGATTCAAATGCCCCATATTGGGCAACAGTGTTGGATAGAAGCTCGAAGAGGCTCTTGGGTCTATCGGCATACACAAGTTCATGATATCCCCAGGGATTAGGTGTTTTGAACATTCTGTGTTTGCTCTGCAGTCTTTTCATAAATCCTCCCCCTACTATTTCATTGTCCTTGGCAAGAAGAGGCTGATTTCTGGAAAGGCGACGATCAATCCAATCCCTATGAGAAAAACAAGGACAAAGGGAATGATCCCTCGGAAGATTTCTTCCATGGGAACTTTGGTCACCCCTTGAACAATGTAGACATTGATGGCTACCGGTGGGGTGATCATCCCCAATTCTGTCATCATGCAGATCAATACACCAAACCATATTGGGTTAAAACCCAATTGATGGATGACTGGAAAAAAGATCGGCACCGTGAGCAGAATCATGCCCAAGGTATCCAGAAACATGCCAAGCGGGATGTATAAAAGAAGCATGCAGATCACAATCCCGATAGGAGGGATTCGGAGGCTTGCGATCCAATTGCTCACCCACGCAGGGACTCCTGCAACTCCGAGGAAGATATTAAAGATGCTTGCTCCAATGAGAATGAATAACATGTAGCAGGTAATTTGGGCAGAACCCTTCAATGCATCCAAAAAATTGGAAAAGGAGATTCGTTTAAACAGGGCAAGAACAAAAGCGCCAAATGCACCAATACAACCTGCTTCAGATGGGGAGAACACACCAAAGTATAAACCTCCAATGACCAGTACGAAAAGTCCTAACATTCCCCAGACCCCTGCCAAGGATCGAAATCGCTCTCTCCAAGGAAAGGATTCACCCGGAGGACCCAAAGCAGGGTTCCTTCGGCACATCCCAAAGATGAGCAGAATGAACAGCCCGGAAAGGAGTAAGCCCGGAAAGATTCCAGCAATAAATAAAGCCCCAATGTTGGTCTCTGTGATAATGCCTAAGATGATGAAGATCGTACTGGGAGGGATGAGAATCCCTAAGGTTCCCCCTGCGGCAATGGTGCCAGTCGCCAGTCGTGAACTGTAATGATACCGTTTCATTTCAGGGAATGTGATGGTTCCCATGGTGGCAGCGGAAGCAAGGCTTGATCCTGTACAGGCCGCAAAAGCCGTGCAGGCAGCCATAGTGGCCATGGCCAGTCCCCCTGGAAGCCTGGCCATGATCTTATAGGCTGCGTCAAAAAGATTTCGGCTAATCCCCGAGTAAAAGGCAAACTGCCCCATGAGCACAAATAAGGGAATGGAACAGAGAACGAAAGATGAGACCTGGGCATAAGGGTTCCCCCCAAGAAGATTTAATGCCGGTATCAATCCCTTCAAAAAGACCATTCCCCCAAATCCCACCAGAGCAAATGAGAACCCAAGCGGTAAACCCAAGAAGGAGAGGAACAGGAAGGCCCCTATGGCTATAAATCCGATGAGGACAGGATTCATTTGGCTTCCCCCTTTTTTTGAGTAAAAAACTGGAGCATCTGAACAGCAAGGACAAGGCTCAACAGAGAGGCTCCAATTGGAACCAAGAGTTGGGGTAGAAACATCGGCACTTCAATCGTTGGAATTCTTCTCCCCATTCGCCAATAAGCAACCGTTAAGACCCATCCCCGCCAAAGAATCAGGATAGAAATAAGGAGGGCCAATCCATTGGTCAAAAAGTTTAAAAAGGTTTGCTTTCCAGAAGAGAGTCTTGAGATCAAGATCTCCACCCTCACATGGGCTCGACTCTCTTGGGTATAGCCTATTCCAAGAAGAACAATGGCTGGAAGTAGAATCTCAAAGGTCTCAAAGGTTCCAAGCACGGGCCTATTGAACAGATATCGACCCATCACATCCACTGTGCCCAGAAGCATCATAAAAAACAGTAAGCCTGCGCAAAAATATCTTAACCCAAGATTGATTCGCTGAACCCCTCTACTCAATTGCTTGACCAATTCAGTCATAATCATCCTCTGTCACTCTTATTTTCATAATGAAACACAACCCATAGCCTCTCCTGTTAAGGTGAGGCTATGGGGTACCCAATGATGAGATAGCGTTCTCGAGGCTTGTCCTCATGGAAGTATGAAGGGATCCTTTGCCCCCAGTTTTTGAAGGATCTGATGGAGATCTGTTAGTGCCTTCTTCCCTGGGATCCCTTTGGCCTCTACCTTGCTTACCCAAGTGCTAAATACAGGGACAATCTTTTGGTCCATCTTCTTTAACTCTGCTTCGCTCCAATGAATGGTCTCCACCTTGTTTTTACGAGCAAATTCGAAGCCCTTCTCATTACCCGCGTCAAAGGTACGTCCTCCAAACAAGGAATGCTTTTCCCAATTCTCTTCTATATATTTCTTAGCAATGTCAGGTAGGGTATTATAGGGCTTCTTGTTCATTCCATAGGTTTGGGTGGTAGTTCCAATGTTAGTCATGATGAGATATTTCGCTATTTCTCCAATCTTGAAGGCGATGGCCATTTCTCCACAGGCCCAGGTCCCATCAATGATTCCCTTCTGAAAAGAGGTATAGATTTCCCCTGCCGGCATGCTGACAGGCACTGCACCCAATGCCTTTGTCACTTCTACAAAAGTCGGAGAAGGGCATCTAAGCTTCTTCCCAACCAAGCCTTCTACTCCAGTGATCTTCACATTGGTCCAAAGCTGGTATGGACCGATGCAATGATAAAATACAAACTTGATATCTCCATATTCTTTATCGCAATAACCCTTCTTATAAATCTCAATCATTGCCTTGGTTAGGATTTCTGCTGAAGGAAATCGAATGGGGAGTTCAAACATCTCTGTGATCGGAAACACGCCAGGGGTGTATCCGATGTTAAACTGGCCAAAATCGATGACCCCTTGAACCAGACGAGTGTAGAGTTCGGGCACTGGACCCAAGGCTGATGCTGTATTCCAATTGATCTTTACCGCCCCACCCGTGGCCTTCTCAAATTCCTTTATAAACTCTGGACCAATGATCCTGGCTGGTGGACTCATCGTGGGAGTCCAGGTTTCTCCGGTAAGGGTGATCACCTTTGCTGTCTGGGCCTCCGCCCTTCCTATTTGCCATCCGGTCAACCCGACTAAGAAGACTGAAATCACTATTACGATCTTTAACATCCAATTTCTTTTAGATGGTCTCCTAATCATATTCCTCCTCCTCTCATTATGAATTTGTAAGTGTTTTTGTTAAAATCTGCTCCGTTGACCTCATCCCTTTCCAACGAGTCTCATCACCCCCTTTCAATCACCATGGTAAAACCCAATCCTCCACCCACACAGAGGGTAGCAAGCCCCAGGGTCAGATCTCTCTTTGCCATCTCATGGATGAGCGTCACGACAAGGCGGCATCCTGTTGCCCCAACAGGATGACCCAGTGCAATACCGCTCCCATTCACATTGACAATCTCCCTGTTTAGACCCAACTCTCTTTCACAGGATAAATACTGGGCAGCAAAGGCCTCATTGATCTCAATGAGCTGAATATCCCTTAGATCGAGGCCTAATCTCTTTAATACCTTCCTCGTTGCAGGAACGGGACCAATTCCCATATAGGAGGGATCTACCCCAACGATAGCATAGCCCAAGATCTTAGCAAGTGGTTTTAGCCCGATCTCCTTCGCCTTCTCCTTTGACATCAAGATCGTCACAGCCGCTGCATCATTGAGCCCCGATGAATTTCCTGCAGTGACTGTTCCATTCTTTTTAAAGGCAGGCGGTAACTTGGCCAGTTTCTCAAGGGTCGTATCAGGCCTTGGATGCTCATCCGTATCCACCACTTTGGGCTCCCCTTTTTTCTGAGGAACAAGGACAGGTGTGATTTCATCCTTAAACCTCCCTTCTTGAATCGCTTTGCAAGCCCTCTGATGGCTCAATAGAGAAAACTGATCCTGTTCCTCCCTCGAAATTCCATACTTTTCTGCAAGATTCTCTGCGGTCAACCCCATTCCCGCTCCAATGGGATACTCCTGCATCGCCCTCCAGAGCATATCGATCAACTGACCGTGCTGAAGGCGTTGCCCCCAGCGTGTCGTTGTCAGGATATAAGGGGCATTGCTCATGCTCTCCACTCCTCCAGCAATGACCACGTCCACATCTCCATCTCGAATCGCCTGAACCCCACAGATGATCGCCTGCATGCCAGAGGCGCAATTCACCACAATGGTGAACGCAGGTGTTTCAATGGGAAGGCCGCATTTCACAGAAGCGATTCGTGCCACATTCTGGTCCAATGGCTCAAAACAGTTTCCCATGATCACCTGGTTTACCAACTCCTTTTCTAAGCCCACCTTTCCCAACGCGGAATCAATTACCCTCATGGCTAAAGACGTGGCAGAGACATCCCTCATCGACCCACCGAAATCTCCAATGGGTGTTCTGGTTGCGCTGACAATTACAACTTCCCTTTCCATTTTCTCTCTTTCATCTCCTTCCTAAGAGTTCTCTAGCAATCGTATTCTTCTCTATCTCTTTTGTGCCTTCATAGATCTCGACGATCTTTGCATCTCGATAAAGGCGCTCCATATCGTAATCCGCAATGTATCCATATCCTCCATGAAGCTGAAGGGCCTCGTTGGTCACTTTAACCCCAACCTCTCCAGCAAGGTACTTTGCAATGGAGATGAGTTTGGGGTCTACCTTCCCATGGTCAATCATCCAACCCGCCTGATAGGTAAGGCATCGAGCAGCCTCTATCCAAGTAGCCATCTCCGCTATCTTAAATTGAATGGCCTGAAAGGTGCTAAGGGGCTGACCAAACTGTTTTCTTCGTTTCACGTATTGGATGGCTCTATCCAGTGCGCCTTGGGCTACCCCCACCCCTTGTGAGGCAGCGACCACGCGATTGATATTGAAAAGTTGCATGATCTGATAAAAACCCTGCCCCTCCTCCAATCCCATCAAGTTCTCCTTTGGAACCCTCACGTTGTTGAATCTGATCTCAGCCGTATCAGACGCCCTGATCCCCATCTTTCCAGTAATCTTCAAAGCCCCAAATCCAGGCCGATCCGTCTCGACCAGAAGGATTCCAAACCTCTTCAGCCTTGATTCTGCTTCTGGATTGGTCAGGCAGAAAACAGCAAGATAGTTAGCAATGCTTCCGTTGGTAATAAATTGTTTTGAACCATTGATGAGATAAGAGTCTCCATCCTTTTTGGCCAAGGTCAGAATGGAGAGAATATCACTTCCTGCGTCCGGTTCGGTAATGGCAGTCCCCATGATGGCCTCTCCACGAGGAAGGGGTGGAAGGTACTTCTTCTTCTGTTCTTCCGTTCCGTAGAGTTGAATCAGTTCGGAACCAAATGCGGTCAGTAAGATGTTCCCACAACCTGGATCCACCCTCCAGAACTCTTCCATCACCATGGCAAATTCAAGAAATCCTAACCCAAGACCTCCATACTCTTTTTTGAGAAAGAGACCAATAAACCCCAGCCCACAGGCTTTCTTCCAAAGTTCTTTTGGAAACTCTTCACGTCGGTCATATTCTCGAGCCAGGCTCGGGAACTCCCCTTCTGCAAACTCCCTGGCTGAGATTCGTATCTGTTTTTGTCGAGCGCTCAATTCAAAATCCATCTTCTTCTCCTTCCGGTCAAACCACATTAAATCCAAAAGTATAATCCCTGGTAAAAATCTTTGAACTTATCTTTCTATGTGCTTAAATTTTATTAATGGATTAATATTATTTTCAAATAGGAAAATCTTAATATATAAAAATAAAAAAAAACCATTGGAATGTTAAATTTTTAATTCCAATGGAAGAAATGTTAACCCGTTCAAATTTTACTTTATGTCTCTAGGTTTTCTCCAATCTGAGATTGGAATCAGTCGTTTGTTGGGAACGTCAGCTTTATAGAATTTTACCATATCAGGGGGAGCATGGCTTGTTGAAGTATATGTAACCGGAGGTAGAACGCCACCAGTGCTAAAATCTCTTAAAGTTTCTAGTGCCGCCTTCAAACTGTCAGGCGTTAAATCTTTCCCAGCCCTTTTGAATGCCTCTCCAAAAAGCATAGCGACGCCAACACCATTAATATAAAGGGAGGTCAAACCAATATCTGTACGATTATACTTTTCTGCTATGTGCCGGACCAACTTAATCCCAGGAGTATCTTCCCACCAAGCACCTGTATAATTGACCCCAATGTAATTTTTCGCTGCTTCTCCACAAGACTTCACAAGCATATCATCGGTAGCCCAATTCATCCCAAACACATGCTTTGGCCAATAGTTATACTTCTCCATTGTCTTAATCAGGGTGATGGTAGCAGGAAGAAGAAGGCAAGTAATCACATAATCAACTTTTTCATTCATCAATGCAAGGACCTGTGAGCTCGCATCTACAGCTCCCGTTGGAAGCACCAATTCCGACACAAGATCAACACCATAAGCCTTCGCCCTCCTTTTTGTGGCTTCCATTGATTTGATCCCATATTCCTTCTTCTCATAAACCACACCTATTCTCGGTTTCTTTTCTTTAAGATCATAAATAATATAGTCTACTATGCACTCATACTGAGCTTCATAGGTGGCTCCCATCGCGAATATATAGGGTTGATAGGGATCATAAAATTCCTTAACTAGGGCATTTGGAATGTTGGGAACTTTATATTGATTAATCATCTCCATACATGCAAGAGTCTGCGCAGTTCCTCCGGTTGTCATAACCGTTAAAACATTGTCCCGTGTAATTAACTTTTTCAAGGCGGCAACAGCCATTGGTGCCTCAAATTTATCATCTTCCCAGATGACCTCTATTTTTCTTCCATGCACTCCTCCCTGCTCATTGAGATATCGAATATAATCCACTTTCCCATTCCCGTAAGGTAAACCCAGGGCTGCGATCGGTCCAGTTTTTACCATGATAAGCCCTAACTTAATCTCGTCCTTTGTCACTCCTCGTTGAGCAAAACAAGGAGTGGCTAAAAAACAAACCCATAAGAAAACCGACAACACTATTACGACGCTCTTTGACTTCATAAAGCACCTCCTTTTTGTTTTATTGAGTTGTTTAGATAAAATCAATATCTCCCCTCAACCCATATAAAAAGATTTTCTTAAAAATTAATAGGTAAACGGCCAGTTCTTAAAACTATTTTTGATCCGGCGCCAGATTCCATTCAATCCTTCGGCTTCGAATATGAGAAAAAGGATGATCAAAAGTCCAAATGTAGCAATGTTCCATTCCTCGCTGTATTTTCCTTTTAAGACAGGGATAAGAAAGGCTAGAAAGCGAAATAGTGCTTTGATCATCTCTGGAACAAGGACGATGAATACAGCCCCAAAGACGGACCCCAGAATCGTTCCTAACCCTCCCACAATGATCATGGCCAGATACTGAATGGAAAGAAGCACTGTAAAATGCTCTGGATGAACATATCCCATAGTATATGCATACATAGCCCCTGAAATCCCTGCTACAAAAGAAGAAATCGTAAAGGCCATTACCTTATAAACCGTTATATTTACACCAATGACTTCAGCAGCAATGTCACGATCGCGAATAGCGATAAAGGCTCGCCCTACTCTTGTCCGAACTAAGTTTTTAATACCAAGTATCATGAGGGCCGTGAGAATCAAAAGGAAATAAAGGATTTTGTTATCCGAATCCAAAGGAAAGCCGAAGATAGAAATTTTTTGGACATGGATGCCCCTTACCCCACCTGTTACCTTCTCCCAAGTAATAAGCACATGTTCAACCACCACGCTGAAGGACATGGTGGCCATCGCCAGATATAGTCCCTTAAGCCTTAAGCAGGGAAACCCTAAAGCACAACCAATTGCCCCAGATAAAACACCACTTGCAAGAAGACAGAACCAGAATGGGAGTCCCACCTTGCTCGAAAGGATGGCTGTCGTATAGGCCCCAATAGCAACAAAGGCTGCGTGAGCTATAGATATTTGGCCTGTATAACCTACTAAAAGATTAAGCCCAAGTGCAGCAACCACAGCAATGCAGGAGAGGTTAATTAGGAAGACAATATAGGGATTACCCCATAAAGGAAGAGTAGCAAGAATTACACAGAAAATGGCCATCCAAAAACGGGACCAGATTGTCTGAAAAAGCTTGATGTCTTCATAATAACTTTCTCGGAATGTTTTGCTTCTTAGCGCCACTTTAAACCCTTTCAATCTCCTCTTTCCCAAATAACCCGTAGGGCTTGAACATCAGGATTAAAAACAGAACCACAAAAGGCGTCACATCTTTCACGCCTCCCCCAATGACAGGATCCAAATAACCTCCAACTAAATTCTCAATGACACCAATAGCTAAGCCACCGATGATCGCTCCTGGAATGCTCTCAAGTCCTCCCAATATTATTGCGGGAAAGGCGCTGATGGCAGTAAAGGTTAATCCAATATTGACGACCATAATATTCGCAAGAAAGATCCCTGCAATAGCAGCACTAACAAAAGAAATAGCCCAGACCATTGCAAAGACTCGTTTCGTACTGATGCCCATTAGAAGGGCGGCCTCCTGATCATTGGCCGTTCCCCTCATGGCAAGGCCCATCCGTGAATATTTAAAGAAGATGAAAAAGACAGCAACCAGGAGGGCTGTACAGATTATGACCCATATCTGGGTCATAGAAAGTGTGATTCCTCCTATATGAACAGGTTCTTTGGGAAAAGGGGATGGAAATACATAATTATCATGGCCGAAGGTAATACCTGCCAAGCTCCGCAAAAAGATGCTCAGCCCGATGGTTATCATAATCACAGAAAAAATGGGTTCGCCAAGCATGGGCCTTAGAATAACTCGTTCGGTTAAGACCCCTAACAAAGCAGCAATGACTATAGTGAGGGCAGCGGCAGAAAGAAAAGAAAAATGGAACTTCGTGATTAAAAAATAGCAGAGGAGGGCAGATATCATAATAATTTCACCGTGGGCAAAATTGAGTATATCGGTTGCCTTAATAATGAGGACAAAGCCCAATGCAATCAGAGCGTATAAGCAACCCACAGCAATACCACTCGCGAATAATTGAAAGAAATGTAAAATAGTTTTTTCCAAAATTCTCTCCTCTTTCTGTCAAAAGATAGCGGAATTAATACATAGCTTCTATGATTTCTTTATATTTTTTTTCAATAATCGCACGTCTTACTTTCATTGTGGCTGTCACTTCTTCATCATCCGGATCCAATTCTTTTTCTAAAATGGTAAATTTTTTGATAGTCTCAACACGAGAGAAAAATTTATTGACTCTTTCCACCTCCTTTCCAATGAGTTTATAAACTTCTGGATTGGTCGCAAGGCTTTTGTAAGTCGTGTAAGGAATCTTGTTGTTTTGAGCCCAATTTGCAACATTTTCAAAATCAAGCTGAATTAGGCAAGTTAGATATTTTCTTCTGTCCCCAATGACAATGGCCTCTTTAATGTATGGACTAAATTTAAGTTTATTCTCAATTTCAGATGGAGTAATATTTTTGCCTCCTGCCGTGATGATGATATCCTTCTTTCGATCGGTGAGGTAGAGAAACCCTTCTTCATCAACCCGTCCCACATCTCCAGTATGAAGCCATCCATTAACGATCGTCTCCTTTGTGGCCTTGGGATTGCCATAATAGCCGACAAAAACAGAATCTCCTCTTTGCAGAATCTCTCCATCCTCGGCAATCTTAATTTCTATGCCAGGCAAAGGGGGACCTACTCCTCCAATTCTGATCTCGCTTTCCCTTGGCATAGTGGAAATTCCACTCATCTCGGTCATTCCATAACATTCTCTAACGGGTATCCCAATAGAGTGGTAAAACTTCATTAGGTCCGGTGAAAGGGGAGCTGCCCCACTTACAAAAATACGTGTTTGCAAGAGGCCTATCTGATTTTTAAGTGGTCGGAACAAAGTAAAATATGCCAGCCAATAGAGGATTCTCCAAATAATGGGAATAGTTTTATTTTTTAACTTATATTGGGATACTCGTTCACCAATAAGTAGCATCGTGTTAAAAATCCAGCGTTTGAAAAAAACTGCATCTTCCATTCGAATCAAAATATTTGAATGGATCTTTTCCCAAATTCGGGGGACATTCAAAAAAACAGTCGGAGAAATCTCCTTCAAATCTTCTTGAAGGGTACTGATGCTCTCAGCAAAATTAACCGTATAGCCCACATACATAGGAAATATTAAGGAAAACATTCTTTCCGCTATGTGGCAAAGAGGAAGGGCGGAAACGACTGAATCATTAGGGTTGAAGTCCAAAACCTTGGAAAGTCCTCTCACCATACTGATCATCCCTTTGTGGCTGATCATTGCACCCTTGGGATCACCAGTGGTTCCCGAGGTGTAAACGATAATTGCTACATCTTCGGCTCGTGTTGAGCGAATGCTCTCCTCAAAAAAGTTAGGCATTTCCTGATGGAACCTTTGACCCATTCTCTCCACTTCCTGAAAACTGATAAGGAGAGGTTCTTTGTATTTTCGAAGACCCTTCATATCAATCACAACAATTTTTTTTAAAAGTGGAAGATCGTCTTTTACTTGGAGAACTTTATCTACTTGCTCTTGATCCTTCACAACTACAAATTTAGAATCTGAATTTTTGAGAATATATTTCACCTGCCTTGCCACATCTGTCGGATAGATTCCAACCGCAATGCCGTGGAGGGATTGAGCTGCTAGGTCTGCATAAAGCCACTCGCAGCAATTATCTCCGAGAATGGAAATTTTGTCACCTGGTTCAAATCCCAATGCTTTTAATCCCATTGCGAAATTCCGGACATGCCCATAATAGTCATTCCAGCTGATTCGTTTCCAAATCCCTAAATCCTTTTCCCGGAGGGCAACCCTGTTTCCATATTTTTGAACATTTCTAAGAAACAGTTTGGGTATTGTATCAGCTTCCATAAAATTCGCTTATCACCACTCCTTTTAACTACAACCTCTCCTCTCCAAGGTATGCCTCGATCACTTTGGAATTACTTTGAATGTCAGAAGGTGTTCCTTCAGCAATTTTAGACCCAAAGTTGAGAACCGTAATCCAATCGGCAATGTCCATCACTATCCCCATGTCATGTTCTACCATAATAATCGTAATTTCCAGTTCCTCCTTGACGTCTAAAATAAAACGTGCGATATCCTCAGTTTCTTCCACATTCATTCCAGAGGTAGGCTCATCCAGCAAAAGGAGCTTTGGCTCCATAGCCAAGGCTCGTCCGAGCTCAACTCTTTTTTGAATTCCATAAGGGAGGGTTCCTACCACTTTTTTTCTCACTTTCTCGATCTCCAGAAAATCGATAATTTCTTCTACTTTTTTACGATGTTTAACCTCCTCACGAAGGGCTCTTCCCCAAAAGAAGAGGCTAGAAAAAGGCCCAGAATGAAATTGGTGATGTCTTCCTAAGAGCAGATTGTCAATCACATTCATGTGCCGGAAGAGTTCAATGTTCTGAAAAGTACGGGCAATGCCTAAACTGGCAATTTGATGGGGCTTCTTATTGAGAATACTCTCTTCTTCAAAAAGAATATCCCCTTCGGTCGGTTTATAAACGCCACTAATGCAATTATAAAGAGAGGTCTTTCCTGCTCCATTGGGTCCAATCACAGCATGGATCTTTCCCCTTCTAACCCCCATGCTGATCTGTTGTAAAGCAACTATGCCACCAAAAGTAAGCGTTAAATTTTTAATTTCCAGTTGATCCACCTTTGAGGCGATCCCTCCTCACGAAAGCCATCGTTTACGTCTTTTGTAGTGTTTTACTTCAGCATAACTTTTCTTCTTTGCTTCATCCGTGATTCCTAGATAAAATTCTTTTACGTCCTCATTCTCCATCAGATCCTTACAAGGACCATCGAGCACAATCTTCCCATTTTCCATAATATATCCGTACTGAGAAAAACTCAGGGCAATCCGTGCATTTTGCTCAATCAGGAGAATAGCTGTTCTCTGTTCCAGATTAATCATTTTAAGGATATTAAAAATTTCTTTTACTAAAAGGGGAGCCAAACCAAGGGAAAGTTCATCGAGCATCATCAGCTTTGGCCTGGACATGAGCGCACGGCCGATCACTAACATCTGTTGTTCTCCCCCCGAAAGAAAAATAGAAAACTGATCCTTTCTCGTCGCCAAGATGGGGAAGTAACTGTAAATCATTTCTAAGTCCTTTTTTAATAAAGACCGATCCGATCGAGTGTGAGCACCGATTAACAGGTTTTCCATTACGGTTAAATCATCAAAGACCCTTCTCCCTTCAGGAACCATTGTAATTCCCAACCTCACAATTTTATCTGCGTCTAACTTATGAATGGGCTTTCCCATAAATTCAATAGACCCTTCTTTAAGTTCTCCATTCTGTGTCTTTAGGATACCTGTTATTGCCTTAAGGGTTGTTGATTTCCCAGCCCCATTGGCTCCCAATAAGGCTACAACACCAAATTCTGGCACTTCTAAAGAAATTCCCTTTAATACAAGAATCACTTCATTATAAACTACTTCGATGTTGTTCATCTTGAGCATAGGATTCCAAACTCCTATAAGTGGTTAAAATTCCAAAACTCTTCTATAGTCATGTTGTATTTGCCATTAAACCCTGGAATATAATTTTTTTAAAGGTATTCACATAGGCCTTTCCGTCTATTTCATTCTGGCTCATAAACCATCTGATCAATACTCCATCGTGAAAAGCAATAATCGTAAGCGCAGCAAGATCCGGATCAATATCCTCTTCTATAACCTTTTCTTCTTTCCCCCGAAGGACGAGGTTGGAAAGAAATTCTTGATATTTCTTGTAAATTCTCCTAAATTCAGGTTCAGTCCCATGATGTGCCCCCACGAGTTCGGCTGCCAGAGTAGTAAATGAAACACAGAGTTCTCTATTATAATAGGAAAAAGCGGCGTTATAACGAAAATACTTCTCGATCTTATCAAGGGTTCCTCCCTGAACCTCTTGAACCGATTTAATCAAACCATCTAAGAAACGACTTTCAAATTCTTTCATAATTCTATTCAGGAGTTCTTCTTTGCTTTTGAAATGCCAGTAGAGTGCTCCCTTGGTTAACCCGGAGGCTTTGGTGATGTCCTCGATGGAGGTACCGTGGTAACCCCTTTCTAAGAATAGCCTCATAGCTTCCTTTAGAATCCGCTCCTCTGTATTAGAGGGTTCGGGTTTTTGGATGGACTTCGATTTTCCCATGGACCTGTCAGGGAAGATAGGTATTAAATAAATGGTTAGTATTTTATAGAAAGGAAACTTTTTTGTCAAGAAAAATTTTTGAGAGGTCTGAAAAAAGGGGAGTTTTATTGAGTCCCCCTTTTTAGAGGGGAGCGAAAGTTGAAATCTAGATCAAATTAGAGAAGTTTTAGGTAAGATTTCTCGCCCTTCTGGCTATATTATCTCCCTCCTTTCTCCTCTTTTTTCATCCTGTTTGCAAAATCCCTCCCTTATGAAAACGCCATGTCAATAG
>Ga0116210_1001448_pt1 | contig 17502 bp, 13 predicted proteins | sample TshhotsprinmetaG_FD_94483 | JGI IMG/M metagenome (GOLD analysis project Ga0116210, IMG submission 94483) | Hot spring microbial communities from South Africa to study Microbial Dark Matter (Phase II) - Tshipise hot spring metaG | ecosystem: Environmental > Aquatic > Thermal springs > Hot... | reverse complement strand
CGCCGCGGTGAGAGATTAATGCGTTGCAGGCTGCAATCGAAAGCGGGAACACGTTCCCGCAATCCAACGGGCGGCGCCGCGGTGAGAGATTAATGCGTTGCAGGCTGCAATCGAAAGCGGGAACACGTTCCCGCAATCCAACGGGCAGCGCCGCGGTGAGAGATTAATGCGTTGCAGGCTGCAATCGAAAGCGGGAACACGTTCCCGCAATCCAACGGGCGGCGCCGCGGTGAGAGATTGATGCGCTGCAGGCCTGGCCCGGCCGTCTGATGACCTGGCTTGACAGAATATCTATTTTTTGATATCCTGGTCGGCAAGCCTACTACGCGAAGGCGGTAACCGAATGGAGGATGCCGATGGACCACAGTCAGCTCGATTTGTTCCCGGCAGGCCAGGCGGGGCGCGGTACAGCGGGCAGCAAAGATCGGCCCATCGCCTCGCTGCCCTCTGATCTGACCGCCGACTCCTCGCTGGCGGCCGCCATGACGGCTTTTCACGGCTACATGATCCGCCAGGGTTTCTCCGACAACACCATCAGAGCATTCCAGGCGGACCTGCGCCTGTTCGCGCGCTACATGGCCGCCAGGCGCACCATCGGCGAAATCGGGCAGGCCGATCTAGAGCAGTTTCTGGTCTGGATGCGCGAAGATCGCGGAGTGCCGTGCAGCCCGAAGACATATGCGCGGCGCCTGACCACCCTCAAAGTGTTTTTCGGCTGGCTAGCCACATCCGGTGTTCTGCCTCATGATCCGGCCGCGGCCATTCCCCATGAGCAGCCTACCACGCCGCTGCCCGAGCTGCTGTACGACGACCAGGTGAACGCGTTGCTGCGGACGGCGCGCGACCTCTTGTGGGCGCCCAAGCCTGATTCCCGGCCCTATCTGCTGCTGAGCCTGATCCTGCAGACCGGCATCAAGAAGAGCGAGTGCATGGAGATCAAACTGGAGCACATTGATCTCTCGAACCCGCAGGCGCCCGTGCTGTACGTGCGCTATGCCGACCCTCGGCGCACCCTCAAGGAACGCAAACTGGCGCTGGGGCCCAATTTCACGCCGGTCCTCCGGCAATATCTGCGCGAGTACGAGCCGAAGGAGTATCTGTTCGAATGCACCGCGCGCAATCTGGAGTATGTGCTGGCCGATCTGGCCGCGCTGGCCGGGGTGAGCGGTGGGGTTTCGTTCGAGCAGCTCCGTTGGACGTGCGCAGTGCGCGACTATCGGAACGGGATGCCGCCCGACCGGCTGCGCGAAAAGCTGGGCCTGTCGCTCATTAGCTGGCGGGAGACGCTGCCGAAGATCCAGAAGCTGGCGCGGCCGGCCCTGTGACCGGAGTTGCCGCGGCCGGTTTGCGCGGACAGGGTTTTACAGGATGCACAGCCGGCGCGCGGTGGCTCTGGCAGCTCTGGCCAGGGCCTTTCATTGGCCCGTGGTGAACAACGGAAGCAGCTGCTGGAGGAGCGCCAGATATTCCTCGTTGTTGTTCAGGTAGCTGCCGCTCCAGCCGCCCACGGCATAGATCTTGTTGCCGAGCGCGGCAACGCCCAGGTTGCGCCAGCGACCGACAATCGGCGTCTCGATGCGTGACCAGGCATCCGCGCGCGCATCGTACTGTTCGTTGAAGGTGAGGACCTCGGTCCAGCCGCCGCCGATCGCATACAGCCGCGCGCCCAATGTGGCCAGCCCCAGGCTGCCGCGCGGTTGGCTGAGGGCCGCACGTTCGGACCATGGCCCCTCGGCTGTCCCCTCGCCGGCCGGGTCGTAAACCGCTACGGTCGCCAGCTCGCGTTCGCCATCGAAGCCGCCCACCACATAGATCACGCCCTGGAGTGCGCCGGCCGCGTGAAAGGCACGCGGTTCCGCCATGGCTGTCCCGACCGTCCACCGGTCTGCCGCAGGATCGTAGATCAACGTGTCGGCCCGATAGCGGGCGCCATCCCAGCCGCCGAACAGGTATAGCTTTCCGGCGAGCGCGGCTGCGCCGTAAGCGGCCAGAGGAAAGGGCAGGCCGGCGCAGGTCGTCCAGGCATCGGTCCGCGGATCATACACCTCCACCGCGTCGGTGACCGCGCCGCTCGCCAGCGTGCCGCCCGCCACGTAGAGGCGTTCGCCGAGCCAGACGGCTGCGATGTTAGCGACCGCGGTCGGCTTGACTGCGCCGGTCTGCCAGCTGTTGCTGCGCAGATCGTAGATGCTCACCTGATCGGTGATGCCTGTTGCCGTCTCGCCGGCGATCACGTAGAGGCGACTGCCATCTGTGGCGACCGCCATGCGACTGCGGCCTTCGGGCAGGGACGCCCTGGCCACCCACCGCGACACCGGCGCGCGCGGAGGAGCCGCCGATTGGGGCCGGCCGATATCGCTGAAGGCAGTCAGTCGCGCTGCCTGACTGCGATCGTTCAGCCAGGCCGGCGCCAGCGCGGCGATCGCGATCAGGACGGCAACCACGATCATGTAGGCCCGTTGCCACCGCGCGATCGGCGCCGGCGCCGGGAGCGATTCGATCCGCGGGGCCGAGGTTTCTGCCGACTGGCCGCCGGCTGCCGTCTCTGCCGGCCCAGTGGCCGCGGCCGGCGCCAGCGCGCCGGGAACGTCCACCCAGCCGCGACGCACTGCCTCCATCGTCGCCTCGGTGCGCGATTGCACGCCGAGCTTCTCGAAGATGTTGCGCAGGTGCACCTTGACGGTGTTCGGGCTGATCACCAGCGCGCGCGCGATCTGCTGGTTGGTCTTGCCTTCCGCAACCAGCCGCATGACCTCCAGTTCGCGCTCGCTCAGCGGCCCCAGATCGTCGGTCATAATGGAGTCGGCAATATGGGCAAAGATGCCTCTTGCGCCACGGCTCTCCGCACTGGCGCGCGGTCTCCTGACCGGGCAGACACCCGGCGGTCAGGAGACCGCCTCAAGCAGCGGGCATTTTCAAAAAAGCAGCCGGCCGCCTCATGCCCATGTCAGCAGCGGCAGGATGAAAGGCACGGGCAGTTCCGGGTGATGCGGCCGCACGCGCACGCCGTATGAGACGACGCCGCGGTCAATCGGGCCGAATTCGCCCTCGTAAATACAGGCGCCGGCCTGGTCACCGGTCAATCGCAGCGGCACGACTTGCGTCTCAGTCAGCGCGCCAGCGCGCTCTGTGCCGTACACCAGCTCGACGGCCAGCATCTCCGGCGTGAGCGGGCCTGTCTGCACGATGGCTTTGACTGTCGCCGGCAAGGCAGCAGCCGTTGGCCCCGTGGCCGATCCCGAGGTCAGCGTCACCTGCGCGGTGATCGCAACTTTTGGCCACCCCAGACGCACCTGATGTTCCCAGCGGGCCAACTCGCGCGCCACCGGTGCCGTCATCATGCGTTGCGCGTAACGGGCGGCCGGGAAGTAGTACTTGACGCAATATTCCTTCAACATGCGCGTCAGGCTGAAGACCGGCGCCACGGTCTTGATAGCGGTGCGCATTTTCGCCAGCCAGCCATGCGGTATGCCGTCGGGCCCGCGGTCATAGAATAGCGGCACGATCTCATTTTCGAGTGTATCGTACAGGGATAACGCATCGGCGGCATCTTGCGTGGCTTCGTCGGGGTAGTCGCCATCCTGGCCGATGGCCCAGCCGTTCGTGCCATTGTAGCCTTCACACCACCAGCCGTCGAGAACGCTGAGGTTGGGAATGCCGTTCAAGCTGGCTTTTTGACCGCTCGTGCCGCTGGCCTCGTTTGGCCGGCGAGGGGTATTCAGCCACAGGTCCACGCCTGCCACCAGATGGCGCGCGATGTTCGCATCGTATTCCTCGACGAAGAGGATGCGGCCGGCAAAGCCCGGCTGGCGGCTGAGCTGGTAGATCTGCTGGATGAGCGCTTTGCCGGGCTCATCGGCCGGATGGGCTTTGCCGGCGAAGATGATCTGCACCGGCCGGTCCGGGTTGTTCAGGATGCGCTTCAGCCGTTCTGGGTCGCGGAAGATCAGGGTGGCCCGTTTGTAGGTGGCGAAGCGCCGCGCGAAACCGATGGTGAGCGCGCGCGGATCGAGGCCGCGCGCGGCGACCGCCACTTCGGCCGGCGTGGCACCCGTGCGGGTGAGCTGCCGTGCGGTGCGTCGCCGCACCAGCTCGAGCATGGCACGTCGCGCGCGCTGGTGTTGCGCCCACAGTTCGGCGTCGGGGATGCGATCTACGCCGGCCCAGGTCGCAGGTTCGTCGAGCGCCGTCCGCCAGCCGAAATCGAAGTAACGGTCGCACAGGGCGGCCAGTTCGGGATGCAGCCAGGTGGCGGTGTGTACACCGTTGGTGACGTGGCCGATGGGAACCTCGCCGAGCGGCACATCGGGCCACAGGCTGCGCCACATGCGTCGCGCCACTTCGCCGTGTAACTTGCTGACGCCGTTGGCGTACGCGGCTGTGCGCAGTGCCAGCACCGTCATGCTGAACTGTGGCCCCCATGGATTTTGAAATCGGCCCAGGTCGAGGAAGCGCTCCCGATCCAGCCCCAGTCGAGGCCAGAAATCGCCGAAGAAACGCTCCATCAGGTCGAAGTTGAACGCGTCGTTGCCGGCCGGCACCGGCGTATGGGTGGTAAACAGGGCGTTGCCGCGCACAGCCCACAGCGCTTCGGCAAAGGACATCCCCTGTTCTTCGACATACTCCCGCAATCGTTCCAGCTGCAGGAAGGCCGCATGGCCCTCGTTCATGTGCCACACCTGGGGACGATAACCCAGGGCGCGCAGCGCGCGCACCCCGCCAATGCCCAGCACCACTTCCTGCGAGATGCGCATCTGGACGTCGCCGCCGTAGAGCCGGGCCGAGAGCTCGCGATCGGCCGGCGCATTGCGCTCTACATCGGTGTCCATCAAGAAGACCGGCACGCGACCAACCTGGATGCGCCACACTTTGGCATAGACGGTGCGGCCGGGCAGATCCACGCTGATCATCACCTGGTCGCCCCGGCTGTCCAACGCCGGCCGCACCGGCGCCTCGCTGAAGTCCAGCTTTTCGTAGATGGCTTCCTGGCGGCCATTGGCATCTATTTGCTGCCGGAAATAGCCTTGCGGATAGAGAAAGCCCACGCCGACGAACGGCAGGCCGAGATCGCTCGCTTCTTTGCAGTGATCGCCCGCCAGGATGCCCAACCCACCGGAATAGATCGGCAGCGACTCGTGCAGACCGAATTCGGCGGAGAAATAGGCGATCGTGGCGAGGTCGGGCTGGCCGGACGGCGATTGGTACCAGATGCGCGATGGCCGCATGTAGGCGTCGAACGCATCCATCACGCCGGTATAGCGCGTCAAATAGCTGCGATCCTGGGCCGCCCGATCCACGCTGGTCTGGCCGACCTGGCGCAGGAACTTCACCGGATTATGGTTGACCGTCTCCCAAAGTTCCGGATCTATGTCCCGATACAGTGCCTGCGCAGGCGGATTCCAGCTCCACCACAGGTTGTATGCGAGTTCTGCCAGGCGACCAATGGGCTGTGGCAGACGGGCGACAACGGATAGCTTGCCTAAAGATTTCACCATGCCTCCTCGTGAGCGGCAAGCTCCTCGATTTGTGTCTTGCCGCCTTCTCATTATTGTATAAGAAGATGCAATCGGCGTCCAAAAAACGGAGCCGGACAATTGGTCCTGGACAATTCGGGCAGAAACCGCTTTCGTGATACAATGCGATCATCGTATCGGCGGAGGGTCGCTCGTCTGGCCAGCATGCGCTATTTGATCTTTTTCAAGCCCTACAACGTTTTGCCCAGCTTCACCGATCCGGAGAGCCAGGGCCGGCCGACGCTGGCGCAGTACATCTCGGCGCCGGAGGTATATCCGGCCGGCAGGTTGGATTACGACAGCGAGGGGTTGATGCTGCTGACCGATGATGGTCAGCTGGCGCATCGCCTGACTCATCCGCGCTACCATCTGCCCAAGACGTACTTCGTCCAGGTGGAGAATGTGCCGACAGAGGCCGCGCTGACGGCCCTCCGTCGGGGCGTGATCGTGAAGGGCCAAAAGACCGCGCCGGCCGAAGTCGAATTGCTCACGGTTGAGCCGGATCTGCCGCCCCGGTCGATCCCGATCCGCGTGCGCGCCACGATTCCTACCGCCTGGCTCAGGATGGTTTTGCGCGAAGGACGCAAACGCCAGATCCGTCATATGACTGCGGCGGTCGGCCATCCTACGCTGCGGCTGGTGCGCGTGGCGATCGGCCCGCTGACTCTGCGCGGTCTGGCGCCCGGAGAGTGGCGAGAACTGGAGGCCGCCGAGCTGGCAGCGCTGCGGCGGGCTCTCGGCTGGTCGGACCGCCCATCGGCGCGCACGTCGCGTCGGTCGGCGTCGCCGTGACCATGCGCGCAGGGCCCAGGCGCGCCGCGGTCACAACACAGTGGAGTTTGTCCCCATGGAAGAATTGACCATCAGCGAGATCCAGCAGCAAATGGCGATGGGCCAGCTCAGCGCGCGCGAGCTGGCCGCGGCCTACCTGGCGCGCATTGCCGAGATTGATCAGGCCGGCCCACAGCTGCGCGCGGTCATCGAGATCAACCCCGACGCATTGGAGGTCGCCGATGCGCTGGACGCCGAGCGGAGGACGCGCGGCCCGCGCGGCCCGTTGCACGGCGTCCCGATCTTGCTCAAAGACAACATTGACACGGCCGACCGGATGCAGACGACCGCCGGATCATTGGCGCTGGCCGGTTCGATCGCCGCGCGCGATGCGACTGTGGCCGGCCGTTTGCGTCAAGCCGGCGCGGTCATTCTGGGGAAGGCCAACCTCAGCGAGTGGGCCAATTTCCGTTCCACCCACTCGACGAGCGGCTGGAGCAGTCGCGGCGGACAGACGAAGAACCCCTACGCGCTGGATCGCAACCCGTGCGGTTCCAGCTCTGGCTCGGCTGTGGCTGTGGCCGCCAACCTTTGCACCGTGGCGGTGGGCACCGAGACCGATGGCTCTATCACCTGTCCGGCGCACGTCAACGGCATCGTGGGCATCAAGCCGACATTGGGCCTGGTAAGTCGGGCGGGCATCATTCCCATCGCGCACAGCCAGGATACGGCCGGGCCGATGGCGCGCACTGTGGCCGACGCCGCGCTCCTGTTGGCCGCGCTGGCCGGGCCCGATCCGGCCGATCCGATCACCCTGACAGCACAGACGACCGCAGACGACATCATGGCCGCGGTGGCACAGCCGCTGGCGCATGGCCTGGCCGGCGTGCGCCTGGGCGTGGCGCGCAACTACTGTGGCTTCAATCCGCACGTGGACGCTATCCTGGAGGAGAGCATCCGGGTCCTGGACGAGCTGGGCGCGGAGATCGTTGACCCGGTCAAGATCACCACGGAGAATGCGCTGGAGGCGCCGGAATTCGAGGTGTTGCTTTACGAATTCAAGGCTGACCTGAACGCCTATCTGGCCTCCCTGGGGCCGGCCGCGGCCGTGCATGCGATGACCGAGGTCATCGCATTCAACGAGCGACACCGCGACCAGGTCATGCCCTATTTCGGGCAGGAGATCATGCTCATGGCCGAGGCCAAAGGCCCTTTGACCGAGCCGGGCTACGCGGCGGCGCTGGCGACCTGTCGGCGCCTGGCGCGCGATGAGGGGCTGGATCGGGTGCTGCGCGATCATCGCCTCGCCGCGCTCATCGCGCCGACCGGCAGCCCGGCCTGGCTGACCGACTACATCTGTCGGCCGCGGTCGCATACCAGCTCGACCGCGGCCGCCGTGGCCGGCTATCCGCATATCACGGTCCCCGCCGGTTACGTGTTCGGCCTGCCGGTGGGCCTCTCTTTCATTGGCCCGGCCTGGAGCGAACCGGCGTTGATCCGATTTGCTCATGCGTTCGAACAGGCGACGCGCGTCCGTCGGCCGCCGCAATTCCTGCCTGCCATCCAGCTGTAACGAACCGACCCAGGAGGTTTTCCCCATGTCAGGCCCACAAATTCGTGGCATCTGCTTCTTCTGCAAGCGAGAACTCGCGAAGAGCGGACTTTCCCGGCATCTGACGACATGTCCCAAGCGACTGGAGGCCCAGGCCGAAGCCGAGCGCGGGGCACGGCGGCGTCAGACACTTTATCACCTTCAAGTACGGGACGCCTGGAGCGGCGACTATTTCCTGCATCTCGAAATGCGCGGCACGGCCACTCTGCACGACCTGGACGAGTATCTACGCGCCATCTGGTTGGAGTGCTGCGGCCATCTGAGCGCCTTCGAGATCGACGGCGTCACCTACGACAGCGATGCCGACCCATTCGGCTGGAGCGACCATTTTTTGATGAAAGACGTCAAAGCGAATAGCGTCTTCCGGCCTGGCCTGGAGATGAACTACCAGTATGACTTCGGCACGACCTCGGAGCTGACGATCAAAGTGATCGCACAGCGCGAGGGCCGGCCACTCAGCGACCATCCCATCTTTCTGATGGCGCGCAACCTGTTTGAGCCGCCGCCGTGCATGGTCTGCGGCGCGCCGGCGACCTGGCTCTGCACCGAATGCCTGTATGATCGGGCGGACGATCGCTGCGAGCTGTGCGACGTGCACGCCGAAGAACACGAGCACGAAGAGATGTTGCTGGCGCTGGTGAATTCGCCGCGCGTGGGCATGTGCGGCTACAGCGGCCCGGCCGAACCGCCATATTGATGGCGGACGCGGGGAAGCGTGAAAAGTCAAATGTCAAACGTGGAACTCGCAACCTGCAACTGGAGGCGTGAGGGACGGATGATGCGAGCGAAGGCTTCGTATTTCTTCTACTTCGCGGCCGGCTCGTGTCTGATGCCGTTCCTGGCGCTGTACTATGCGCAGAACGGACTGTCGGATAGCCAGATCGGGTTGCTGTCGGGGCTGTTGCCGCTGGTGACGCTGGTGAGTGCGCCGCTATGGGGTGGGCTGGCCGATGCAACGGGCCGGCATCATGTGCTCCTGGTGCTGGCGATCGGCGGCAGCATGGCCGCCGTGTTGGGCCTCTCGCAAACGGCCACGCTGGCTTGGTTGATTCCGCTCGTCGTGCTGAATTCGTTTAGCCTGGCACCGGTCATTCCGCTGATTGACAACACGGTGTTGGCGATGCTGGGCGAGCGCAGCCACATGTATGGCCGACAGCGGCTGTGGGGCGCAGTCGGCTGGGGCATCATCGCACCGCTCGCCGGCTGGCTGATAGACCGGGCCGGCATGACGGCCGCGTTCGGCGGCTATGTGATTCTGATGTTCGGCTGTCTGCTGACTGTGATCGGGTTGCCGGTCGGCCGGGTCAGCATCGGCGAGTCCTACTGGCGAGGTATGCGCGGGCTGCTCGGCAACTGGCCGTGGGTGATCTTCCTGCTGAGCGTTCTCATCGGCGGCCTGGTGATCGCCATCGAGATGAGTTTTTTGTTCCTCTACATGGATCGTCTGGGCGCCAGCAAAACGTTGATGGGGGTCGCGCTAGCCATTTCAACCGTTAGCGAGTTGCCGGTCTGGTTCTTCGCCAATCGGATGATCGCGCGGCTGGGGACGCGGCGGGTGCTGGTGCTGTCGTTGCTGGCGTGCGCGGCACAGGGCTTTGGCTATTCGCTGATGGTCAACCCGCTGGCTGCCCTGCCGATCCAGTTGCTGCATGGCCTGGCCTTTTCGGCCAGTTGGGCTGCCGGTGTGACCTATTCCGGCGAGGTTGCGCCGCCCGGCATGGGCGCCACCGCACAGGGGGTCTTTTCGGGCGTCTCGTTTGGGCTGCGCGCTGCATTCGGCGCATTCTTGGGCGGGATGTTGTTCGAGACGGTGGGCCCGGCGGTCGCGTTTCGTTGGGGCGGCGTCGCGGCGCTGATCGGGGTGGCATTCCTTCTGCTTGCCGGCAAACGGAGCGCAAAGGCCGCTGTCCGGCATAGCTCGGCCTGAAATTCGCCATCAGGTCAGGCTGTGAAGACCAAGTGCCGTCGAAATGCCCGGGGTGTTCCCCGGGCATTTTTATGCAAACCGATCAGCTTACCTCGAGCGCGACGACCGATATCTTCGGCAAGGTGATCTCCAGTCCCTCGGCAGAGAGCTGGGCGTCGCTGAATGCGGTCGGTTGTACTGTATTTGGCGCCTCGAACGTGTTGTGCGCGTTCATCGCCGCGGCCTGCAAAATGCGCCCCGACACCTGGTTGGCTTTCATTCCGCGTATCCAGGCTTTCACCGGGATATCCTTGTGCGGGTTGGCATTGCTCAGAGTGATGTGTAGTTTTCCGGCAGCATCCACAGAGGCCGATGCCGAGAGCGCGGGGACACAGTAGTCGGCATATTCGTAGCGTTCGCTCTGCACCTCAAGCGGCACCATGGTGGCGTCCTGGTGTACGCTGTACATTTCAAACACATGGTAGGTGGGCGTGCAGAGCATTTTCTCGCCCCGTGTCAAGATCATGGCCTGCAGGACATTGACGGTCTGGGCGATGTTGGCCATACGCACGCGGTCGCAGTGTTTGTTGAAGATGTCGAGCGTGGTTGCGGCGATGATCGCGTCGCGCATCGTGTTCTGCTGGTAGAGGAAGCGCGGATGCGTGCCTGGCTCGACCGCATACCAGGTGCCCCATTCATCCACGATCATTGCCACTTTCTTGTTGGGGTCGTATTTGTCCATGATCGTGCCGTGCCGACGTACGAGTTCGTCCATGAAGAGGCCCTTGGCGATGATCTCAATCCATTCCGCCTCATCGAATTGCGTGGCCGAACCGATGCGCGAGCCATCGGGCAGCCGGCGCACCGATGTATAGTAGTGCAGCGCCAGGCCGTCCATGTAGGGACCACCCAGCAGCTTCTCGCTCCCGGCCTTCTCCATCAGCACTTCGGTCCAGTGATAATCGTCGTTGCGTGCGCCACAGGCGATGCGAAACAGCTTATTGTCGCCGTAATTGCGCGCATACAGGGCATAACGGCGATACTCATCGGCATAGTATTCCGCCGTCATGCGGCCGCCGCAGCCCCAGTTTTCGTTCCCCACGCCGAAATATTTCAGCTTCCACGGTTCCTGGCGGCCGTTGGCCCGACGCAGGTCTGCCATCGGACTTGTGCCGTCGAAAGTGATATATTCGATCCACTGTGACATCTCGCGCACGGTACCGCTGCCCACGTTGCCGCAGATGTATGGCTCGCAGCCCAATTGCTCGCACAGATCCATGAACTCATGGGTGCCGAAATGATTGTTTTCGACTACGCCGCCCCAGTGGGTATTGATCATCGTCGGCCGTTTTTCCCGCGGGCCGATGCCGTCCATCCAGTGATATTCGTCGGCAAAACAGCCGCCAGGCCAGCGCAATACGGGCACCTTGATCTTTCGCAATGCCTGAACCACATCCTGACGGATGCCGCGCACATTGGGGATGGCCGAGTCCTCGCCTACCCAGAACCCTTCGTAGATGCAACGGCCCAGGTGTTCCGAGAAATGGCCGTAGATATTGCGATCAATCCTGGTCTTCGCCAGCCTGATATCCAGAGTGATTTCGTTCATGAGCTCTCCTGACCCTGATACAGATAGCATTTGACGATCCGTCCTTCGACATGGATATCCGGCGGATTGGTCTGGCGACAGATATCCATGACGCGCGGACAGCGACCTGCGAACTTGCAGCCGATGCGGGCATACTCCTTGACCTCGGTTGTCCCCAGGTCAATGGGGCGAATCCATTGAGCTCGCTGTTCTGGCACCGGCTCGGGCACAGATTCTTTCAGCACTTGGGTGTAGGGGTGGAGTGGCCGATCGAGCACTTCGTTGACCGGCCCTGATTCCACGACCAATCCTCGCAACATGATGGCGATGCGATCGCTGATGTAGTAAGCGGTGGCCAGGTCGTGAGTGATGTAAATGACGCTTACCTGCTGTTCGTCGCGCAGCTTGCGGAACAGGTTCACGATCGCCATTCGCAGCGAGGCATCCACCATCGAGACTGGCTCGTCGGCGAGAAGCAGACGCGGTTGGGGGATCAGTGCCCGCGCCACCGACACGCGTTGTAGCTGGCCGCCGGAGAGCTCATGGGGATAACGCCTGGTTACCTCTTCGAGCGACAGCCCAACCAGGTGCAGCGCCTCATCCACAACCACGCTGGCCATACGGCGGTTTTTCGCCCGGCCGAAGTTGATAGCGGTGTCGTAGAGATAATCTTCGACACGACGCAGCGGGCTAAAGGTCTCAAACGGATTTTGGAACACCGGCTGGACTTTCTTCATGAACTCCAGTGTGTCTTTGCGGCTTTTGATCGTGGCCAAATCGCGCCCCTCGAAGATTACGGCGCCAGAAGTCGGTTCGAGATCATGGAGGAGCAAACGCGCGAGCGTTGTCTTGCCGCTTCCGCTTTCGCCGGCCAACGTGAAGATCTCTGGCCGTGTACGGTCAAGCGAGAACGAAACGTCGTTAACTGCCACCAGGCGGGTGCCTCCGATAATGCTTCCGATGTGAAAGACTGCTGTCACCCGTTGTACATCTAGCAGCTTGTCGTATGTGCTCATCGGCGGCCCTCCGCGAGAAGATGGCAGGCAACTCGTTGATTGCCCGGCAGTGTCATCATCTCCGGCACCTCCACCCGACAGATGTCCATGACATGCGGGCAGCGTGGATGGAAACGGCAGCCGCCCGGCGGATTGGCCAGATTGGGCGGCGCGCCGGGCAGGCTGGCCCGGCTCGACCGATCGCCGATCATCGGCAGCGAGCGGATCAGGTGCTGGGTGTAGGGGTGACGAGGCGCGTTGAAGATCAGCGACGTAGGTGCCTCTTCGACGATGCGACCGGCATACATGATGGCGACCCGATCGGCCACGTTCGCATGCACCGCCAGATCATGGGTGACCAGCAAGACCGTGTTATTGCTTTCGGCCTGGATTTCTTTCAGCATTTGCAAGACACCGCGCTGCACCACGACGTCCAGGGCAGTTGTCGGTTCGTCCGCAATGATCAGGCTGGGCTGGAAAATTGTCGCCAGGGCAATCGCCACGCGCTGCCGCATGCCGCCCGAGAGCTGATGAGGATAGAGGTTGAGCACATCCGGCGGCAGGCCGAGTTTGCTGATGTGCGCGCGAACCTGGCCCAGAAACGCCTTGCGATCCGTGTAACCCTGATGTGTGGTCACGATGTCATAGAACGTCGTGATCACGCGGCGTACCGGGTTCAGTACGCTCATCGAACCCTGCATGATGTACGAGATTTCCTTCCAGCGCACATTCCGGCGCAGGTCTTCCGGGCTGATGTGCAGCATGTCGATTTCGAACGAACCGAATTGATAGTGAACTTTCCCTTCCTCTACGCGGAGCGGTGGCTTGATGGTGCCCGAGATCACCTTGATGAGTGTGGTCTTGCCACAGCTCGACTCGCCAGCCAGTCCATAGATCTCATTACGTTGGAGCTCCAACGAGACGCCGTCCACGGCGCGCACGATGCGGGAAATTCCGTACACTTCAGTGCGATAGTAGGCGCGCAGGTTCTGTACACTTAACAGTGCCACAGGTTACCCTCCTATCAGGCGCAGGCGCGTCCGCGGATCAATGTACTCGTTGACGCTGGAGAAGAGGAGATAGAGGCCGAGGAACAAGATGATGGCGATGATTACCGGAGCAGCCAGCCACCACCAAACGCCAGCGACCAAAGCCTGGTGCTGATTGGCCCAGAAGATAGTGGTGCCAATGGTAGCCAGAGTCACGTTGGAGAGGCCGAGCACGCTCAGGGTGACCTCCATGCCGATGGACCACAGCATATTGTTCACCGTGGTTGCGAAGACCACAGGGAGCACAAAAGGCAAATGCTCGTCCAGGGTGATCTTGAGCGAGCCTGTGCCGGAGTAGACGGCGGTGCGCGTGAAAGCGCGTTCCTTAAGACTCAAGACCTGGGCACGAATCAGGCGGGCATCCCATGGCCAGCCGAACAGCCCCATGATGAACGCCAACATGAGCAAGCTGAGCTGGCCGCGCAGCAAAAAGCTCAGGAGGATCAGGATGGGCAACACCGGCATGACCACAAAGCTGTCGTTAATGGACATGAGTACCCGATCCACCAGCCCGCCGCGATAGCCGGCTGTCAACCCCACGAAGATTGCGATCAGGCGTGACACCGCTGCGGTGACCAGGCCGAGGAATAGCGAGTTGCGTACGGCAAACGTCATCCACCAGAAGACATCCTGGCCACGCGAGCTGGTGCCGAAAGGATGTCCCCAGGATGGTGGCAGGTCTTGCGGCACCTTGAACGTTTTGCCGGGATCGTATGGCGAGACCGCAGAAAGAATCGCCAGGATCAAGACAGCCAACAAGAAAACGGTCGCTATGCGGAAGCGACCGTCATATTTGAACAAATCACGGGTCACTTTCCACATGGATGGGGCCTCCTACTGATGGCGCACCCGCGGGTCGAAGAGCGGATAGATCAGGTCCAGGATCAGAACAGAGGTCGCCACTCCAATGATCGAGAAGATGGCAATCCCCATGATCAGACTATAATCGTTCGCCATGACCGCTTGCAGGGTAAGCATACCCATCCCCGGATAGCCGAATACCACTTCCATGATCAGCGCGCCATTGAAGATCAGGCCTAGCTGCAGCGCCAGTCCGGTGATTTGGGGCAGCAACGCGTTGCGAATGATGTAGCTGAACAGGATTTTTCGCTCGCTCAGCCCTGCGTTCTCCGCGTAAACCACGTAGTCCTCGGAGATAATATTGGAGGTCAGAGACTTCATACCGATGAACCAGCTGCCCATGCCGATGACTACCAGGCTGAGGGCCGGCAGTGCGGAATGTTTGAGCACTGTCAGGATGAACTGCGGCGTCAGTTGCACGCGCGTTCCGACCGGGTAGGCGCCGCTGAACGGAAAGATCGGGACGATGTAGGCGAACAGGATCAGCATGACGAGGGCCATCACGTAATAGGGGATCGGCCGTACTGCCTGACTCGCCACGTCAATCAGGCGCATGAGGGGATTGTCGGGGTAATAACTGGCCAGGGCGCCGAAGAGATTGCCGACGAACCATGAAATCAGGACTGCAGTGAGCAGCAGTCCGATTGTCCAGGGCAGCGCACCGGCGATCAGATCCATCACCGGCGTCGGAAATGTGGAGAGGGAAGGCCCCAGATCGCCCCGCAGCAAACGTCCCCAATAGGCCAGATATTGTTGAAACGGGCTGCCCCTCAGGCCATACATCTCAGTCAGCGCCTCGCGCAGATGCATCACCGCCTCAGGGTTGACATGCGCGCCACTCATCGTCATTTGGTTGATCTGGCGTTCAACCGGGTCGTTGGGTGAAAGCCGGGGGATGATGAAAGTGAGTGTGACGCCCAAAAAGATGACCATGAAGTACTGGCCGAGCCGCGGAATGAGGTAACGAAGGAGGAAATTGCGCACGGGTCGCACCCCCTGAGCATGGTTAACAGGGGGCGATGGGTACCGACCAGGTACCCATCGCCCCCGGTCAGGCAACGTTAGCTCTGTTTCTTCGGCTTGATCTTTACGAACATGTATTTGGTGTTTGCCCAGTTAGCGACGGGATTAGTGTAGGGATTGTCCGCGGTCGGGAATCCCTCCCAGTAGGTCTCGTCGCACACCGAGAACACGTTATACGACATGACCGGAATGATCGGCATTTCGGTGGCGGCCAGTTTGACGAACTGGAGGCCCAACTCGATGCCTTTTGGATCATCGAAGTCGAGCTGCTGGATCTGTTCAATGATCTTGTCCAGTTCCGGATGCTTCCAGCGCATTTGGTTCCGGGCCACCGCATTCTGGCCGGTCGGCCGATAGTAGTCCGAATGCCAGGATTCGAGGAAGTAGAACAGGTCCGGATGACCACCCCAGGTTTCGATCACCCACGACCAGTTGGCGTCGAAATCGCCCAGAAGCGCTAGGCGAGAACGCGTGGCGTTGTCGCGTACGTCGAGCGTAGCATCAATGCCGAATTCCTTCCAGAGCTCGACGATCATGCTGCCGCCGCGGTTCATGACGGGGCGGGTTTCGCCTTCGCACAGCAGCGCGATCTTGAACGGTTCACCGGATGGCAACAGCCACATCTTCTGCGCGTTGCGCTTGAAGCCGTTCTTCAACAGCAGTGCCTCGGCAGCCTTCACGTCGTACTTCCACCAGCCATAGCCGACAGCCTTGCGGATCTCGGCGGGATCCTTCGGCACGAGGTCGCCGAGGGTCTTGCGCGCTTCATCGGCGATGCGGATGGCCGCATCCGGGTCGTACGGCTTGTACGGCTTGCCGTCCACTTCGATGGTGAAATCCCGCAGCCATTGCTGCATCGGCTCGAAATAGTACTTCGGATAGAGGCCCGTCGGCGGCACATGGATCGCGGAGATGGTCGCCGCGCCGCGATACGAGGCCATGGCGATCCGCACGATGTCGAGCGCCAGGGTCAGCGCCCACCGCACCTCGCGGTTGTCGAACGGCTTTTTCTCCAGATTGAAGATGATCGAAGGCAAGGTCGGGTCGGGATGCGCCCAGGGGAAGCTCTTGAACCAGCCCTTCGAGGTCGGGTTGGTCTTGGCCAGGGTGATCATCCCCTCCGGCGCGATGTCGTGGATCACGTCCAGGTCTTTGGCGGTTTGAGCGATGACCTTCTTGTCGCTGGGGCCCGGCGCGATGTACATGGCATACTTGGGTCCAGGCATGCCGAATCGGGCAAGCGTTGTGCGTTGCCAGTCCTCGCGGCGTTGCCACAGATACCAGTTGCCGTTCGGATCGTAGTCCTTCAGCACATATGGGCCCAGGCTCACCGGCGGGTTGAACTTGAACGCTACCACATCGCCGGCCTTTTCGAACACGTGCTTGGGCATGATCCAGCACGCGCTCCAGCGCACGGTGAAGAGCCCATGGAAACGCGAATTGGGTTTCTTCAAGTAGAAGACGACGGTGTAGTTGTCCGGCTTCTCCATTTTCTCCACGTAGGTGGAGAATTGCCCCGTGTACGCCAGACCTCGTGTGTTCTTCTGGATATCCACCGTGTAGATCAGGTCGTCGGCTGTGAACTCGACGCCGTCACTCCAGTAAATGCCCTTTTACGGAGCTTCACCGTCATTTGGGTGAAGTCTTTGTTGTAGATCGGTTTCTCTTCGGCCAATGAGTTGTCCCAGACGCCGTCAATGCCGGCATCGGGGTCAATGTACCACAGGGTGTCAAGAGCCAGTTGTTGCAGGCCGGTGGAGGCGCTTTGGATGCCAGGCCGCCAGCGGTTGAAGTCATCCGCGGGTACAACACGTCCTGTCGGATTCTCGAGGATCAGACATTCATGCCGGGGAACACCCGGTGCCACTTCTTTCACACCTGCTGCCGGTGCCGCTGTTGCCGCGGGCGCCTTGGTTGCTGCGGCAGGCGCTGCGGGCGCAGTCGTGGCCGCCGGTTGCGCCGGTGCCGGTGGGGCAGGCGTTGTACAAGCTGCCAATGCGCTGCCAGCAGCAATAAACCCCATGTGCCTCAAGAAGAGGCGTCTCGAGAAGCGAAGCTCACTCCACTACCTTTGCACTTTTCTAAACTGAAGTAGCGGGCATGGCCCCTTTCGTGGATAATGGAATACATCAACAAACCATTATCCCGGAGGTAGACCATGCCCAAGCCCATGATGTGCCTTTT
>Ga0116210_1001443_pt1 | contig 17578 bp, 15 predicted proteins | sample TshhotsprinmetaG_FD_94483 | JGI IMG/M metagenome (GOLD analysis project Ga0116210, IMG submission 94483) | Hot spring microbial communities from South Africa to study Microbial Dark Matter (Phase II) - Tshipise hot spring metaG | ecosystem: Environmental > Aquatic > Thermal springs > Hot... | reverse complement strand
CCGTTAGAAGCGCTTCGCCTTTCTAACGGGAAAGCTCACACCCCGATAGAAACTAAGCTTCGTACGGGGCAAGCAGCGGGGCTTTCTAATGGGGTAAATGTTGTTACAGCCATTGCAAGCCCGGAGGGCGTGGCAATCCTGTTTTTTTATCTGAATTGCTTCGTCAATATGCTCCTCGCAATGGCACACGACTTAGTTCGTTTGTAATCATCACTCCGAACGATCTTTAAAGAGGAGGATTTATGCCAAGAAGGGAGAGAGACCGAGAATTAGCCAGAAGGAGAAAACGTAGAAGGGAAAGAAAGAAACTACGTGCTAAAGGACTTTTGCCATCTGCCGGACCTAAAGAGGCGGTGAAAGAGATGGTTAAGAAACCGGAGAAGACAGTGCCCAAAGAACTTCCAAAGGCTGCGGAAGAATCCTCCACGAAAACTTAGTGGAGAGGAAGTCGAATAATCGCTTAGTCCTATCGTCATATTCTCTATTTTTTTTCGACTCAAAGACGATAGGACTACCTGACGATGAGACTATTCTGCTATTTGGATTTCATCGGGATGAAGTACCAAGTCCCCTTCTTCATCTGCTTGATTTCTCGGACCAGTTGGGCAAAGTCCTCTTTCCGATTCACAAAATCGATTTCGCTCGTATCCACCACCAGCAGCGGGGACTGATCGTAGTGAAAGAAGTAGTAGTTGTAAGCTTCTGTTAATGTCTTAAGATATTCCAGATCCACATCCTTCTCGTAATTGATATTTCTTGACTTGATCCGGTGGTGAAGGACCTCAGGTTTTGCCTGCAGAAAGATGACCAGATCCGGAGTTGGGATCTGTCCGTTTAGAAGGCGATAGACCTGTTCATAGAGGGCTAATTCGTGTTCGTCCAGGTTTAAAGAGGCAAAGATACGGTCTTTGGCGAAAAGATAGTCACTGAGTGTGATTTGATTGAAGAGGTCCAGCTGGGCTATCTCCCGCTGCTGTTGAAAACGGTTCAAGAGGAAGAAGAGTTGAGTCTGAAAGGCATACTTTTTTCGATCCCGATAAAACTGAGGAAGGAAAGGGTTTTCTTCCGGTTTTTCCAAGATCAACCGAGCATTAAATTCTTTCGCCAAAAGTTTGGTGAGGCTTGTTTTGCCTACCCCGATCGGTCCTTCAATCACGATATACTGAAACATGATGACTCCTTACCACCGTCCTCCTGTCCCTCCGTTCGGTTAAAATGGAAGAGGGAGTACATCTGTACCATCGAGAAAGGATGAAGAAGTTTTACAGAGCCTCGTATTTCTTCCTTGACAGGCTTCCATTTCAGGTTTATGTTTCTTCATATTTACCATAACTTAATGGTTATTTGCCACAAAAATCTTTACCCCATTAGAAATCATGCTTCGGTCGGTTCAAAGCATAACGACGATGATCTCTAACTGGGGAAACCGATAAGGAGGAAAGATTATGCTCAAGAGTAAACAGGTCGGTTTTTTGGGGTCAGGCAATATGGGAGAAGCTCTCATCGTTGGCCTTCTTCATGGTCATCTCTGCCGTCCGGAGCAGATCCTATGCTCTGATGTACGATCTGAAAGGCTGAAGGCGATTCGAGAGCAATATGGTGTAAGAACAACCTCCCATAATCCGGAGGTCGTCAAGCAGTCCGATATCGTCGTCCTCGCCGTGAAACCTCAGATTATGAAACAGGTCATTGAGGAGGTGGCCAAACACTTCGATCTGACCAAACTGATCATCTCGATTGCGGCAGGAGTGCCACTCGATGCAATCGAATCCTGTGCCCGAAAAGAGCTTAAGCTGATACGCGTCATGCCCAATATATGCGTCTCGGTCCGGGAAGGGGTTTCGGCCATTGCTGGCGGGAAGCATGCTTCCAAGGAAGATCTGATGATGGCAAAGGCGATCTTCGATTCTGTAGGAAAATCGATTCTGATCGAAGAATACCTTCTCGATGCGGTCACCGGTTTAAGTGGAAGCGGTCCTGCTTATATCTTTCTCATCATCGATGCCTTGGCGGATGCAGGAGTTAAGGTGGGGCTTTCGAGAACAGATTCACTCGTTTTGGCCTCTCAAACCGTTTTAGGGGCAGCCAAGATGCTGATCGAGACTGGGGAGCACCCAGGGAAATTGAAGGATATGGTCACCTCGCCTGGAGGGACAGCCATTGCAGGACTCCATACATTGGAACAGGGTGGGGTTCGCACGACACTGATCAATGCGGTAGAGGTAGCGACTGAACGGGCAAAATATTTAGGCGAGATGATGAAGAACAACTTAGTCAATGAGAGGTGATAGCAGGAGAAGCGGCTTTGAGGTCGAGCTTTTCAACCCACGAAGCCGTATGAGATTAAATCTTTCTATCAGATTCGCGTGCCGAATTATTAGAGGGGATAAAAGAGATGGTTAAGACCGCATCGATTCAGTTATGGATCGGAGAAGAGAGTAAAGCTGAAAGAATCGAGCGGGTCGAATCACTCCTCGATCAGGTCAAGGGCGCCAATCTTGTGATCCTTCCAGAGGTTTGGAATATCGGTTACTTCTCGTTCGATCTCTATTCGAAGGAGTCGGAGACGGTGAATGGCGAGACCGCTCAGAGGATGTCTCAAAAAGCCAAGGAACATGGATTCTATCTCCATATGGGAAGCTTTATCGAACACCAAGAAGGAAAGTTATTCAACACAAGCCTTCTTTTCGACCCCAATGGGAAGGTCATCGCCAAGTATCAGAAGATTCATCTCTTTGGTTATGGTTCATTGGAAAGCAAGATCCTTTCTCGCGGTGCTGAGGTTGTCGTGGTTGAAACTGACATTGGGAAAATCGGGATGTGCACCTGTTACGACCTCCGTTTTCCAGAACTTTTCAGGAGTATGCTCGATCGAGGTGCTGAAATATTTTTGGTTGCTTCAGGATGGCCTTATCCACGGTTGGAACACTGGTTGATGTTTAATCGGGTCCGGGCCATTGAGAATAGCGCTTATCTTCTATCAAGCAACTGTGTGGGGAAGAACCGGGGAACTCAGTTCTGCGGTCACAGCATGGTGGTTGATCCCTGGGGGGTCATTTCCGCAAGTGGTGGAGATGAAGAGTGTATCCTTTGGGGAGAGATTGAAATTGAAAAAGTGTCGACTGTCCGAAGAGAGTTTCCAGCCGTTAGAGATCGGGTTCTATAAAAGATCGTGCGTCTTAAACCTTTTGAATATTTTAATCCCTCTCCCTTCCAAAGCTTGCCATTGGACATCTGTATCAACAGAGCTTCTCAGGTTTCATTGAGTGCCTCTCCATACATGCGAGCACCTGCAAGGTGCGTGGCCCTCTCATTTCAGAGGTCGAGATTGCTTCGGTTTCCACGCAATAACAATTCCTAAATCGAGATGTGGGACTGGAGAAAAGCCTTGAATTATATGGTCCAGGAAGGTTTTTTGTCACCCAGCCACTGAGGCATGAGGGATTCCTTTCGCATAATATTGACAAATTCGAAGGAATATTGTAATGGTTTGACCATTTCAAATGAATCTCAATTTTAAAAGAGCGAAACAGAGCCGGGCATTCGAGGACGTCGTCTCCCAGATTCAAGCGGCTATCCTGGAGGGAAGGCTTAAGGCCGGAGAGAGGCTTCCTGGAGAGAGGCAGTTGAGGGAAGCCTTTCAGGTCAGCCGGGGAACGGTGAGAGAAGCGCTTCGGACCTTGGAGCAGAAAAAACTGATCGAGATCCGGACCGGCATGAGGGGAGGGGCCATCGTCTGTCCGGTCAATACTCAGCCGGTCAGCGAAAGCCTCGATCTTTTGCTCCAGTATCAAAAGATTGATCTAAGGGAATTGGCCGAGTTTCGAGAGGAAGTGGAGGGAGCCGTTGCTGCTCAGGCGGCTAAAAAAGCGAAGAAGAAAGATATCGAAGAGCTCACCCATTTTCTTGAATCAATAAAGAGTCTTCTTGGGAACGGACGCGAGATCTGGAGAGAGGTGATCAAGGTCGACAACCAATTCCATCTCTGTCTGGCCAGGATTGCTGGGAACAGGGTTTTTGAATCGATCTTAACGATCGTTTACGATAATATCTTCCGCTACTTCGACCGGTTTCTTCCAAAAGAGAAGAGGGTTACCGAGAGGATCTATCAGGATCTATGCCATATTGTGGAGGCGATCAAACAGAGAGATTCTCAAAAGACGAAGGCCCTCGTCCAGGATCACGTGAGGCGATTCGACCGTATGATGGAAGCCAACCGGAGCAAAGTATTTCCAACAGAAGGAGGTGAGGGAAGAAGAGGTCTTTATCTAAATCCCAATAGAAGAGCTTAGCCATTCTAATGGGGTAATCCACCGAAGGGTAAATTGAAAAAAGAAAAATCTAATGAAAAGGAGGAGAAGATGAAAAGGGGATTTGTTTGGATGCTCAGTTTAGCACTGTTGGTCGGATGGGGTTTAACTTTTTCAACACCGAAACCCGCAGAAGCGGCCGCCATCACCTGGAAGATGCAGACGACCTGGCCTGCGGGAATGGCCCTTCATACCAGCGCTGTAGGGCTTGCCAAAAGGATTGAGGAGATGACTGGTGGACGGCTGAAAATTGAGGTATTACCAGCCGGTGCCATTGTGCCAGCCTTTGAAGTTCTTGGAGCCGTTCATAAGGGGACGATCGATGCGGCCCATGGATGGTCTGCTTATTGGATTGGAAGACATCCTGCAGCGAACCTCTTCTCAAGTGTGGCGGGGGGACCTTTTGCCATGGATAATGTGGACTATGCGGGATGGCTTTACTATGGAGGAGGCTTGGAACTTTACAGAGAACTCTATCTCAGTGCTATGAATATGAAGGTGATGGTTTTTCCCACAGATATCATTGCATCAGAACCTCTGGGCTGGTTTAAAAAACCGATCAAATCCTGGGCCGACCTCAAAGGAATAAAAATGCGAGAAGCTGGTTTGACCGCCGAAATCTATAAGGAAGCAGGGATTACAGTCGTTACATTGCCTGGTGGAGAGATCTTGCCAGCCTTGGAGCGAGGCGTGATCGATGGAGCTGCTTTTATGTGTCCTACTACAGACCGAGAACTCGGCCTGATGGATGTTGCCAAATTCTACCATGCCCCAGGCATTCATAGGCATACTGGAACGTTGGAGCTTCTGATCAACAAGGATGCGTGGGATAAATTGCCGTCGGATATTAAAGCGATCATTGATGTGGCGAGCCGAGAAAACCTTTTCAGAGCCTGGATCGAACTGGTTGATAAGAATGTGAAGGATCTGGAGGTGCTAAAGACAAAACACGGGGTAAAAGTGGTAGAGACGCCAAAAGAGGTCATTCTCGAAATATTGAAGGCGTGGGATAAGGTGGCAGCCCGTTATGTCGCCAAAGACCCCTTCTTCGCCAAAGTCTATGCCTCACAAAAAGAGTATGCCAGGAAGATCGTGGAATATCGACGCGAATTTTATGTACCCTATGAGCTGGTGGCTGATTACTACTGGCCGAAGAAGAAATAGGAATGGCTCATAGTACGAGTCTTGAATCTCCCCATCCCCCTTTGAAGATTGGGGGATGGGGAAGAAATGAGCGAGAGGATGATGACGAAACTTCCTTTATCAAAATTATTGAGGGTGGCCAGGTTCATCGACCGGATCAGCCTATGGTCAGGGAAGGCAACGGCCTGGCTTATCTTTCCCTTGGTATTGGGATTAACATATGAGGTGATTTCACGGTATGTGTTCAAGGCTCCAACGATCTGGGCCTATGATGTGGCTTACATGCTCTACGGGAGTCTCTTTATGCTTGGAGCGGCCTTCACCCTTTATCAGAAAGGACATATTCGCACCGATATCTTCTACGATAGATGGTCCTTCAAAAGGCAGGGAAGGGTTGATGCGTTCCTCTATCTTTTCTTCTTCTTTCCAGGAATGATCTTCTTTTTCATTGCAGGCCTGGATGAGGCGATCCATTCCTGGAGCCTGCTGGAAAGGTCAGAAGTGGGAGCTTGGCGTCCCCCCATCTATCCATTTAAGACGGTCATTCCCTTAACCGCACTCCTTCTTTTAATCCAGGGGGTTTCAGAATTTTTAAAGAGCATCTATGCCGCGGTAAAGGGGGAATGGCCATGAAACCTGAATATATCGGATTAATTCTCTTAGGTTCTCTTCTTACAGGGATTTTTGCCGGATTTCCTATTGCTTTTACACTGATCATCCTGGCTGTGGTCTTTGGATACATCGGATTCGGTATGGGCGTGTTTGACCTGATGGTCTTTCAGACGCTCGGACTGATGAAAGAGGAGACTCTGGCAGCAGTTCCGCTCTTTATCTTCATGGGGCACCTTCTGGAGCATGCCGGACTGATGGAACGCCTCTTTAAATCCTTTCAGGCGATCTTCGGCGGAATGAAAGGCTCATTATATTTGGGGGTTCTTTTAACAGCCACGATCTTTGCCACGGCCACAGGGATCATCGGTGCCTCGGTAACAGTCATCGGTTTAATGGCTGCCCCTCTGATGATTAAGAGTGGATACAACACCCGACTTTCAGCAGGGGTGATCACGGCTGGAGGCGCTCTGGGAATATTGATTCCTCCCAGCGTGATGCTTGTTGTCATTGGACCAGTAGTGGGAGTATCTGTTGTCAAACTCTTTGTGGCCGCCATTCTTCCAGGTCTTCTTCTTTCAGCACTCTATACCAGTTATTCATTGATCAAATGCCATCTCTGGCCTGAGCTGGGTCCCACCCTCCCAGAGGAGGAACGGATTACCTCGACCCGGGAGATTTTAAAAGAGCTCTTATCGGGAATCGTTCCGATGGCCTTTATCATCTTTGCGGCCCTTGGAAGTATCATCGCAGGATTAGCCACTCCCACAGAAGCAGCAGCCATGGCCGCCTCTGGAGCGCTGATCCTAACGCTTGCTTACCGAAAGCTCACAAAAGAAGTATTAAAGGAGGCGGCCTTTAAAACGATCCAGACGACAAGCATGATCCTCTTTCTGGCAATGGCCTCCAATATTTTCGGTGCGGTCTTCACACGATTAGGAACAAGCTCGATGATTGCTAAGGCCATGTTAGCTCTTCCCATCCCCCCCATGGGCATGCTCGCCCTTCTCATGCTGGTCATCTTCCTCCTGGGATGGCCCCTTGAGTGGCCTGCCATCGTCTTCATCTTTCTGCCCATCTTTCTACCTGTGATTGAGGCATTGAAACTGGACAAGGTCTGGTTCAGCACACTGGTGGCCGTCAATCTTCAGACGGCCTACCTCTCCCCACCGGTGGCCATGGCTGCCTACTATCTTAAGGCCGTGGCTCCCAAGTGGGAATTGCTCGACATCTATAAAGGGATGGCGGAGTTTATGGTGCTTCAGGTGATCGGTCTCATCTTCGTTTTCCTATTTCCTCAAATCGCACTGTGGCTTCCGAGCCTGTTGCTGGGTCGCTAAAGGTCCGAGAAACCTGAACGAGAATCCTTCTCATGAGCAGAGAAAGGACATTCGATCTTCTGATTATTGGTGGTGGAGTGATGGGGTCGAGCCTCGCCTACCATCTTGCCAACGATGGATTTGATGGCCGGATCGGTATCTTTGAGAAGGACCCCACCTATGAAAAGGCTTCTACGGTTCTCAGTGTGGGCGGAATCCGGAGGCAGTTCAGTACCGAAGTCAATGTCCACCTTTCCCGATATAGCCTTGCCTTTTATGAAGCGTTTGAAGAGCGGATGGAAGTTGAGGGAATCCGCCCCGAAATTGACTTTAAACCGAGAGGTTATCTTTTTCTTGGAAATGAGAAGAACTGGCCGATTCTTCTAAAACATCAGGCCTTTCAAAGATCGCTCGGTGTAGAGACACAGCTCCTTACGATTGATGAGACCCTTAAACTTATTCCTGATCTCAACCCAGAGGATCTGGTTGGATCTTCCTTCTCCCCGGGAGATGGATACATGGATCCGCACGGTGTGCTCCAGGGATTTGTGAGGAAGGCAAAGCATCTTGGTGTGGAATATCTCTATCAGGAAGTGACGGGGATTCTGAGAGAAGGGAGACGGCTTGAAGGAGTGAAGACCAAAGATGGAACCACCTACACTTGTCGCTCAATTGTCAATGCAGCCGGACCCTATGCAGGAGAGGTGGGTAGAATGGCAGGGATTGAGATTCCGGTGGTCCCTGTTCGGAGAATGGTCTATCTCATTAAGCCGCCAAGGCTCTTTGAGTATGACCTTCCCCTTGTGATTGATCCTTCAGGAGTCTATTTCCTTCACGAAGCAGGGCGACAGATTCTAACAGGGAAATCCCGAAAGGAGGAGCCAGCCGGATTTAATTTCCAGTGGGACCGAACCTATTTCCATGAGGAGATATGGCCCCCCCTTGCTCATCGAATCCCACTCTTTGATGAGTTAAAACTGATGAGTGGTTGGGCAGGGCTTTATGAGATCAATCAGTGGGACTTTAACGGAATCATTGGAGAACACCCGGAGGTGCGGGGTTTTTATATGGCTGTGGGTTTCAGCGGCCATGGTTTTCAACAGGCGCCTGGAGTGGGCAAAGCCCTTTCAGAATGGATTCGGTTAGGCCGGTATGAGACGATCGATGTTCGTCCGCTCGGTTATGAGCGGATCCAGGAGGGCAGGAAGGTGCTGGAGGAGGAAGTGATTTGAAAGAAGGATGAGGGACGAAGCACAATGGACGCTAACCCCCTCAATTCCCCCCTTAAATTAAGGGGGGATGAAGGGGGGTTACGGGACGACAGATGATGAACAATAGGCGATAAACCAAGGAGTGGAAAAACCTATGCTCATTTTGAACAGAAAAGAATTAGAAGAACTGCTGCCGATGGAAGAGGTTCTGGATGTTTTAGCAATGGGGTTTCGGGAAGCCAAAGAGGGGAAATGTGTCGTTCCGGTGCGGTTTCATTTGAATGTGGAGGAGTACCAGGGTCAGTTTCTCTTCATGCCAGCCCTGCTTTCAGGACTGAAACAGAGTGGAACGAAGATTGTCTCTGTCTTTCCACAGAATATTTCGAAGGGGAAACCCACCATCTATGCGACTTATCTTCTCAATGATCCTGTCACAGGGGAGCTGTTAGCCCTCATGGAGGGAGCGACCCTTACAGGCATCCGGACAGGAGGAGCTTCAGGTCTTGCTACACGCTACTTGGCGAGAAAAGATTCGAAGATTCTTGGAATCATTGGAACGGGTTTTCAGTCTTTCTTCCAATTTAGAGCGATACAGGTGGTAAGGCCCATTGAGGAGGTCTGGGCTTATGATCTCGATTCCCAAAGGCTGGAGAGCTTTTGCAAGAGATTGAGTTTTCTGGTGAAGGTTTATCCTGCATCAAGTCCTGCTGAAGCGGTAAGAGAGAGCGACATCCTGATCACCTCTACGACTTCAAAGACGCCTGTCTTTTCAGGAAAGGACCTGAGACCTGGAACCCATATCAATGCCATTGGAGCCTTTCGGCCAGACATGCGTGAAACCGACGACGAGACGATCCTTCGATCGAAGATCGTGGTGGACACCTTTGAGGGTTGCCTCAGTGAGGCAGGGGATCTGCTCATCCCTATGAGTGAAGGGAAGCTGAAGCGAGAAAGGATCCATGGCGACCTTGGAGATCTGGTCACTGGCCGTAAAGAGGGGAGGCATTCAGAGGAAGAGATCACCCTATTTAAGTCGGTCGGATTTGCGATGGAGGATGTGGTCACTGCCCACCTTGCTTACCAGAAGGCGATTCAGCAGGGCAAGGGTGAGAGAGTAGAGATTTCATAGGGAGGAGTGAGCAATGCTTAATGCAGTGAACCGAATCGAGAAGCCGATGAATGAACCGGTCTTCTCTTATGCTCCTGGAACAGAGGAGCGAAAAAAAATGAGGGTCCAATTGGAGAAGATGCTTGGAGAAGAGGTTGAGATTCCTCTTTTGATCGGTGGGAAGGAGGTCCGAACAGGAAGGCTTGGGGAGTGTCGCTGTCCCCATGATCATCGCCATCTTTTAGGACGCTTTCATCAGGCAGGTCCCAAAGAGGTAGAGAAGGCGATCGAAGAGGCGAAGAAGGCATGGAAGCAGTGGTCGGAGATGGACTGGGTCTCACGGGCCTCTGTTTTCTTGAGGGCTGCTCATCTTATCTCAACAAAGTATCGCTATATCTTAAATGCCGCTACGATGTTAGGCCAATCGAAGACCGTTCATCAAGCCGAGATCGATTCAACTTGCGAATTGGCAGATCTTTATCGGTTTAATCCTTACTACATGAGCCAGATCTACAGCTGGCAACCGGAGTCTCAAGTGGATGCATGGAACCGAATGGATTATCGTCCACTCGAGGGGTTTATCGTTGCCGTCTCACCTTTCAACTTTACAGCCATTGCCGGAAATCTACCCACGGCGCCCGCCATGATGGGAAACACCATAGTCTGGAAGCCAGCCTCCACAGCGGTTTATTCCGGATACTTTTTAACCCAGTTGTGGAGAGAGGCTGGCCTGCCGGATGGAGTGATCAACTTTATCCCAGCGCCTGGGGGACAGGTTGGGAACGTTCTTTTAAGAGATAGGGATTTGGCAGGAGTCCATTTCACAGGGAGCACGCCGACCTTCCAGGAGATGTGGAAGACGGTTGGGTCGAACATTGAACATTATCGAACCTATCCCCGTATTGTCGGAGAGACCGGAGGAAAAGATTTCGTCTTTGTCCATTCTTCTGCAGATGTGGAGGTTACGGCTACGGCTTTGATTCGCGGTGCCTTTGAATATCAGGGGCAGAAATGTTCTGCGGCAAGCCGTGCCTACGTCCCATCGAACCTCTGGCCAAACCTTAAACAGAGACTGATTGACGAGATCCGAACGATCCGAGTAGGAGAGGTTACAGACTTTTCAAACTTTATGGGTGCAGTCATTGACCAGAACTCCTTTTCGAAGATTTCGGGCTATATTGAATATGCAAGGGGTTCGGGTGAGACGGAGATTCTCTACGGAGGTGGATGCGATTCATCAAAAGGCTATTTTATTGAACCAACCCTGATCCTGACAAAAAACCCGACCAACAAGCTGATGACAGAAGAGATCTTTGGGCCTGTGCTCACACTCTATGTCTATCCTGAGACAAACTTTGAAGAAATCCTGGAACTCTGTAACAATACCTCTCCCTATGCACTGACCGGAAGCATCCTTGCCAATGACCGAAAGGCGATTACTTTAGCGATGAAATTGTTGCGCCATGCAGCTGGGAATTTCTACATCAATGATAAGCCTACAGGAGCTGTGGTGGCACAGCAGCCCTTTGGAGGAGGAAGACTTTCTGGAACAAATGATAAGGCAGGTTCCATCTTCAACCTGATTCGTTGGACCAGTCCGAGGACACTGAAGGAAAACCTCTCTCCTCCCAAAGAGTATCGATACCCATTCATGGACGAAGACCGATAAGGAGAAGCCAATGAAAAGTTTGCTGGAAAAACTGGGGATTAAAGAGATCAATCCAGGTGCCTGTTCTGGTCCAGATGGCTGGATAAAAGACCCTCAAGGAGAGGCCCTGGTCTCTTATAACCCCACCACTGGTGAGCCGATTGCCAAAGTGATTCAGGCAACCGATAAGAATTATGAGCTGATCGTCTCACAGGCTATGGAGGCTTTTAAAACTTGGCGAATGATTCCTGCTCCCAAACGGGGTTTGGTCATACGCGACTTTGCTCAAGCCCTGAGGGAGGTGAAAGAACCTCTGGGTGAACTGGTTACTCTGGAGATGGGTAAGATCAGAGTCGAAGGTTTGGGCGAAGTTCAAGAGATGATTGATATTTGCGATTTTGCAGTCGGTCTTTCACGACAGCTCTATGGCCTGACCATGCATTCCGAACGTCCGGGCCACCGGATGTATGAACAATGGCATCCTCTTGGCCCTATCGGTGTGATCACGGCTTTCAATTTTCCAGTGGCAGTTTGGTCCTGGAATGCGGCCATCGCATCCGTTTGCGGAGATACTGTTCTGTGGAAACCCTCTTCAGAGACCCCTTTGACGGCTGTGGCTGTCCAGCATATTGTCAATCGGATCATGGCAGATCATGGAATCAAGGGCATCTTTAACCTTCTCATCGGTTCTGGATCGGTGATTGGAAGTAAGATGATTGGAGATCGCAGACTTCCCTTGATCTCTTTTACTGGTTCAACGCAAATGGGACGGAAGGTGGCAGAGGGGGTGGCGCGTCGCTTAGGTCGAGCAATCCTCGAATTGGGAGGGAATAATGCCATCATTGTGGCGGAGGATGCTGATCTTGAGATGGCCGTGCGAAGCATCCTGTTTGGAGCGGTCGGAACGGCAGGTCAACGTTGTACCTCCACCAGGAGGATCATCATGCATCGCTCGATTTCCAAGGAGCTCACGGAGAGGCTTCGACAGGCTTATGCTCAGGTGCGCATTGGAAATCCAATGGAAGATGGTATTCTGATGGGGCCATTGGTGACGAAGGGGGCTGTCGACGAGATGATGGCCGCCCTTGAGAAGGCCAAAGAAGATGGGGGAGAGATTATTTTTGGAGGGAATCGGATTCCTTCGTTGGGGGAGCGCTTTGTTGAACCGACTCTCGTGAAGATGAAAGTTCAATCCGAGATCGTTCATCAGGAGACCTTTGCTCCCATCCTCTATCTCATCGAATATGAAGACCTGGAGGAGGCCATTCGAATCCACAATGAGGTTCCCCAAGGGCTCTCGAGCGCCATCTTCACTCTGAACTTAAGGACAGCTGAGCGATTCCTCTCTCACGAAGGTTCGGATTGTGGCATTGCCAACGTCAATATTGGAACTTCGGGTGCAGAGATCGGAGGGGCCTTCGGCGGAGAGAAAGAGACAGGCGGTGGAAGAGAATCGGGTTCTGATGCTTGGAAGGGTTATATGCGTCGCCAGACCAATACGATCAACTGGTCCACCGAACTCCCGCTGGCCCAAGGCATTAAGTTTGGAGATTGATCTCGGGACCTCCATCCCGAACCAGGAGGACTATGGGTTCTAACCGTGGGTGAATTGGTTCTCTGGTACGGGATGTTCGTCCCCCGTTGGCGTTTCTTGGAAATGACGGGCTTTGCCCGTGGGGCTCCATTATAGATACATTCCCTACTGGGTAGGTAATCCATTGAAGTAGTTTGGGGCAAGCATTGGCTCTGCCCCTTTATTTCCTTATCCCATCAATAATCCATTCACAAAACGATCTAATTCTTGTAAAATAACCCCTGTAAACAGGAGGGTGTGATATGGAAAGTCATGCAGACAGAGGAGCTCTGGAGAAAAGGATTTTAGAACTTGAGGAGAAGTTGAAGGAATATGAACAGAAAGGTGTGGAAAAACATCTGAAGGAGATGGCTCGACGCTTAGAGAAGATTGCGGAGATGGGAGATGACGGGATCATCGTCTTTGACGAGAATTATCGGATCGAATTTGCCAATACGATTGCCTCTGAATTGACCGGATATTCTAAAACAAGATTAATCGGGATGGATTTTAGGCGTCTCCTCACAGAGCGGGATAATGGCTATCTGAATCAGATGCGATCCGATGTGGGAGAGGACGAAAGCCGACGGGTCTGCACAGTGATGGAGGTGTTGACTGCCCATGGTCAGAAGAAGGATGCAGAGGTCTGTATTGCTATCTCAAAATCGGAAGAGAGCGGTATGAAGATCTATGCCTACCTGCGAGATATAACAGAACAGAAGAGGATGGAAAGAGAGATCCGCGAGGCGACCCGGCGTTTTGAGAAGATTGCCGAGATGGGAGATGATGGAATCATCGTCTTTGATGAAGAGTCGAAAATAGAATTTGCCAACCAGATGGCTGCTGAAATCCTGGGCATCCCAAGAGATCAGATCCTCGGTAGGGAATTTTACTCTCTGATTGGAAAAAGGGATGAGGAGTTTTTGGAGGAGATGGTGGTTCGTGGAGAAGGGATTGGCCAGAAGGTTTGCATTGAGATGACGATTCAGACCCCTTCAGGACAGCCTAAAGAGACAGAGGTCTGTATTGCACCGACCCGATCCGAGGAGGGTTCGATCAAAACCTATGCCTACCTCCGGGATATTACGGAGCGAAAGAGATTCGAAAAAGAACTCAAAGAATCGGAAGAGAAGTACAGAACCCTTTTCGAGAGGGTTCAACATGGACTCTTCATCAGCACCAAAGAAGGGAAGTTTCTTGATTGTAATCAGGCCTTAGTGGAGATGGCCGGCTATGGAAACAAGGAGGAGTTTTTAAAGATTGACATTCCCAAGGACCTCTATGTCAACAAAGAAGATCGAAAGGCATTTCAGAAACTGATCGAGGACCAAGGGTATTGTAAGGATCTGGAAGTGGAGTTCAAGAAGAAAAGTGGAGAGAAGATTACGGTTTTACTGACTGCCCACGCAAAAAGGGATGATCAAGGGACAATTATTGGATATGAAGGCCTTAATATCGATATCTCTGATCGGAAGAGAATGGAGAGAGAGTTGAGAGAAGCCAACGAGTTCTTCATGAATCTGATCGAAAGCTCGGTCGATGGAATTATCGCAGCAGACATGAAAGGCAACATCATCATCTTTAATAAAGGGGCAGAGAATTTGATGGGCTATACGGCTGAAGAGGTGATTGGCAAAGTCCACATCACCCAGATTTATCCTCCTGGAGTTGCCAAAGAGATCATGAGGAAACTCCGAAGTCCAGAATTCGGAGGAGTTGGAAAGTTCACCCCTACCCAACTCAGTGTCGTCAACAGAAAAGGGGAGGAGATACCCATTCAACTTTCAGCCGCTCTCATTTACGATGGGATGGGGAAAGAGGTGGCGAGCGTTGGTATTTTCACGGATCTAAGGCCTCGATTGAAGATGGAGAGGGAACTTCAAGAGATCGAACAGGCTCTTCTCCAATCTGAAAAGCTGGCTGCCATGGGGAGGCTCACCTCCCAGATTGCCCATGAATTGAATAACCCCATCTATGGCATTATGAACACTCTGGAACTTCTTAAGACCGAAATCCCGCCAGAGAACAAACGCAGAAGGATCTTGGAGCTTTCTCTTTCAGAAACCCATCGGCTTGCCGAGATGCTACGAAATATGCTCAGTTTCTCCAAACCTGAAGAAGAAGAACGGCGGCGTATCAATATAAACGAATTGATCGAAGGGATCCTTCTAATCGTGGATAAGCAGATGCAGGAAGCGAATATCAAGGTGAAGACTTACTTTGACGAGAAGATCCCCGAGGTGATGGCTTCAACCAATCAGCTGAGGCAGGTGATGCTGAACATGTTTAAGAATGCGAAGGAGGCCATGCCCAAAGGCGGAACCCTAACGGTGGGAACAAGGGGAGAAAAGGATAAGGTCATGATCCATATCCGAGATACGGGGGTGGGGATTCCGGAGGAGTTGAGAAGCAAGATCTTTGAGGCCTTTTTTACTACAAAGCAGAAAGTTAAAGGGGTGGGCCTTGGCCTTTCGGTCTGTTATGGGATTATCAAGAATCACGGCGGGGAGATTAAAGTCGAAAGTGAAGAGGGAAAAGGGACCCATTTCATCATTAGCCTTCCGATATAAGTTATGGATTGGCTTCCCAAACCAGTTTGGCCAAAGCGAAGAGGTGAGGGGAACCATTGAGACCGATGGATTACCGAGATTGGATTAAAAAAGATTTTCATAAATGGAGTCAATTATTTGATTTTCAAACCATACCAAGGGAAGAGATAGGATATCGTCTCAAAAGAATAAGAGATGGGATGGAAAAGCAAAGGATTGAAGCAATCCTTGTTGTGCAAAAGATGGATCTCTATTACATCAACGGAACAACGCAAGATGGGCTTCTCTACCTTCCCATTGAAGCTGACCCTCTCCTCATGATTAAGAGGGAGTTGGAGCGGGCCAGAATGGAATCACCACTGGAGGAGGGGGTTTCATTTAGATCGATCCGTGATGTTCCCTCGCTCATTAGGAGGCGTCGAAAAAGACTGCCTCAGAATCTGGGGCTGGAGTTCGATCTCCTTCCCGCCAAGGATTACTTTAAATTCCAAGAGATTTTTCCAGGTATCCAACTCCTGGATGCCTCCGGTGTTTTTAGGGAGGCTCGTAAAATAAAGTCGCCTTTTGAAATCGATTTGATGAGGAAGGCAGGGGGAATCGGAAAGAGGGTTTATGAGGAGGCAAAGAAGATCCTTAAAGAGGGGATGACGGAGATTGAGTTTGGGGGGCTTCTGGAGGTTGTTGCAAAGAGATATGGACACGAAGGGCTTCTCAGAGTGAGGTCTCTTAACTATGAAGCTTACACCTGGCATGTTCTGAGCGGGCCCACGGGTGGAATTGTAAGCCAATCGGATTCTCCAATGGGCGGACTTGGGCTTTCTCCTGCATTTCCGGTTGGAGCGAGCTTGAAACAGATAAAGGCTCATGAACCCATCCTGGTTGATTTTGGGACCTGCTATCATGGTTATCAAGCGGACCAGACCCGTATGTTTTCCATTGGGAGGATGAAAAAGAAATTTATTGATGCCTATCAGGCTTGCCGCGAGATCCATAATGCGGTTCTTGAAGAAATAAGACCGGGTGCGGATGGCGAGACGATCTTCCTAAAGACAATTCGTCTGGCAAGGAAGTTAGGTTATAAAGACAGTTATCTGGGGCCACCAGAACTCCAAACCCGTTTTATTGGACATGGAATAGGTCTGGAGCTGAATGAACTGCCATTCATCGCCCAGGGACATGCTTACCCTCGTGAAGAGGGGATGACTTTTGCCATTGAACCCAAGATGGTCTTTCCAGGTGAAGGGGCAGTGGGGATTGAAAATACCGTCGTCGTCACAAGAAACGGCTATGAGATATTGACCCCGCTCAGTCAAGAGATCTTCGAGGTATGATCGAAGATGAGGAGCATATCCTATGCATCTACTAAAGACTACCATGGGTAATCTTCTGAACGAGGTGGCTTCCCAATATGCGGAGCGGGAAGCCCTAATCGATCTCTCGAAAGGGGTTCAATGGACCTATCGAGAGTTTTTAGATCATGTGAATCAACTTGCGAAAGGGTTGTTGAAGATCGGTTTAAAGAGAGGAGACCCCTTGGCTCTTTGGTCTCCAAACCGATGGGAATGGATTGTCGCGGAATTTGCTGTTGCCAAGATCGGAGCGGTTCTGGTCAGTGTGGATACGAATGCACAGATTCAACAACTCGAATACCTTCTCAAACAATCCGACTCAAAGGCGTTAATCTTGACGCCAGGGTTGAAAGGTAGCGAATACCTGGAGATGATCCAATCGCTCTGTCCTGAATTGGGAAATTGCCTTCCAGGTCATTTGAACGCAGGCCTTTTACCCGAGTTGAAGCATCTTATCCTGATATCGGATCGTCCCTTTTCAGGGATGTTCCAGTGGGCCGATCTTTTAGAAATGGGCAAGGAGGTATCTGACAATCAGCTCACCCAACAGGAGCAGTCCATACAACACGATGATGTGGTAACTCTTCTCTATACGTCGGGAACCACGGGAGCGCCCAAAGGCGTGATGTCCACTCATTTGGGCCTAATCAATACCTCTGTCGCCAGTGCTGAGATTCAACGATTGACCGAGAAGGACAGGCTCTGCCTTTCTGTTCCGCTCTCTCATATGTTTGGGTGTATCTGCATTACACTTGCTGG
>Ga0116210_1001437_pt1 | contig 17684 bp, 16 predicted proteins | sample TshhotsprinmetaG_FD_94483 | JGI IMG/M metagenome (GOLD analysis project Ga0116210, IMG submission 94483) | Hot spring microbial communities from South Africa to study Microbial Dark Matter (Phase II) - Tshipise hot spring metaG | ecosystem: Environmental > Aquatic > Thermal springs > Hot... | reverse complement strand
GATGCTCGTACAACACCCCTTCGACTTCAATCGATGAAATGTTTTCCCCACCGCTAATAATAATATCTTTTTTCCGATCGACGATGTCGATATTTCCGTACGCATCAATCGTCGCCATATCTCCTGTATGAAGCCAGCCGTTACGAATCGTTTCCATTGTCGCTTCTGGATTTTTCCAATATCCTGCCATTACGCCATTGCTGCGCACAATCACTTCTCCGATCGACTTTCCGTCGCGCGGCACTTCTTCCCCATGCTCATTGACGACTTTCACTTCACAGCCAATCATCGCATAACCTGCTTTCGCTTTCATGCGATATTGATCGCTAAGCGGCAAATGTTGCAAATGTGAACGGACGGTAGACACCGTACTTAATGGCGATGATTCCGTCATGCCGTACACTTGAATAAACTCCCAACCTAATTCTTTTTCAACGCGCGTGACAAATGCTGGCGGCGGAGCAGAACCTGCAATGACGACACGCACATCATGCTCAATTGTTGGCACATGTTGCTCATAATATTGCAACAGCGTATTTAACACCGTTGGCGCCATATGCATAACGGTCACTTTATATTTATTGACGTATTCGAAAATGACTTCAGGAATCGCTTTACGCAAGCAAACGTGCGTCGCTCCGTTCGCTGTATAGTAAAACGGTGCCCCCCCATCCGTTTACGTGGAACATCGGCAAAATATGCAAATATACATCCCGATCCGACACGCGTAAATGGTGCATCGTACTTAACGCATGCAAATAGTTGTTGCGATGGGTCAACATGACCCCTTTTGGATTTCCCGTCGTTCCGCTCGTATATAACAAACTACATACGTCGTTTTCATCGATATCCGGACGAGCAAACGGCTCTGTCGTATATTGAGCAAGCCATGTATCGTAAGCGATTTCAGCAATGTCGTCCGTTTTGCCGTGCACGATAACATGCTCAACTGTTTGCAACTCGTTTTTGACTGGCGCAATTAAATGATATAGCTCCGCATCAACAAACAACACTTTGCTTTCGCTATGGTTTAAAATAAATACGTAATCGTCTGGCTTTAAACGAATGTTTAACGGTACCATGATCGCTCCTGTTTGAAAAACCCCATAAAACCCTTCAAGCATTTCTAACGTATTTGGGGCTAAATAAGCGACACGATCTCCTTTTTTTACTCCGATATCGCTTAACCCGTGCGACAATTGGTTCACACGTTCATACAGCTCGCGATACGTCAACGTTTTTTCTTCGCTAATGACGCCGACTTTATCCCCATAAAGCGATACGGCGCGATCTAAAAAATGCGTTAATACTAATGGCACATTCATCCCCAATCCCCCTTATTTTTTATCTAAAAATTATCATTTTTCAGAAATATTATAACATATCTTTCTTTTTGTGGAGCACATTTCTTTCGTTGTTTTCATATGATTGGATAAGGGAAAGAATGAGAGAAAGGACGATGGCCATGCCTTCCTATATTGCAGGTCCGATTAAAATTACGAACGTCAGTAGCGACGCGACCGTCAATTTTGGCGATACGTTGCAAATTGCGCCAAAAAGTTCATCTAAATCGCTCGCAGGTGCTGGCGGCGGAAATACAGGAGACTTTTTACAAACGAATACGTTCATCAGCTTTACAAATACAATCGATCCAGACATCGCGGATGGCAACGTAAAAAGCAAGGGATAGCCGATGCCTGCCATTGTTGGAGCAGTCCAAATTAACAGCATCGGAAGCGGCGGCGTGTTTCATATCGGCGATGTATTTGCCATCTCTCCATACAGCGTAGCGAAAACATTTGCTGGCGCTGGTTCATTTAATACAGGAGACGGCTTGCATATTTATAACCAATATAGCAACACGAATACGAACGACCGTGATATTGCCGATAGCAATATTACAGGAAACGCCTAGCGAGGTGGAACAATGAACTTTTATATTCAACAAACGATTTCCATTCATCAATTAAAAATCGGCTCGCTCACGAACTCATCCGTCCTTCAAATCGGAACGACCGGAAAGGTGCAACCGCTCGCCACATTAAGCAATACGGGACAATTTACCGAACCGGCTCCGGAAGCAAAAATCAATATTCAAGGGGAAGAAGGACCGTTCGTCCCACTTCAATCCCCTGTATAAAACAGTGCTACTTCTTTTGGCTCGGCCATAAACTAGAAAATAAACGGGTCGAAAAAGAAGGAGGCAGCGCGCATGTGGCACGATTACTTTAAACAGCTCGAGGCATATTTAAAATGGCAACAACAAAAAATGCAATCGCTTGAACAAGCGATACATGATTTACAACAACAATACGAACAGTTAAAAAAAAAGCCGCGCACAACGATTGAAAAAATTGAATATCATTTTGATCAACTAAAAGTGGAAACGTTAGAAGGAACGTTAAATATCGGTCTAAATCCTGCAACGTTTGGGGAAGATACGATTGAAAATTTTGCGGTTCCAAAAAGCCAAACAATTATTCCACAACCGACACCGCTTTTCCGCAACATTCAAACGGCCGTTCATTCATATTTACAAGAAGAAGGAGAACGCATCATCGCTCGCATCGAACAAACGTATGAGCGGTCACTTGATCCAACATATCGCCAATTTATATTACAAGATATTGCTCGACAAATTGATGATCGCATTCATTTTTATTTGCGACAATATGGGGAAAGCGAAACAGAAAACGAACAATTACAACAAAACATTATCGCTTATTTAAAACGAGATATTGAACATTCAATTGAAACGTTTTTAAAACATTTACCACGAGAGGAGACGAACGAATGAATATGACAGTTGTGAATCATCATTTATCGGTTGGTCATATCGCCATCGGGGGAGTGGCGAGCGCCTCGCTCGTTTTAATCGGCGATAGCGAAACGATTCAACTAGCTTCCGCATTCGACACACCGCCAGAATCGTTAATTATCGGTCCGTTTCCACAAAAACAAAACAATAAAAAAAATGAGGAAAAGCGATGAGCCGCCTTTCCGTCGTTCATTTACTAAGAGCAAACGCGGTCGTCTTTAGTTCCGTCGTGCAAGTTGGAGACAGCCAACACATTCGTCTTTCTGGGCGGGCGCTTGCCGTTCAAAGACAATTTGAATATGTCGACAGCAACGAATTTCCGCTCGCCTTTCCGATCTTTACAAAACCGATTCCGCTCTCACCTGTTGATCATGAACACGTTTGTCGCCATACGTTGCACGATTGCCCGCTCATCGCTGTTCATTCCATTCGCATCATCGGGGTTTCTTCTACATCTGTCGTGCATATCGGTTCCACGAAAAATGTAGAAGCGGAATCACGAGTGAAACATATTCGTCAGCTGACAGAAAGGAGAGAACAACATGCCCGCTCTCGTCGGTCCGATTAAAATTAACCTCGTCGCTAGCGGCGCCGTCATGCAAGTAGGGGATACGTTATATGTCTCACCGAAAATATCATCGAAAACATTCGCTGGCGCAGGCGCGTTTAATACAGGCAATTTTATTATCGCCAACAACGGCATTAGCTTAACAAATACGCTCGATTCCGACGTACTCGATCAAAACGTTGCCGGCAATGCTTAACGCTTTTGCCGCTTCGCCTTTTTTATTTTCGGCAACCGATCAGCTGGTTGTTTTCGAATCCACCGAATAAATGACGCGATGCGTTCATCATGTTGTAACCGCTCGATCGTATATAGCCGACTCGCTAATTCCTCGTTCGTATATAACGCGTGAATTTGCTTATGGCAAGGGACACATAGTTTTGCCGTTTCTGTTCCGCCATACTCTTTTGGCGTTAAATGATGAGCGGTTAACACAACATCTTCTCTCTCGCAAAGTTCACATATTCCTTTCATCGCCCGTCTCCTTTACATCACTTCAAGTTGGACTGTCGTTCCTTTTCCAGACGGTTCTGCTGGTTTTACAATGAGCCGTTTCGGCATGCGCGCATGCAACTCTTGAACGTGGCTAATGACCCCGATCGCCATATGTTCTCCTCGCAATCGTTCTAATGCGGTCATGACGACATCTAACAACTCTTGGTCAAGCGTGCCGAATCCTTCATCTAAAAAGAAAAATTGCAACGGATATTCCCCACGCAGCTGAATCTGCGCCGATAGCGCTAACGCTAACGATAAAGATGTTAAAAACGTTTCGCCTCCCGATAACGTCGTCACCGGACGACGTACACCGCCGTTTGCATCGTCACGAATGACAAAACCTCCTTCGGAATCTAGCTCAATCGCATAACGCTGTCTCGTCAATTCTCCAAGCCGTTCCGATGCATAGCGCGTCACATGAACGAGCTGTTCTTCCGCAATAAATTCAACGAAGCTGTTTCCGCGCAACACTTTTTGTAACTCCTCGTACTGACCGACGAGCTTTTCTAGTTGCATTCTTTCTTGTTGCAATTGTTCAAAGCGCGCATGTTTCGCTTCTAAATCAGCGACGATCGCTTCAAGTGAACCGAGTTGCCGCATATGTTCGTCCACTTGTTGCTTCATTTGTTCGTACGTGCGCATCGTTTCTTCCCATTGTTGTTTCGTCATGACGACGCCATGCATCGCCTCATTTAACCGCTGCCATTCATTTTGTAGCTTCATGAGTATATCTTTATATTGTTGAATGTCATGAGCAATTTGTTGTTTCGTTTGTTCATCTAAGCGGGACGCAAGCACATCATCCACCGTTTTGAAAACAGTTTTTTGGAATTGTTCTGCCAACATTCGTTCCACTTCTTGTTTTCGCTTCTCTCCTTCTTGTAAAGCGACATCTGCCGCTTGTTTGTCCGCTTGCAACGTATGCAGTTGTTGTTGTAATGACATCCATCGGGCATACGCCTCTTCTTCTTCCCGCTTGACACGTTGTAACGTTTCCTCTATACGAATGAGCTGTTGTTTTACAGACTCCTCATCCATTCCTTCTGGCAGCGTTTGTTTATATTGTTCATATTGTTGCTGTTGCATATTCCATTCAGTTGTCCATTCTGCTTTTTGTTTTATGACCTCTTGATACGTTTCTTTCCATCGCTCTAATTCAGCTCGTTTATCATCTAGTACGGTCACGCTTTTTTCAATGCGCTGTTGCAACTGCTGGGCTTCCTGTTCGCGCTTGCGAAGGTTGCGAACGATGTCATCGACTTGTTCAAACGATACATCTGGATACGTCTCATGCCACACCTTTTTTTCTTGTTCGATGCGCGTGCGTCGCTCTGCACATTTTTTCTCTAGTTCAGCCATTTGTTGACGAACGGTTTCCATTTGATATGCATACTGTTGCTCTTTTTGTTTTTGTTCGTTCCATTTCTCGATATAGCGATACATCCGATCGCGGCATGCGATATAATCTTGTTGCAACGCCTTCCCTTCGATTTCGATTTCTTTTAAAGAAGAAAGCGGTGCTTCGTCCACTTCTCGTTTCACTTTTTCCGCATCGACACGTTGTGGCAAAGGGTGGCGTACCATCATTTCAGACAACTGTTCGACTTGCATTTTTATTTGCTGTATTGCCGCAACGAGCTGTTCTCCGATTTGAATAGAACGGTCGATCCGTTCAAGCGATTGTTCATCGAGCGCCACTTGTTGTCTTTTTGCTCGATTTGGATGATGCGTCGAACCACAAACCGGACAAGCTTCCCCATCGCGCAAGCGTTCAGCTAACGTCGCCGCTAAATCATGTAGACGTGCCGCCTCCATTTGCTTTTTTTCTTCTTTCCATTGATAGACGAGCACCATCGCTTGCTTTTCCCGCTCACAGACGCGATGATACAACCATTCCACATGGCGAAACTCTTCCGCTAGACGCGCCTCCAGCTGTTGCATTTGTTTCATTTCTCGTTCATACGTTTGTTTCATCGCTTCATATGTTTTCAGTTTTTCTTCTTTTTCCTTTTCGATTTCTTCAAGCGCTTGCCGCTGCAATTGAATGTGCTTCTTTTTTTCATCCGCTTGTTCCAAACGCTCTTTTACATGCACGTCAACTTTTTTCTCTTCCCATTGTTTTTTTAATTCCGCTTGTTTTGCACTCCATGTCGTATATTCTTGCGTGCACATGTCAACGCGAAGGCGCGCTTCTTGTTCTTTTTCCTCTATCTCTTGCAAACTCGCGCGTAGCTTTGCTTGTTGTTGTTCAAGCGACCGCATAAGCGCCAACGTTTGTAGCGCTTGTTTCAGCTGCTCTTGTTTTTGCAACGATTTCGGTTCTTCTTCGTTCTTTTTCGCACGACATTGTTCATATTGTTTACTTGCTTGTTCATACATCGTGCGCACTTGCTGTAATTGGGCATCTCGTTCCTTTGCTTTTTGTTGCCAATGCGCAACTTCTTTTTCGCTTCGTTCCACTTGTTCAATATACGGAGCAAGACGTTCAGCTTCTTTGCTTCGTTCATACGTCTGCTCAAGCTGTTTCATCCGTTCTTCTTGCTTTCTCCACTCATCAAGCTGTTGTTCTACTTTTTCTTTTTCGCATTGCCATTGCCATAATTGTTTTTCTTTTTCGTATCGTTCGTGAATGTCGCGCAACTCGTTTTTCGCTCTCTCTAGCGCCTCTTTTCTTTCTGTCAACGCTTGCTTTTGCTTTTCGACTTGTTCTTTCGAAGCGTCGCCAAGCCCAGCTTGCTCCCCTTTGATCGCCTCTAACTTTGCGGACGCGTCTGCCAATTTATTTTTTAGTTTTTTATTTAATTCGTCGCCATATCGTTCAAGATGAAACAAGCGCTGAAGCATTTGACGGCGCTCCGATCCTTTTAACGACAAAAATTCAGCAAACTTTCCTTGCGGCAAAACGACAGCTCTTGTAAAATCTTTCATTTCTAAACCGAGCAACTGTTTTACTTGTTCATCAACAAGACGCGTCTTATCTGCGATGACGACGCGCTCGTTTCCTTCTTCGATGAAGCGGCTGACGACAGAACGAATGCGCAGCGCATCCGCGCGCTTAAACGAGCGCTCAACCGTATATCGCTTTACTCCTTCCGCATGTTGTAATTCAAATGTAAACGAAACGAATAGTTCATTTTCCGCATGGTTCATAATTCCGTTCGTCTGATTTGCCGCGCGTTCGACATTTCCGTATAACGCGAGCGTCATCGCATCTAAAATCGACGACTTTCCGCTTCCTGTCGGACCGAAAATGCCAAACAATCCCCCTTCGCATAGCCGTTCGAAATCAATCGTTTCCTTCTGGCGAAAACTATGCAACCCTGCAATCGTTAAACGAATCGGTTTCATCGTTCATCCTCCTCAGCAACGAGCTGCAAAAATAGTTGAACGAGCTCTTCAGACGGCTTTCCCCCGCCTGTTTGCCGTTCATAAAAACGCGTAAACAACGTTTCAATCGGAACATCGGTGCGCACTTCACGCACAACATCGTCCTTTTTTAAGTAATTCGGGCGAATATGAACAAATCCGTCATACAATTTACGCAACCGATGTGTTTCTTCTAACGTTAACGATTGCTCGACATCAATTTCTAAATCAATCCACGCCCCGCGATCGCGCCCTTCCTCAATCCAACGATACACTTGCGCTAACCCTTCTGTCGCTTTCCATTTGACAAGCGGACGCCCTTTGGAAAGCCAACATTCTGAAATGGCAGGAGCAGAGCGCGGCTGCACGTCAACGATCGTCACCGACTTGCTGTATCCTGCTTCGGAAAAACTGTAGGCGAGCGGTGAGCCGGAATAGCGCGCCGGCATCACCGCATGTTTCACATCTTGAGGACGGTGCAAATGACCGAGTGCGACATATTGCGCACGCTGAGGGAAGCTTGCTGGCGACACCGTATATGCTCCGCCGAGCTCAATCGGGCGCTCGGAATCGCACGTTGCCCCTCCAGCGACATATAAATGACTCATTGCAATATTGACGGCATCTTCTTGAAATGATGCATTCATTTTTGCAAAAATGGCGCGAATGCGTTCATCATATCGTGCGCGCAACAACGTTTCATCGCATTCGTCGGAAAGCAATTCGTTCAAGCGCGACTCTGACGGATACGGAAGCGCCGCAACGATTAATATTTCATCAGCTGATGGAACATACAAGCGCTGCACAACATCCGTTGGAAATCCTAACAACGTAATCGCATGTTTTGCGGCAATCGGAGCGGCCGCACTTAAACGACCCGGGTGATCGTGGTTTCCCGCAATGACAACAACGTGACGTTTTCCGTGATCGCTCAAACGTGAAAGCGATTCATAAAAAAGCTTTTCCGCATCAGCAGGCGGATTGACTGTATCAAACGCATCGCCAGCAAGCAATACGACATCGATGTTTTCCTTCTGTACGATTTCTACTATTTCATCGATCACCGCTTCTTGCTCGCTCAAGCGGCTTCGCCCTTCAAGCGTTTTCCCTAAATGCCAATCAGCCGTATGCAAAATACGCAAATTAATCCCCTCCCATCGCTACAAGTAGCGCACCGTCAAAAGCGTACACGTAAGTTTCGGTTACTTTCTTTTTCCAAATCGCTTCGATCGCCTCACGATATAACGCTAATTGCCCTTCATATCGTCGCTTTAGTTGTTCCTGTGGGTCATTCATCCACGATACGCGATCTGTTTTATAGTCAATTAAAACGAGCCCGTATTCATCTTCAAATACGCAGTCAATGACTCCTTGAACGATCACCGTTTCCCCCTCCATCTCGTGCGCCAAATAAAACGGCACTTCCCGTTCAAGTCGCTTCGCACGTTGCATTCGCTTGCCGATCGGAGTGTGGAAAAAGGCAACGATGCTTTCTATATCAACCGCTTTCGCCTGCTCTTCGGTGAGCCATTCTCCGTTTATCATGCGCGCGATTTGCTCCTGCACCTCATGAGCAGTCACTTCTTTTGTTACGTCAATATGTTGCATCACAAGATGCATAATCGTTCCTCGTTCGGCTGGCGTCATCGTTTTCGCTTGCAAAAAGCGCGGCCGTTCAACGATCTCTTTTCGAAACGGCTGTTCGGCATGTCCACCGTATATGTCGCGTTGTCGTTTTAATTCCGATACACTTTGTTTCGCCCTTAACGTCGTTGCGCTCGCATACGTATACGTCCAAGAAAGGCGGCGCTTGACTTCTTCTTCATATTCGCTTTTAATCGCCACAGGTTGCAGTTGTTGAATCGCTTCAACGATGTCACGATGCTCATTTGCTTGCTCATCTTCTTGCTCAAGCGCATGCGCCGACACAACGTGCATCTCCCATAGCGATGCATCGTGAAGCACCGTTTTCGACGGACAAACGCTTTGTGGATGACGGATGAGGGCATAACCGAGCCAATCCGCATAGCTTTTTGCCTTTTCAATGACATACGCAGGAAGTTCCCACGTGGATGTATAAGTGACTTCTTGCCATTTTTTCTTTTCCGCTTCGATATCCTTTACCGTCGATACGATATATAACTTTTCTTTTGCACGCGTCAGCGCGACGTATAAAATGCGCATTTCTTCCGCAAGCATGTGCAGTTTCATTTTTTTCTTGATCGCTAGCTGCGCGATCGTCGGATAGCTTGCCCGCCACGTCGGATGAACATAGCGCATCCCTAACCCGAAATCTTTATCTAATATGTAGTCGCCGCGCAAATCTTTCGTGTTAAATCGTTTTGCAGCACCTGCTAAAAAGACGATCGGGAACTCAAGCCCTTTACTTTTATGAATCGTCATCATGCGCACAACATCTTCTTGTTCTGTGAGCGAACGCGCCGCTCCAAAATCGTCCTCGCGCTCTTTTAGCCGTTCAATAAAACGTAAAAAGCGAAAAATGCCACGAAACGACGTTTTTTCATATTGTTTTGCGCGATCATACAACGCGCGTAAATTCGCTTGCCGCTGTTTTCCTCCCGGCATTCCGCCGACGTAGTCGTAAAAGTTTGTATCACGATACAATTGCCAAATGAAGTCAGCAAGCGGCTTTTGTCTTGCGGCTGTACGCCACTCCGATAAATACGAAAGCCAACGTTTCACTTTTTCATAAAGCTCATCATCTTGTGATTGCTCGACAAAAGCAAGCAACGCCTCATAAAATGCCCCGTCTTTTTTCGCCAAACGAATGCGCGCCAACTCATTTTCGTCCAATCCAACAATCGGTGAGCGAAGCACCGCTGCAAGCGGAATGTCTTGATACGGATTGTCAATCACTTTCAAAAGCGATAACATAATTGACACTTCGGTCGCTGAAAAGTAACCTGTCGACAACTCGGCATATACCGGAACGTTTTGCTTCCGAAATTCTTCTAACATCGCTGAAGCAGACGACATCGAGCGACATAAAATGACGATGTCGCGATACATGAGACGCCGTTCTCCTTTTAAGCGACGGTCGTAAACGAAAAACGGCTCGGCAAGCAGTTGTTTGATTTTTTTCGCGATCCATCTCGCTTCAAGCTGAACGGCTGTCACATCTTCTTGTTCTTCTTCGTCGCTTTCTTCTTTTGCTTCATTAATCCACACACATTCGACTGGCACTTGTTTTTCCGGATAATCGCGCGCGCCAAAGCGAAGAGCCGCGTCATCGTCATAACGCATGTCCCCGACCGTTTCCGTCATGAGTTGTCGGAAAATAAAGTTCGTTCCATCTAATATTTCTTTTCGGCTGCGAAAGTTTTTCGCTAAATCAATGCGCAATCCGCCCTCGCCGTCTTTCGTAAACCGATCATATTTTTGTAAAAAAAGCGACGGTTCCGCAAGACGAAAGCCGTAAATCGATTGCTTCACATCGCCGACCATAAACAAATTGCCTGTCGCTTCATCGTCGTTACATACGAGCCGTAAAATAGACTCTTGCACCATATTTGTATCTTGGTATTCGTCGACGAGCACTTCGGCAAATTGCGCTCGATAATAAAGAGCCGCTTCCGACGGCTTGAACTCATGTTCCGCAGAACGATCGCGTAAAATGTGTAAACAATAATGTTCTAAGTCTGAAAAATCAACGATCCCTTTTTCGTCTTTTTTCGCTTGCAATAGATCGGCAAACCGTTGCACCATTTGTATGATCGTAGCAACCATCGGCTTCATCTCGCGCAAATGGCGCACGTATGTCGCGGGTTGAAACGAAAACAGTTCTTCTGTTACACTGTTTATTTCTTTTTTCACTTGCTCGCGCAGTTTTTTTACCTCATCAATCAATTGTTCATCATATGTCCCGTCTTTCGGCTTTCTTTTTGCCGTCGCAAACGATACGTTTTTCATCGTTTCATGTAGCTTTTGCCACGATTCAGCACGCGCCTCTTTGAGCTTGGCAATAACTTGTTGATCGCTAACGAGCGTTGCATGCAAATAATCCGGTCCACCTGGCTCTTTCGTTTTTTGCAACGCTTGCGCCAATCGTTGTTCCGCTGTCTCTAGCGCCAAATCAACCGCTTGAAAAAGGTAATGTGCATACGGTAAATCGTCGACGCGTGCACCTTCTTCGACATCGTACATATGAACGATTTGTTGTAACCATTCGTTCGGGTTTGGATGCGAACGAGAAAATTCATATAGCCGTAAAATAAGCGTTTGCAAATCCGCATCTGTCCGATCGCTCGTATATTTGTCAACAACAGCTAAAAACGCTTCATCGTTTTCCGCATAATATTGTTCAAATAACGTTTCTAACACTTCTTCTTTTAATAGCGCCATCTCCCCTTCATCCGCGATGCGAAACACCGGATCAATGCCGATCATGTAATAATATTTGCGAATGACATCTAAACAAAACGAGTGAATCGTGGAAATAGACGCTTTTTGCAAAAGACTGAGTTGCCTGCGCAAATGAAGCGAGTGCGGTTCGTTTTCGAGCGCTCTCTCTAACGCTTCTCCGATACGCTGGCGCATTTCTGCTGCTGCCGCATTCGTAAACGTCACAACAAGCAACCGATCGACATCGATCGGCCGCTCTTTATGCAATATTTTTTGAATAATGCGCTCGACAAGCACCGCTGTTTTTCCTGAACCTGCGGCGGCGGCAACGAGCGTATGTTGACCTGTGGCATAAATCGCTTTCCATTGTTCATCCGTCCATTGACTTTCTCGTGGTTTTCGCGGAATCACACGATCACCCCTTTAACCATTCGTCTATATTATTTTTCGGTTTGAACACGCGATATTGTTCCGCATCGACCCCTTCGTCAAATTGGCACACATCGCGAAACTCACAATATTGACAAGCTGTTTTATTTTTCTGTTTGTACGGTGCAATATGCGTCACGCCGTCGATCATTTGTTCACCTACATCGACGATTAGACGGCGCACATGTTGCCTTAACATCGTAAATTGTTGCTCTGTTAACACTTTTGAATGTTGCGCAAACGTTCCATTTTTATTGAAACGAACAGGAATAACGAGAGAACTCGTTCCCGGCTCTACTTGTTCATCCATCAGCCGCACCGTTTGTTCGTCGGCTAATACGTAGCCACCCATTTTAAACTGTTCTAAAAACTTTTTCTCTAGCTCGTGTTCTTCAAGCCATTCATTCAGTTTCATCGTCGGGTTATGAATCGGAAAGTACAACACCCCTGCTGGAAACGCCGATGTGCCAACGAGCTTTTCCGCATACTCAAGCACGACATCTAAATACGCTAACATTTGTAACGCTAAACCGTAATATACTTCCGTTAAATCAAGCGTCTTTTGTTTCGATTTATAGTCAATAATGCGAAGAAGTACACCTTGTTCGCTCGTTGCTTGGTCGACGCGGTCGATGCGCCCGACAAACTGCAACATCGTCCCGTCCGATAATGTAAACGAAAGCGGCGGGAGCAACTCCCCTTCACCAAACCCTAATTCAACGCCAATCGGTACAAATCCGCTTCTTTTCGCATGTTCGCTTAATACGGTCGTCGCTTTCGTCATAATCGTCTGTAACTTTTTCTTCATATATCGATAACGGTGCGTGCTTAACAACACTTCTTGTTGAATGTATGGAGCAATTTGCTCGACCGCTTCATATGACAACTGTTCGCATTGTTGTTTTGATAATTCACTCCACGGTAGCCGTTCTTCCCGCAAGCGATTTGCGATCACTTTTAACGCTTCATGAAACAGCTGACCCATATCTGGCGCCTTAAATTGAAAGACCGTCCGTTCTTTTAACTTTAAACCGTGCGCGGCAAAATGAGCGAACGGACAACGGTTAAACGTCTCCATACGCGAAATGCTCGCTTTCACTTTTTTTCCATATAGCTCTTTCGCCAACTGCTTACGTAACTGTTTTGCGCGGTTTTCATAAAATAACGCCCGCACAACGACCGCGATTCGTTCTTTCCATTGCTCATGTTGCACGTAGGTGTTGTATACATCCCACCACATCGGAGCGATAGTGTATTGTCGCTTCCACGCTTCAAGTTGCTGCACTAACGGGCCGAGCGTGGCGATATCGTTTGTCATATATGACAATTGTTCGTGAGGCGGAAGGAAAAACGGATCGGCTCCCCATTGCATTTTTTTCACATGCGGGAACATATCCGTTAACCGTTTGATAAACATCGATGGCAACAACGTTTTTTCTTGCTCATCAGCTAGCGCATACGTAACATATAAACGTTCAGACGGGCTAACGAGCGCTAAATAAAGTAAAAACGGCTCATCAAGCAATCGATCGCGGCTCGCTGGGGCAACGCGTACGGAATAATGATGCAACAATTCGCGATCCACTTCCGACAACATCCCATCATCGTTTTTGCGCATCGGAATAATGCCTTCGTTCACCCCGACAAGAAACGTACAGCGAATGTTGGAAAGGCGGGAACGATCAAAATGAGCAATTAACACTTGGTCGGTTGCCGGTGGCACGAGAGAAAACTGCAAACTTTCTAATCCCGTTTCAATAATGGTAAAAAACGTTTCGAGTGAAAGAGATTCATCGCCTAATATTTCCACATATTCATCAAGCAAATGAATAAACGCTTGCCATACTTGCTCATGGTGACGCATAGCGGACAAGTCGCCTCTCTCTTCCGCTTCATCGCGCCATCGTTGCAGCTTTTGTGGAATGTGAAGTTGTTCTGCGTATGCATATAGCGCTTCGCATTGTTCACGTCCTGTCTTTGCTTGTTTTAACCGCTTTTGTAAAAACAACAACGGAGAAATAACAAGCTTGCGCCATTCATTTAATTGTTGCTCATATCGTTTTTCTTCATCTGTTTGTGGCGCATGGATCCCTTCGAGCCCTTTATACTTGCGATACGTCCAATGTTCTGTCCATTTGTCTCCTTGTACGCCCGAAGCGAGCACATAGTTTTCCAGTTGATCGATCGCCATGCGCATCTCATGTATCGGCTCATCAAACGAAAAAAACAAGTCGGTTTTCACAGCACGAAATACCGCTTCGTAACGAAAGTTCGTCCGTACTGCTTCGATGCTTGCGCGCAAACATTCAATGAACGGATGATCAAGCATCGGTTCTTTTTCATCAATAAAATACGGAATGCGATAATCTGCAAATACCGTTTTTAACACGTCGCGATAGTCTGAAACGTTGCGAATGAGCAAAGCGATGTCACGATAGCGATATCCTTCATCGCGCACAAGCCGAATGATTTCACGAGCAATGCCTTCCATTTCTGCTCGGCGAGTGGTCGCTTCTCCAATGACAATCGCTTCCGTTTGTTTTGGCCATACACGTACAGGACGATCATCGTAATGTGCTTCAAGATGGCGAAGCTCTTCATGTTTGTGGCGGACGTTTTCATGAAGTTGTTCTACTTTTTCAATCGCCACTCCATTTTGTAGCGCCATTTCGCGCAGTTGGGCATACGTTCGCCACGTGCTACGAAATACGTGCAAATCGTTTGGTAGTTGTTCATACGGAGCGTCTAACGTAAGCGCAACCGTCACATGTGGGCAATGAATAAACAACTGTTCAATCACCATATATTCTTGCGGGGTAAATTCATAAAAGCCGTCCATGTAAATGCGCGCACGTTTCATATAGGAAGAATGGCGAATTTTTTCCGCAAGCAGGCGCAAATAATCTTCTGAATCGACATAATGATGTGCCATCTGTTGTTCAAATTGCTCAAAAATCATCGCTGTATCTTTTAATTTATCAGCAAGTACCATTTCGTTTGCGGTCGCATGACGGCGCAGCTCTTCTTCCGTTTGTTTTAATGCTGCTGGCGTCACACAATATCGTTTATATTCCGTCAACATTTGTTCAAGTTGTTCAATAAAGCCGCGTTTGTCGGCTGCTTTTCGAAACAGCTTTAACTGTTCTTTTTGTTGTTCAACAATTTTCCTTAGCAACATATGTACGCCTGTTTGCGTTAAATGATGGCGGCTCATGCCGCCTGTCTCTTGCAAGACGCGCCAAGCGAGGCGCGTGAAACTAAACACTTGTGCGCGAATCATTCCTTTGACGTTTGCGTTCATAAGAGCATATTCCGATTGAAACGTCATTTGTTCAGGAACGAGATAAATAATCGGATCGCCATCGGGTTCATGCGCAAGTTGTTCGATCATTTCTGTTAAACACATCGTCGTTTTTCCGCTTCCCGACCGCCCGATGATAAAACGTACAGACATATTGTTCATCCTTTCTTATTTTCCATCGTGCAATGCGAAACGTTGCTCGACTTTTTTTCCGACGTACCAAAGAAGAAAAATAGCGGCTGCGACAAATACGGTGCGCATCGGTTGACGAATTAAAGCGACAACGTCATAGCCGATAAAACTAATCGTAAACACCATCACCATTTTTCCGAGCAACACGGCAAGCATATATTGCTGCATCGCAATACCTGATAATCCTGCCACGACATTCACTGCCGCGGATGGTGTAAATGGGAAACAAAGCAGTAAAAAGAGCGGCCCAAAGCCGCGACGCTCAATCCAATGCATCATGCGGCGAATGGTCGGATGGCGATGTAAAAAAGAGAAAAATCGTTGTCTCCCGATTTTTCGAACGAGAAAAAAGACGAGCAGTGAGCCTGCGCTCGTTCCAATCCATGAGATGAAAAACCCTTTCCAAAGACCGAATGCCGCCGCGTTTGCCATGACAAAAACGAAAAGCGGCAAAAACGGTAAAAACGCCTCTGCCATCGGCAAGACGATGCCCGGAATAACGCCAAATGAACGATATTCCGCTAACATGTCAAGCATATGTTTGATCGTAAACCATTGTTTTAATTCCTCTAAACTCATACAGTAACCCCTTTGCTACGTGCTCATGTTTATATTGTACAAGTTTAGAGGAAAAGAGAAAACTACTACGACAATTCCCTTTCCCGCAAATATAACAAATACATCATTTTTCGTTCGCGCGCTTCGATTCGTTCGCTCATCTTTGTCCGCAACTGAGCTGTGCGATGCAATTGGTTCACAAATGAATGATGGGAAATACATAGCTCGACGCTCGTCCCGTTTGAAAAAGTAATGCGTGTTTTTCCACCTTGAACATGCTCATGATGACGAATATGTAAATGCGATAGCCATATACATTGAGGATTCGTTGGGGAGATCGTTGGAAAAAAGAAAATTTCGTTCGTTGGTTCGACTGCAATGGGTGCTTTATGCGAAGTGCCAATAATATGTTTTGATCCATCTTTCCTTCCTCTTAAACTAGCGCCATAGTACAAACAACTTTGTTCAATAATGTCCATCGGACTTTGTTTCACAACAATTTCTCCATCTTCCTCTAACGCTTTCGTCCACAAATGTTTGTCATAAAAAAACGGAAAAAGACCCATCGTATAGCGTGTTAAATGTAGATGCTCGACGATGAGCATATCGCTCCCTCCCTTATCTTTTATTCCCCCACGATGCTAGTTTAATCTAGATCGTGGGCACTACATATTTAATTAATTGGAAGTTTACATTCCTTGCATCACTTTTCTTCCCACCATCTTACAGGTACATCATCAATATTTATAGGTTTTACATACTTATAGACTTCTAACGGCTGCCTTACTAAGTCAATATTATATTCAGATCCGTTCTCTCTGAATTTGCTTCTAATCTTTTCTTTTATTAACTCACGCTTAGGATTCCCAGCATGAATACCATTATGATCAAAAGAAAACTCTGGTTGTAAAAGCACGAACGTAGAAAATGGGTTGTGTGAATACCTAGGATGTTTCTTAGGATAACATGGAGCAAATGTAGTAACGAAAAAAGTTTGACCACCAAAAGAAAATCGCCAATCCGATCTGAGAATATTTTGATTCATGCAATGAATCTTTGCTGGATCTTTATCACTTAGATATGTCAAAACTCGTCTTAACGTTTTAGATAAATTATCTAATCGATCTCCATACTCTTTACCATAAACTTCAATAACAAATCCATCGAGCCCTTCACAAGGAGCAACTCTATTGAAACGCTTTAATAGTTTCAAATTGTTCTCAAGGTTTTCTTCTAGCGATAAGTCCTCAACAAAGTTATAGCTTCCCCAAATCTTTGCTCTCGATGAAAAAATGCAATTTGTTTTTTCAGCTACCTTTTTAAACCTTTGAATACTTGATGATGTAGTAGGATCTTGGGAATGACCAAATCTCCCTTTATCCCTAGATAGATTTTTTAGCAAGACCCTTTCAATTTCTTCAAATAAGTTACCTTCTGTAGATGAGTAAAATCACTAACATAAATTGACAACCAAACAAAAAAGGAGACATGAACCCGATTCCTTGGTTAGAATAGATGTGCTAACAAACCATTCACAAGGAGGTTCATGTCTCATGAATAGATTAGCACATCATCAAGAAATTCACAAGTTTTTC
>Ga0116210_1001436_pt1 | contig 17705 bp, 7 predicted proteins | sample TshhotsprinmetaG_FD_94483 | JGI IMG/M metagenome (GOLD analysis project Ga0116210, IMG submission 94483) | Hot spring microbial communities from South Africa to study Microbial Dark Matter (Phase II) - Tshipise hot spring metaG | ecosystem: Environmental > Aquatic > Thermal springs > Hot (42-90C)... | reverse complement strand
TATAAAAGGACCTAGAACAATACAAAAATAAAAAAGCATATTGCTAAAAATTTCTGCAGGCGAGATAATTTAAAGGAAGGTACCTTACAGGCGGGTGAGCTCCAAGGAGGCAACAATGGCGGGTAAATCGTGCGTTTTTCTCATTTCAGGAACGGCAAATCCAATAAGGCGCATCAAGAATCGCTTGGTTGTCCTTGCTGTCATCTTTACTGCTCTACTGTTTATGCTCATGCCGGCTCCCCCAGGAGTTGCGGCTAATTCTCCCAAAAAGGAAGGTGTCCGTACCCCCTACCCCCTTGCAAGCGCTACTGAAGTCAAAGGTGACGGCGAGCATTATTTTGGCTACATACCAACGCCGCCCGGCGATTACCCGAAGCTTGCGGTGCCAAAACCGCTCAAGGTTCTAAGTTCCCGGGTTGACCTATCCGCTGATCTCCCGCCTGTGGGAAACCAGGGACGCCAGGGGAGCTGCGTTGCATGGGCTACCGGCTACTATTACAAGAGCTGGTCGGAGAAGCAGGAGCATACCCACTGGGACCTGACCAACCCCTGGTATCAGTTCAGCCCCTCGTTTATTTATAATCAGGTAAACCGGGGCTTTGACCTCGGTGCCTTTTTCCCGGATGCCTTTAACCTAATGCAGGTGAAAGGCGCAGTTGATATTGCTGAAATGCCTTACAACGATGCAGACTGGACAACTCAGCCCACTCCAAGCGCTCTGGAAGCTGCCAAGCCATACCGCATACCGCAAAACTGGGGATATTTCTGGATCCAGTGGTGGTGGGGGCCTTACAACCCCCCCAATCCGATTGATACCGTCAAAAGCTGGCTTGCAAGCGGGAAAATGCTCGTCATGGGCATCCCTGTATATTTCGATTTCCCCGGATTCAGGGGCAATCCGCCAAGCCCCTATTATGACTACGATGAGACATCCGGCTTTGCTGGGTGGCACGCGGTATGCGTAACGGGATACGACGACAATATAAATCCTGGCGGTTCAGATCCTGATCACAGGGGCGGTTTCAAGATGGTCAATTCATGGGGTGAGAGTTGGAATGGGCCGAGCAGGGGCTTTTTGTATATTAGCTACGACTTCGTGAAGAGATTTGTCAGGGAAGCATGGTCAATGGGTGACCTCATGCCCGATTCCCCGAGCATCACTTCGGTTAATCCCGGTGCTGGGCGCATCGGCGCTACGGTTGCCATTTCTGGTGACAACTTCGGGACAAAGAGACGTGCCGCTCGGGTGACATTCAACGGGGTTGAAGCAAGCGAGGCAACGTTCACTAACGAGCTGGTTACCGTGAAAGTTCCGCAGGGCGCAACAAGCGGACCGCTTGTTGTTCACGATTGGGAGGGCACACCGAGCAACGCCTTCGAGTTCACGGTGCTTCCCACAATAACATCTATTTCGCCTACATCCGGCTCATCTGGTTCGATTGTAAGCATTAACGGTAGCAATTTTGGGTCTTCCCAAGGGTTGTCCTACGTTTCCTTCGGTACGGTGAACGCAACCGAATATGTATCCTGGTCGGATACGCGAATAGACTGCCGCATTCCCACTGTCTCCCCCGGCGGTCTTCTGGTAACCGTTACGAGCTCTGCGGGTAGCTCCAACGGCGTACCCTTCCTTGTCGGGCCTGTACCAGCTCCAACTGTCGCTTCAGTTACTCCTTCCACTGGAGTGGAAAATACAATCGTGGAGATAACCAACATTGCTGGAACCGGTTTCCATCTTGGGGCTGAAGTGAGATTGGAGCGTGCGGGAATGGTGATAAACGCGACAGATGTCACGGTCGCAGCACCTGGAAAACTAACCTGCAAGTTTAATCTTGCAGGCGCCCCCCTCGGGAAATACGACCTTATTGTCAGAAACCTCGATGGTCAGGAGGGAAGGCTTCTCCATGGCTTTACGGTGACCAACATATGCGGATGGGGGGCAGGCGCTTCTCTTCTCATCTTCGTGGGGGCGATGGGGCTATTAGGGCTTGCTGGAGCGGATGCTGCCCGTAGGAAATCCCGAAGGCGTTCCTGCTGATTCGCAGGGGCGGCAGCGCAGTGGGCTGGGGGCAGCTGAAGAGTCACACTCGGAAAAATTCGTGATAAGCGGATTTGCGGCTCGGCGCAGCGGGAAGGGAGAAGAGAGTCTCTCGGAGGTGAAATTGGGTCGCTGGAAAAGGATGTGCTCCCCATACTCGATAGTTCAACGCGAAAAGAGCGAATCTGAGTGGAGGTCACGGGAAAAGTTTGCGACAGGACAAAGAGGGAAATCCCCAAACATCAAAAATGGCAAAAATTCCGTGGAGGTACAGGGAGTGGGTTGCTCCTAAGAGACAACACAATGCTCTCATATCGAGGAAGCCACACGCCGGTTCATCAAAAGAATCCGCGTTAACTCACGAATAGCACGTCAGTTGGTGATTGGGATATTTTTCTTGAGAAAGCCGAGGCGCAATACGAATCAGCTTTCGTTTGTTGGGAGTGCAATCTTGAAGTTTATAGCTTACGTCAGTTTCGCCGATTCGGGGGAGCGGTGAAAAGGGGGCGATGGGCACGAAGGGATTGTTGGCACGAATCATTGACTTTGCATTGGTTGGTGTTTTCTACATTTTCACGGGACTGACTCGTATCCTCCCTGTGAAGCTGCTCTATCTGATGGTCGAGGGAATGGGCGGTGCCATCTACTACGCGATGCCGCGCGTGCGCAGGGACCTGATGTTGAAGATATCGCAAGCCATGCCAGATGTGAAAGACCGCCGGGAACTGAACCGCATTGGGCGGGGAGCATGCACCTCTATGCTCATGCCTGTCGTTGAGGGAATTCTTTTCTGGAGGCGAAGTGACCAGATTTTGAGGGAACTTGAGATAGAGGGCTTGGAGAATTTCGACCGTGCCGATTCCGAAGGAAAGGGGCTCCTTGTTTACTCAATTCATCATCCTCCTACTATTATGCAGAGCTACATGATTGTCGCATCCCTCGGCAGAGGTTATCCGATTGTGGCCTGGGACCCGGAAACGATCCCCGCTCCTCGCTACGGGCACAGGATGGAAAAATTGATGACGGCCCATCCGAAAATGCCACCTGTTCGGGTCATATTCGCGGGCCACGGCCATGACGCCTACGAGCCTATGAGAGAGCAGATTGCGGGGGGTGGGCGTCTCGGTCTGGTTGTCGATGTCCCTGGTGAGCGACCGGTAAAACTGTTCGGCCGACCCGCAGCGATGGCGGATGGAATAGGAAGGCTCGCGTGCGATTACGGATCTCCGATTGTTCCGGTTATCTTGCTGCGGAAAGGACGGGGGCTTAAGCGGAAGCTTATCTTCTATGAGCCGATTACCTGTGAGCGCACAGGGGACAGGGAGCAGGAAATCAACTCTACTATGGAAAAAGTTTTCGCCGCAGCGGAGAAGATGGTAAGAGAGAATCCGGGGGAGTGGATGTGCTGGTTTGGCTTGTGGCACTGGTGGGAGAAGGGGGAGAAGCTGCTTTCCTGCAGGGAATAGGCAAGAGCATTGTATCCCAACCCTGTCCCGGGTGAGGGGAAACCCAGATACTGAAAGCCAAAAAAGAGCGCACCTATTCCAGATGATTCCTCATACGGATTATCCTAATTAGAAAATGCGCGGACACCATTGTTGAGTTCACGATTCACGCGCGGTTTTTTGCCTGACCCAATCGCAGGCGAGTTTTTCGCTCCCATCTTTCATGAGCAGTCCCCAGTGCTTTTCCTCTAACACTGGAATGACCCCAAAGACTTTCGGAAGCCTTCCTTTGTTACCAATGAGGGTAGAGTCACACATGCGCTCTGTCGACGGATCGATGAACTCACATATTTGCATCCAGGGAACATCCATTTCATCGAGCGACCGAAAGCAGATTTCCAAGACATCTGGCTGGTCCTTTCCCTGCCCCAGCCGCACAAACCAATCGGAGGTTTAAATCCAGCGTTAGGATACCCCACTTCGACATAGAGCGACCTATGGCAGCAATCTGTGAGAAACCCTATCGAGTCTTTCAGCCGCTTGTGTATTTGTTCCCTGGTGAGGCGTATATCCATATACCTGCGTGCGCGTCCCAAGCTGCATGGTCGAAATGCATTTTCTCCCCGAACTTGAGCCACCAATCCTTATAGCCATGCCTGCCGCAGCCAAGGTTCATGAGCGGATGTGGGTATGGAGCGATGATGACATTCGCGTTCGGGTTTGCGTCGTGCGCGTACTCATAGAACGCGTTGAAGTGCTCAAATGACAGAACGCATCATTAGGTGCAGTCTTGACCAAGACCCCATCTTGGAGAGACGGAGATTGCAGACCATTTTGGACTTGACTAACCCCGATGCCATAATCTGGAATTGTTGACTTAACCTTCAGTCATAAAAGAATGTCTTTTCTCAGGAATAAAATAAAAATGAGGAGAGCGGTCGGTGCAAACTGTTTTCGAACAGACGGGTTGAAGGGGCTGCTTCAAGAAACGAATTAGCAGAACAATTGGAATGCATATACGGTGAAAGGATCTAAGGCACGATGGTAGTTCAGGAGATTCAAAAACGAATTAGCAGAACAATTGGAATGCCCCCAATTGTTCACAATTCTCAATATTATTCATAAAGCGGAAACGAACATGAATGGAAATACACGGCATAAATGGACAGAATCATAAAGAAAGTGTATATAAACAAATGAGATTAATGGCAAAAAGTGGCATCTTTTCTTGAACTATTCAAATACGGGAGATTGAAGAACAAGAAATGAGCGTGCCACTTCAACACCGGGGCGAAAGTGGTGATTTCAAAATCAGCAGGAGATTGAAGAACAAGAAAATATGAGGCGCCACACGGTGTCAAAGATAAAGGATTAACGGACAAGGAAATTTTTCTAACATACTTGATAATGCCATCAACAATTAAACGGTATCAAAGATAAACGATTGACGGACCCGGAAATCACAGGACATTACGGATAAAAAAGCGATATCGAAAAAGCGATACAAAAGCGAAATTGCACAAAAGCGAAAAGAATGCGCGGCTAAAGAAAAATGAAAGCGCAAACGACGCATTATCGGGGGCGCATTAACACAAGAGGCGGCATTCGAGGTTCATCTAAAACAACAGGTGGTCTTTATGGATGTATTCTCACTTCGGGATGAGATAATCGGCAACTACCGCTCCTATGTAGAGAGTTTCCTCACCATCAATGATGATCGCATACGTGATTTCGTTAAAAAGAGCTTCGATAAGGGCATCTTCTGGCCGGAGCCTTTACTTCAACTAAATCCAGCCTACGAAAAACCAGCCACAGTTGGTGACCTTGTAAGGGACGGTACCCTCCATCCGGAGTGCCTTGCGATTTTTGGTGACATCAAACTGTACGCTCATCAGGTGCAAGCCATCAAGACCGCCGCAAAATGGGAACATTACGTTCTCACCACAGGGACCGGTAGCGGAAAAACCCTAACCTACCTTATCCCAATCTTCGATTACATTTTGAAGAATCAAGATATGGGATCCAGGGAGCCATCTGGTGTCACCGCGGTAATAATCTACCCTATGAACGCTCTTATAAACTCCCAGGCGCAAGAGCTCTCCGGCAGATTGAAAAACAGAACCGACATCACATTTGCCCGTTATACAGGGCTGGAATCGCATGAACAGCGAAAAGAAATACTTGCCAATCCCCCTGACATTCTCCTGACCAACTTCGTCATGCTGGAACTCATACTAAGCCGTCCTCATGAGAGCAAGTTCGTTAGGCCGAATGCCTCTTTAAAATTCCTTGTCTTAGATGAGCTTCACACTCACCGGGGAAGACAGGGCGCGGACGTCGCCATGCTTGTGAGGAAACTGCGCGCGAGGGCAAAAAACCCGGACATGCTTTGCATCGGCACGAGCGCGACTGTCGCTGGCGCCAAGACGGCAAGTGAGAGGCGTAAAGAAGTTGCCCTTGCCGCCGAAAAAATATTTGGTGTCACGATAAAAGAAGAAAACGTGATAGAGGAGAAAATAGTAAGCATCACGCTCCCGGTTGAGGAACTTGCCGGACCCTCGATAACGCCGTTCCCCTCGGAGCTTTATTACGACAGCTTTTTCAAAGGAGCTCCCGAGGCCCAAAGCGCCCGGGATCAAGAGCTAACGCAAAGCCTGGTTGCGGAGCCCACTTCGAAATCCGTTGAGGATCAGTACGCCGCAGAGTCCGTAGAGCCGCAACCCGAACCCGCCGAAGGCGAACCGCACGCCCCGGCAACACAGCCGCCTGAAAGCGCACGGGGCGATCGAACTGGAGCTCCACCTAAAGAGCGCTCAAAGGAGAGCTCAGATGTGCTTTCTGCGCAAGCCGCACTCGACAAACTAAACATAACCCCTGACCAGCTTAGAGAAGCAATTGAGCGCGGCATTGGGGAAAACCCAACGGCGGAAGAAACCATTAGATATCCTTTAACCCGCTGGTTCGAAATGAGATTCGGCGTGGATATTGAGGATGATGGTGCCCTGAGGCGCGCCATGCCTACGCGTCTTTCAAAATGCGCGAAGGAATTATCGGAAATCACCGGGCTTCCCCTCGAGCGATGCTCACAGGCGCTAAGGGAGCTTCTGCACGCTGGAAACAGGATCATTGGCGAGGATGCCGCTCCTCTCCTGGCATTCAAGCTCCACCAGTTCGTAAGTCAGGGCGGTTCCGTTTTTTCCACGCTTGAGCATCCCGAAAAAAGAGCAATAACCATGGACGGTAAGGTGTTCGCCTCCAAGGGAAGTGAGCCGGATAAACTCTTCTACCCGCTTAGATTTTGCCGCGAATGCGGTCAGGAATATTACGTGGTGAACATGGATAAAGAAAGCGGAAGGATCTTGCCCCAGATGCCCTTATCGGTGGAAATGGAGCAGGATGCTGAACTCACAAAGGGCTATCTCCTGCTTGATGAAGAAGGTATTTGGGGCGAGGAATTAGAAAATCTTCCCGATAGATGGCTCTACGTTACCAGCACCGGCACAGTCTCAATAAACAGCAGTTACAAGGAATATATTCCCCGTCGCATGCGGTTGCGTCCTGACGGCTTTCCCGCGGAGGCTGAAGAAGACGGGGTAAACTGCTGGTATTTTCCTGAGCCTTTTAAGTTCTGTTTAAACTGCGGAATAATTTTTGAGCAAAAGTCAACTGAGTGGAAAAAACTCTCCAGGCTTTCCTCAGATGGGAGGAGCACAGCCACAACCTTAATGTCGATAACCGCCCTGGATCGGATGAAAAAAGAGGGCGAGCTTCCCCCTCAGGCTCAAAAGATACTGAGTTTCACTGACAACAGACAGGATGCGTCCCTTCAAGCCGGGCACTTCAATGATTTCGTGCACGCAGCCCTTCTCAGGGGCGCGATCTACCAAGCACTCACGCGGGAAGGAGAACTTACCCATGACGTGGTCGGGAGAAAAGTCTTTGACGCTCTGTCGCTGCCGCGCTCACAGTATTCTAAAAAGAAGAGCCTAAAGTACGGTTCTGAACTTGAAAAGATTGATAAAACCTTCCGCGAGTGCCTCGAATACCGCGTGATTCAGGATTTAAAAAGAGGATGGAGAGTCGTTCAGCCAAATCTGGAGCAGTGCGGGCTTTTAAGGATTGATTATGGGGGACTTGAAGAGATCTGCCGCAAGAGCGAACCGTGGGAGAAAAACCCGCTTCTCTCCGCTATCACACCAGAGCGACGGGTAAAGATCATTCGCGATTTCTTAAACTACCTTCGCGGAAACCTCGCCATCGAGACCAGAGTCCTGGAGCCCGAATATCTCGAGAGTTTAAAGAAGCGGGCAGCTGAATCCCTTGTTGAGTCCTGGGGTTTTGCTGAAGAGGAGGAACCCGAGGGCTCATCGCTTTTTGCTTTCCCGGAATACACCGTAGGTGTTCACGCGAGAATCTTCAGCCTTTCTCCGGTAAGTTATTTAGGGCGCTACCTTCGCAGAAAAGAACTGTGGGGTCTTGAGCGCGACATGGGAAAGGATGAATATCTTGAGCTTGTGACCGTTTTGATTGACGCACTTATCGCATCCGGCTTACTTGTCGTCAAAAAAGTAAGCATCTACAACAGCGATTTTGAAGGCGTAAGAATCCCCATTGATTGCATAATCTGGAAAAAAGGAGACGGCACATTCCCCGGTCCTGATCCGGTGAGAACAAGAAGAATCACGTCTTTTGCCCCACTGTCCGAGGAAGAGCAAAGGGAGGCAAATCGCTTCTTCGCGAGATTCTACATGGATCTTGCTCCACACCTTGTGGGAGTGGAAGCCGCCGAGCACACCGGACAGATCGCGGGCGAAAAAAGGGAAGAGCGAGAAAAAGCGTTCCGAGAGGGAGAGCTCTCATGTCTTTTCTGCTCCCCCACAATGGAGCTCGGCATCGACATAAGGGATTTGAATCTTGTCCACTTGCGAAACATACCGCCCACGCCCGCGAACTACGCTCAGAGAAGCGGCAGAGCCGGGCGCAGCGGTGAGCAGGCTCTGATTTTAGCCTACTGCTCATCTGGAAGCGGGCACGACCAGTACTTTTTCCGTAATCAGGAAAAGATGGTATCGGGGCGTGTTCTTCCGCCCCGGCTTGATCTGGCAAACGAGGATCTCATCCGCGCTCACGTCCATTCGATCTGGTTGAGCAAGACCGGATGCGCCCTTGGGCGCTCCATAGACGATATAATCGACATCGATGTTGAAGGTTGCCCCCTGAAAGATGACATCAAGATGAGCCTTGGGCTTTCTTCCGAGAGAAAAGAAGAATGCCTTTCTGAATGCAGGGCAATGCTTTCCTCCTGCCCTGGTCTTGAGGATTCGGGATGGTATACAGAAGATTGGCTTGAGCTGGTGCTAACGCGCGCCCCCGAAGAGTTTGACCGCGCTTTCGACCGCTGGCGTGAAATGTATAAGTCAGCGAAGCGAATGCACGATGAGGCATTATCCGAGCTTGGCGTGCCAAAGTTGACGAAAAAAGAAAGGGAAGCGGCACGGAGAAAAGAGCGCGACGCGAGTAGGCAGCTTGATCTGCTTTTGTGTCAGAACATAATCTCCATTGAGGAATCCGACTTCTACCCCTACCGGTATCTGGCAAGCGAGGGCTTTCTTCCAGGATACAATTTCCCCAGGTTGCCGGTGCGCGCGTTTGTGAGTTCCTCGAAAAAGCAGGGAGATTACATAAGTAGAGACCGTTTCCTTGCCGTATCTGAGTTCGGTCCGGGCAACCTGATTTATCATGAGGGCAACAAACACCGCGTTGTCGCCGTGTTTCTGTCTCCCGAGGAAGTTGAGGAAAGGATTGGCAGGGCGAAAATCTGCCTTGAGTGCGGCTATTTCCACGGTGGGGAATCAAGCTTGAATGACTTGTGTGAAAACTGCGGCGCCGAGCTCTCGGGCGTGTGCTGCGAACATATCGCAAATCTGCTTGAGATGAGCGCCGTGAGAGCCGTTCGCGCCGAGAAAATAACCTGTGACGAGGAAGAGAGGGTTAGGGAAGGCTACGTGGTTACCACACATTACCGCTACGCCCCCACGCTGGGCGGCGCATCCCTCAAAAAGGAAGCGGTTGTCAGGGGTTCTGACGGCAGTGTACTTCTGGACCTCGTATATGCGCCGACCGCGAATTTGATACGAATCAATCACGGGTGGCGCCGGGCAAGTGAGACCGGCTTCAACCTGGATACGCGCACGGGCGCCTGGAGAAAGCCTGCGGACATGACCGAACCCGCGCATTTGCGTGAGGAAGGTCGATTTCTCTCGCAGGTGAGAATAATGGCAAGGGACACGCGAAACGCCCTCTTCATAAGACCTTCCGATAAGCTTGCGCTAAGCGAATCGCAGATTGCAACCCTGCAATACGCGCTTAAAAAAGGAATGGAGACTCTCTTTGAAATTGAAGAAGATGAGCTTGGAACAGAGCGCCTTGGCAAAGGTCAGAAGCGCACGATCATGTATTACGACAACACGGAGGGAAGCCTTGGCGTGCTTGCGCGTCTTATAGAAAACCCTGACGCGATTGCTCTCGTCGCCCTCGAGGCGCTTGCCGTCTGCCACTTTGACGAACGGGGAGATGATTTGGTTGGCGCTGACAAATGCGCTCGCGCCTGCTACGACTGTCTTCTTTCGTACAGAAATCAGCGCGACCACCTGCTTCTTGATCGAAACGCCGTAAGGGACGTTTTGCTCATGCTTACCGGCGCGAGAGTTGAAATCGAAAGCCACGGGCGCTCATACGAAGGGCAATTCGAGTGGCTTTTTAAAAGGACTGATCCGGACTCAGAGCTTGAAAGAGAGTTTTTAAGATGCCTTTTTGATCGCAGGCTTAAGCTTCCAGATGATGCGCAGGTAAGGATAAGGGATGCGCATTGTGAGGCTGACTTCTTTTATGCGCCATATACGTGCGTTTTCGTGGACGGTCCTGTTCATGATGGACCAAACCAGGCGGGAAAAGATGCGCTCATAAGAAACAGGTTGAAGGAGCTTGGCTATCGTGTCATTGTCATTCGCTATGATGTTGACATGAATACTCAGATAGAGAAATATCCTGATTTGTTTGGACCGGTGACCCCTTAAGGTTCCAGCATATATTTTGCCAGGTTTCTTTTGCGTGCCACAAATGAGGGATTGCAAACGTAAAGTAGGCAAGTGGAGACCGGGTGAATTAAAACATGGGAAAACTCATGCGTTAAGTCTGTTCCCGTTACGGAAGCTTACATAGGTGGAAAACAGGTGAATGGAAAAACGGGGGAAAAGCGGATTGCTCAAAGACCTGCAGTAGTTTCTCATCACGCGCGGCGAGCTGTTTCGACCACCGCATCAGATGTACAATGCACAACTAAGTTTCTCATCACCAGCGGGGGACTATTAAATAGAATAAACAGGGGAAAAGGAAGAGTGGTGCTACAGGCGTGGTGAATGGCATGGTTTTACGTATCTATCAGACCTTAAACGTCAGGTGAAAAAGAGCAAAGCGACGTAGTGGGGCTGGCGGCGATGAAAATAATCACGGAAACGCATATATAAGCCTTAAGCTACTGATTGAAATCCATGGATAAGCGCCGCAACCGTGCCAGAGCCGTCACGCTTAAATATCATCTGGCAAGTCTCGAAAAAGTGCGCGCTTCTTCCTTAAAAGCGCATAGAGAAAAGATGGGTCGCTATCATGAGAGCAAGAGTTATGGAGGTGTTTTATGGAGGCAAGCCCCGGAACGATCGTTCGCTACCGCGAGCGTGACTGGGTTGTTCTTCCCTCTGAGGATCAGGATGTCGTTTTGCTGCGACCCGTTGGGGGAAGGGAAAGGGAGATAACGGGAGTATACAGGCCTATTTATGAGAAACTGTGTTCCAGAATCCCGTATGAGAAAATAGAGCCCGCCACATTTCCCTTGCCCGATCCCGCAAGCGCCCAGGATCACACATCAGTAAGGCTTTTTGTTCAGTCCGCGCGCCTGCTTTTAAGAGATGGAACCGCGCCTTTCCGCTCGCTTGGCAGGATATCTTTCCGCCCGCGTCCGTATCAGTTCGTTCCCCTTATGATGGCGATGAAGCTCGATGTGGTGCGCATGCTTATCGCCGATGATGTCGGCGTGGGCAAGACAATTGAGGGAGGCTTGATCGCCCGCGAATTGATCGACCGGGGCACAATATCGCGCCTTGCGGTGCTCTGTCCCCCGTATCTGTGTGACCAGTGGCAGAAAGAACTAAGCGAAAAGTTCAACATAGACGCGGTGGTCATACGCTCAAGCACGGTAAGCAAGCTTGAGAGAATGACCCCGCCTGATATATGCATTTTCGAGCATTTCCGCTATTTTGTCGCAAGCGTTGATCTTGTAAAACAAAAACGCTTCAAAGATTTATTTACACGCTGCTGCCCGAATTTCGTCATCGTGGATGAGGCTCACGGGGCGGCAAGGCCTCGTTCGAGTAGCAGTAGCCGTGACATCCAGATGCGCTACGAGCTTGTTAAAAAACTATCTGAAAATCCTAAAAGGCACATGATTTTGCTTACCGCAACCCCTCACAGCGGCATTGGCGAGTCATTCCGTTCGCTTTTGGGCATCCTGAACCCCGATTTTGAGAGGATAAATTTTCAGAATCTTCAAGAAGACGATATCGTGTGCCTTGTCCCTCATTTCATCCAACGCAGGCGTGCAGATGTGGCGAACTGGATGGAAGAGGAGACTCCTTTTCCGGAGCGCATAAACAAAGAAAGGCCCTATTACTTTTCGGGAGAATACCGTGAGTACTACTCGGACATCTACAATTTCGCAATGCAGATGGTGAGAAGTGCTGAGACCCTCACGGGCTGGAAGAAAAGGATGCGCTTTTTGTCAGCACTTGCGATGCTTCGGTGCGTCACCTCATCCCCCGCCGCAGCGATTGCTACCCTGAAAGCGCGTCTTGAAAAGAGAGGCGAACCTCAAGACGCGCTAAGGATGGAGGCGAGGGTTAAAGACCTTGAAAGCGCCACGGATGATGAACTGAAAGAAGAATATGAATCATACATCTACGACATTATGGACACCGAGAAGGCTTTTGATGTGGCACCGGAGGGAGTACTCGATGCGGTTGGATCAGACTTGAAAGACTCTGAAAGAAGAGCTCTGCGAAATTTCGCTAAGTGCGCCGAGCGTTTGAAGGGAGCCGCCGACACCAAAATAAAAACGCTCATCGAGGTGATAGAAGAACTCTTGCGTGATGGTTACAGCCCGGTGGTGTGGTGCCGCTACATCGCCACCTCCGATTACGTGGCGGAAAACATCAAAAATGCCCTCGGCTCGAAAATCAAAGATCTTGAAGTCCGCTCGGTGACTGGCGCCCTTACCGACGAGGCAAGATCATTGATGGTTGATGAGCTATCTTCGTACGAGAAAAGGGTTCTTGTCGCCACCGATTGCCTTAGCGAAGGGATCAATCTTCAGGAATATTTCGACGCCGTTGTTCACTATGACCTTCCGTGGAATCCAAACCGGCTCGAGCAGAGGGAGGGAAGGGTTGATCGCTACGGACAGATGAAAAAGACAGTCAAGGCCGTTCTCATTTACGGAAAAGACAATCCCGTAGATGCAGCAGTGCTCGACGTTCTTCTGAGAAAAGCGCGCGAGATCCACCGCGACTTGAAGGTGCACGTTCCCGTGCCTGTTGACAGCGAGTCAGTGATAGAGACAGTTCTGCGTCTCCTGCTCACAAGGGCGCGCACGCAGGAAGGCCAACTTCGTCTCTTTGACGAAGACCTCGAGGCAAAAAAAATTGCGGATGAGATACACAAGCGATGGGTGAGCGCCGCCGAAAGGGAGAAGAAATCGCAGACGCGTTTCGCGCAGCGCTCGATAAAGCCTGAGGAACTCAAGCGGGAACTTGCGGAAACCGATTCCGTTCTGGGTGGTCCTGCGGAGGTAAGGCGCTTTTTGAAGGACGCTTCGGATAAGCTATCTGTAAATCTCAAGAAGAAAAATGGAGATATCTGGGATCTTGAAACAAAAACGCTTCCCTCTTCTGTGAAAGAACGCCTGAAAGGCGCGCGCGCGGGCGCAGCGGTGAGCCTGCCAGAAATTTGGAAGATAACATTAACGTCCCCGACCCCTGAGGGAACTACCTACATCGGGCGAAACCACCCGCTCATCGAAGGGATGGCGGAATACCTGTTTGATCTTGCCTCATACCCGACTGATGACGGTGCTCACGCATCCCGTCTGGGCGCAATAAGAACCCGCGATGTGAGAATAAGGACGACGCTTTTTCTCCTGAGGGCAAGATACCTCATAAGCGAGCCTGATTCACCTTCGCCACTGCTTGCCGAGGAAATTCTCTGCACGGGCTTTGAGGGCATCCCTCCGGGAATTTCGCTCCTTTCCCTTGAAAAAGCACGTGAGCTTTTTGACCACGCGCAGGCTGCGGCAAACATGTCTTTTGAGGAGAAGCGGGAAATACTTGAGGAGACCCTTTCCTGGTGGGATGATTTAAAGCGATTAATCGAAAGCTTGCTCGATGAAAGGCATAAAGAACTCATATCCTCATATAAAAGGGTCAGCCGCGCGATGAAGAGCGAAAAAGTGGAAATCGAGTGCAAGAAGCCCCCCGATCTCCTCGCGGCGCTTGTCTTGATTCCCATGCCGGGAGGCGGTGCGGCATGACCTACACATGCGTGCGCGTTGAGGGTGGTCTTTTTTCGGGCGATTTTCTCGATTGCATTCACGAGCGCGATGGTCAGAAGCCAAAGGATTTCGGGCTTGAGAAAAAAGTTTCCCTGGTTGAGGAGATTCAATCGGCATGGACGGATGCACAAGCCTACTGGGAGGCTTTCAAGAGGCGTCTTTCAAGGAAGACCACCGAATCGCTCACCACCATAACGCGCGAACAGTGGGTGATTCCCCTTCTCGAGATACTCGGATATGAGCTCTCATTTTTGAAAAAGGCGCCTGAGGTTGCTGGCAGACGCTATCAGATCTCTCACTGCGCGGGTTCCAACGGAGAAGGACCTCCGGTTCACATAGTGCATTTTTACTCACCGCTTGGCGAAAGACCCTCTTCCGGAAGGGGAAATATTTCCCCACATGCCCTCCTGCAGGAATACCTTAACGCCACTGAACACCTCTGGGGGGTTATTACAAACGGCAAGTTTCTCAGGCTTTTGAGGGACTCCTCCTATTTTTCCCGCCCCGCGTATGTCGAGTTTGACTTTGAGTCGATCTTTGATGGAAACCTTTTCAATGAGTTTGTAATCCTTTATCGTCTCGTCCACAGAACCCGCCTTCCAAAAGGAATAGATGATGCACACCAGTGCCTACTCGAGCGCTACCATCAGGACGCGATCGTACAGGGCGAAAGGATTCGGGAGGACTTGCGCGGGGCGGTTGAAGTCGCGCTGAAGAATCTTGCCGCGGGTTTCCTTTCCCATCCCAGAAACGATGCTTTGCGAAAAGCGGTTGAAAGCGGCATGCTTTCGGCAAGGGATTTCTACAGGGAGCTTCTCTACCTGATATACAGAATTCTTTTCCTTTTCGTCTCAGAGGAGCGGGGACTCATAGGAGGTAAACGTTTTCCATCCGAAAGAAAGGATTTTTACTCGGATTTCTTGAGTCTTTCCCGCCTCCGCAAGCTTGCCGAAAATCCACCAGCCGCCCAGAAGAGATTTTCAGACCTATACTTGAGCATGAGAACCCTTTTTAGGCTTCTGCATCAAGCGGAGCTTTCCGAAGAATTAGGTCTTCCGCCGTTAAACGGCGAGCTCTTCGCCCCCCTTGAATATCTCGATGAGGCTTACCTTTCAAACGGGGATCTGCTTGCATCAATCTCTGCTCTCTCCTATTTCACCCCGAAAGAGGAAAAGGTTTTCCGCAGAGTGAATTACGCCGCCTTAGACGTTGAGGAACTGGGAAGCGTCTATGAGAGTCTTCTCGATTATCAGCCGGTGATCCGTTTTTATGGCTCAACTCCAACATTTGATTTCGAAGAAGGTTTGGAGCGCAAGACCACCGGCTCCTACTACACCCGCCCCGAACTCGTAAAAGAACTCATAGATTCCGCGCTTCAACCCGTAATAGACGAAAAGCTTGAACAGGCAGGAAACTCACCCGAGAGGAAGGAAGAAGCTCTTCTTTCAATAAAGGTCTGCGACCCTGCCTGCGGAAGCGGACATTTCTTGCTTGCTGCCGCACGGAGGCTGGGGGTGAACCTTGCCCGTGTGAGGACAGAGTCCGATGAGCCATCCCCAGAGGAGATAAGAAGGGCGGTCCGGGACTGCATAACACACTGCGTATACGGCGTTGATAAAAACCCTCTCGCCGTTGACCTCTGCAAAGTCGCCCTCTGGATAGAGGGGCATTCACAGGACAAACCACTGACCTTTCTTGACCACAGGATTCGCTGCGGCGACTCGCTCGTTGGCGTTTTCGATCTCGGGGTCCTGAAGGAGGGCATCCCGGACGGAGCGTTCGCGCCCGTTGCAGGTGACGAACATGACATCGCGAAAAGATTTAAAAACATCAACAGAAAAGAGAGGGAAGCGCACCAGTCAGGTCAGCTTCTCTTTCCAATATCTCCCGAATATGAGAAGGAAGCCCTCGCCCAGGAGTGGAAAACCCATTTCGTGGCACCCGATGAGACACCTGAGCAGGTGAGGCAAAAGAGGGAAGCGTTCATGCGCTTCCGGGATAAAGGAACGAGGTTTTATCGAGATCAGAACGCCTGCAACATGTGGACAGGCGCCTTCTTCACGGAGTTAACCCGCGAAAACATAGAGGAAATGCGCGTTCCGACCACAGGCGATATAGCATCATACCTTGAGGATGATTCTTCTCTCGATGCCCGCCTGCCCGCATACGCTTGCAAGCTTCAGTACCAATACCGCTTCTTCCACTGGCCCCTGGAGTTCCCCGATGTTTTCGAGTCAGGGGGCTTCGACGTTGTCCTGTGCAATCCGCCTTGGGAGAGGATAAAGCTCCAGGAGAAGGAGTTCTTCAGGACCAGGGACCCGGAAATAGCTTCCGCCCGGAACAAGGCAGTGCGAAAAGAGCGCATAAACAACCTGCCCAATACCAATCCCGCCCTTTATAAGGAATATCAGCATGCGCTTCACTACGCTGGTGCCTTGAGTAAGTTCCTGCGCTCGAGCGGACGCTTTAACCTAACCGGGCGTGGAGATATAAATACCTACTCAGTCTTCGCGGAGCTCTTCTTGCTCCTCATAAACCCCCGGGGTAGAGCGGGAATACTCATTCCCACTGGAATCGCCACGGATGACACCAACAAGCGTTTCTTCAGCCACCTTGTTGGAAGCGGGAAACTGGTAAGCTTGTTTGATTTCGAGAACCGGGAAGCTATCTTCCCAAGCATCCACAGAAGCTACAAGTTTTCCCTCCTGACAATCCGGGGAAAGCCCGACCCCAAGGCGCCCCCGCCCCGATTCGCCTTCTTCTTGACCAGAACGTCGCACCTGCAGGATGACCACCGCCTCTTCAACCTATCACCAGGCGATTTTTCCACGCTCAATCCCAACACCAGAACCTGCCCCGTCTTCCGCACTCGCCAGGACGCCGAGCTCACGAAGTATATATATAAGAAGGTACCGGTGCTGGAGAATAAGGCAACGGGCGAAAACCCCTGGGGCGTATCTTTCTTGTGCATGTTTCATATGGCTAACGACTCCCACCTCTTCCGCACCCGCTCCCAGCTCGAGCGAGAAGGCTACCGCCTTTTCGGCAACCGCTTCATCAAGGGCGCAGACATCTGGCTCCCACTCTACGAAGCCAAAATGATCTGGCACTACGACCACCGCTTCGGCACCTACGAAGGTGTAAAATCCCGTTCAAATACCAACATTCCAACCCCTTCAATAGAGGAACACTCCAACCCTGAGTATATTGTGCAGCCCTGGTATTGGGTGAATGAAGATAGAGTAACCCTGAAATCGAGAAAATGGGAGAAAAAATGGTTTATATGTTTTCGCGATATATCAAACGCCACTAACGAGCGAACATGTGTCTCAAGCATCATTCCATATAGTGGAGTCGGCCACACGTTGAACCTAACGCTTTTCCTCGAAGCGAATATCAGCAAAATCCCCTGTTTGACAGCAAACCTGTGCTCAATTCCTTATGATTGGACGGTTCGGCAAAAAATATCGGGTATGCACTTGAGCACCGTCTACGTTCGTCAGTTTCCAGTGATAACGCCCTATAGATACGACATTCGCGATATGGTGTTCATAGTTCCAAAAGC
>Ga0116210_1001426_pt1 | contig 17806 bp, 14 predicted proteins | sample TshhotsprinmetaG_FD_94483 | JGI IMG/M metagenome (GOLD analysis project Ga0116210, IMG submission 94483) | Hot spring microbial communities from South Africa to study Microbial Dark Matter (Phase II) - Tshipise hot spring metaG | ecosystem: Environmental > Aquatic > Thermal springs > Hot... | reverse complement strand
CTCCTGAGCCACCGCGTCCACATCGCCGAACGGCACATGCACGAACCCGGGAACGAGCGGATAGAAAGGTTGACGATACTGTTCGCGCCCGGTTGCGCTGAGCGACCCCATGCTCTTGCCGTGATAGCCGCCCAGCGTGGCGATAAACTTGTGTTTGCCGGTGTATTTCCGGGCGATTTTGAGCGCTCCTTCCACCGCCTCGGTGCCGCTGTTGCACAGGAAGCTGTAGCGGAGGTCGCCCGGCAGAACCAAGGCCAGCGCTTCACAAAAATCCGCCACCAGCGCACTGAAGAAGACCTTGCTGGATAACGGCATCCTGTCCAGCTGTGCTTTCACTGCCTCCACCACCTTCGGATGGCGGTGCCCCAGCGCAAAAGTGCCGTATCCACCCAGAAAGTCCAGGTAGGCTCGCCCGGCGTGGTCGTACACCATCATGCCTTCCGCCCGCATCTCCACGCCGAAATCGGCGAACTTCATCAGTTGCGCCAGCCCCGGGTTGACATATTGCAGGTACTTTTCGTAGGTCTGTTCCAGAATGTCGCTCATGGCTTGCCTCCTGCGTGCGCTCAATAGACAGATTGATCGACAATGCGGCGTCCATCGTACGCTGGGCGGATGCGTTTGTGTTTCAGGATGTAATCCGACACGATGTCCAGTCTTTTGCGACCGGTGTCCTCGAAGGCAATCCCGGCAGGTTCCAGGTAGCGCTGAGCAAAGTAGCTGTTGGTGGACAGTAAATATTGCCGGTCGTCCTGCAGAGGCTCGCCGTTCACGGTCACCTCGGTCAGCACCCCTGCCTCGAAGCGATAGCGAATGCCGGAGACGGCAGGGCGTGTTCGCCGCAACAGCTCGCGCAGTTGCGCGCCCGAGGCTCGGAACTTGACCATTGTGTTGCCAAACGGCAATGCCTTCGCGAGGTCGTATCGGGTGATGGGACCGCGCAGGATGGGGGCGCGCACCCCGCCCATGTTTTCAAGGTCGGCTTCGGTACCCAGCATTTCGCGGAGGGCATCTGCAACGAGGTTGTACTCTGCATCGTCGTTGCCCCGGCGGGTGAAGTCATCCTCCGCCTCACCCAGAACAAGGCCATAGTAACCGCTTATCGGCTTCCAGTAGCGCTCTACCACTGCTTTCACTGCGGGATGATCGGGGATATCGGGACCGATCAGAATCAGCTCGCCGTCATAACGCATGAGCGTCCACTTTCCACTGGCGGGGTCGCGGCGAAGAATCAGCTCCAGTTTGCCCAGCTCCGTACCCCACTGAAACGCCTGAACGATAATCGTTCCGTTCTTGCGGAAAAGGCTCTCCATCTCACCGTGTGGCACGAACTCCGGTTTGGGCAGCCGCGTGTGCGAGTGCCCGCCGACTATCACATCGATGCCCGGCACCTCACGAGCCAGACGTTGATCCGCCGCGATACCCAGATGCGACAGCAGAACGACTACATCCGCCTGCTCACGGAGTTGGGGTACCAGCTGTCGTGCTACCGGAATTGCATCGAGAATCTCCACGCCTTCACGGGTTGCCGGATAGCCACGAGTGCTCTCGGTGACCAGCCCGAACACAGCAACGCGCGCCCCCTCCACGTTCAGTATCTCGAAAGGTTTGAGGAGGGGCTGTTTGGTACCTGAGTCCACGACGTTGGCGCATACCACAGGGAACTTCGCCATTTGTGCCAGCTTCAGCCACTGCGCGCGCGTGTTGTTGAACTCATGGTTGCCGTGCGTACTGATGGTGTATCCCAGCGCGTTCATGGCTGCGACGTCCGCTTCGCCGCGATACTCTATGGAGAATGCGGTGCCGTCCATGTAGTCGCCCACGTCCACCACCCACGTGGTTCCGAATTGCTGTCGTAGTTGCTCCACCAGGGTAGCTCGCCTCGCGATTCCGCCGATATTGCGCCGAACAGCCAGCTGCGCCTCGAAGGTAGCCGGATCGGGCGGGTCGGGATAGCTGAAGGGGAAGAGGTTACCGTGTGTGTCGTTCGTGTGCAGGATGGTCAGTTTCCAGTAGCGCGGAGGGGTATCCGCCCCCAGCGCCGCGCCCGTGACAAGCCATGCGAGCACCGCAACCGCCACGAAAAGCCTTCGGTGAGCAAACATAACGACCTCCATTTCTCATACAGGAAATTCCAGCAGGTGTTTTGGCGCGTGAGTGAGTACCTCTGCGCCGGTCTCGGTGACCAGCACATCGTCCTCGATGCGTACGCCGCCAAAGCCCTCGATGTAGATGCCCGGTTCCACCGTTAACACCATGCCCGGCTCCAGCACCACCTCGGACTTCTGCGAGAAACCCATACCGTCGTGCACGCTCAGACCGATACTGTGCCCCAAGCCGTGGGTGAAATAATCGCCATAGCCCGCCTCTGTAATCACCTGGCGTGCCACCGCATCGACGTCCGCACCGTTCACGCCGGGTTTGATGGCTTCGATAGCGCGCAGTTGTGCCTCCAGCACTGTCTGGTAGATGCGTCTCTGTTCATCGGACGCGGAACCGATCACGACCGTTCGGGTGATGTCGGAGCAGTAGCCGTCCACCTCCGCGCCGAAGTCCAGCGTGACGAAGTCGCCGGGTTGCAGACGCTTCTCGGACGGCTCGGCGTGGGGGATGGCAGAGTTGGCGCCAGAGGCGACAATGCTATCGAAGGCAGGTCTGCGCGCACCCTGGCGGCGCATGTAGAACTCCAGCTCCATCACCAGATCGATCTCCACCGCTTCCGGCTGCAGAAAGAGCTGGATATGCTTGAAGGCAGCATCGGCAATTCCACAGGCGGCACGTACGCTGGAAATCTCCTCGGCGTCCTTCACCATGCGAAGGTCTTCTACAGTAGTGCCGGTGGGCACCCACTCCACGCCCATCTCGTTGTACTTTTCGCGCCAGCCTTCCAGCGTCTTGACGGTGACGTTCGCCGACTCGAAACCCACTTTGCGCAGGCTTCGCCCCTCCAGCTGTGTTTTGAAAAGATCATCATCCGGGTTGTCGGGCACTACAATCTCGTAGCCGGGCGCCTCGCTCTGGGCGCGCAGGGTGTACCGTCTGTCGGTAAGCATCACGGCGAAGTCTCTGCCGATGAGCAGTGTGCCCGCGCTGCCGGTGAATCCGCTCAGGTAGCGCACGTTCAGGCGAGAGGTGATGACGAGAGCGTCGACGTTCAGTTCATCCAGACGAGAGCGAAGACGGTGCACACGCTGAGGAAACCTCAGGCTCATCGGCGACTCTCCTCCAGAATGAACTTGACCGCATCCAGCGCCATCAGGTAGCTCATCACGCCAAAGCCTGAGATGATACCGTGCACAACCGACGCAGTGACCGACTGCCGCCGGAACTCCTCGCGGGCGTGGATGTTGGACAGATGCACCTCCACGGTCGGCAGACGCACCGCCGTGATGGCGTCGCGAATAGCAATACTGTAATGTGTGTATGCGCCCGGGTTGATGATCAGCGCGTCTGCCCACTGCAGAGACTCGTGGATGGCTTCGATAATCTCTCCCTCGTGGTTGGACTGAGTGATACGCACTTCCAATCCCAGCGTCTTTGCCCGCTCGAGGATGCGCTGGTTAATCTGTTCCAGATTCAGGTGACCATACACTTCGGTTTCGCGGATGCCCAGCATGTTCAGGTTCGGACCATGGATCACAGCGACTCGTGGCATGTCGTTCTCCTCACTCCTGTTTCTGCTCGGTGGCGACGTCTTCCACCAGCAGCTCGATAATGCCATCGCGGATGGGGTAATGACGATGGCATTTGTCGCAAACGAGGCGATCTTCACTTTGCTGCCTCAGCGGTGGGCGGTCGTCACAGGCTGGGCAAGCGAGTATCTCCAGCAGCTCCTTGCTCAATGGCATAATGCCGAACCTCCCGCATGTATTCGGTCACATTTTAGCACATCGGGAGGCACGAGTCCAATTGACTTCCCCAAGGATTTGCGTTATATTCTACGTAAACACCGGTCGCGGAGTACCACATGCCACAACCGCCCGATACTGAAACCGTACTGGTCGTTGACTTCGGAGCACAATACACACAGCTCATCGCCCGGCGAATCCGCGAGTGCCACGTGTTCTGCGAGATCGTCCCGGCTGATACCTCCGGCGAGCACATTGCCGAACGACGTCCGACGGGGCTGGTGCTCTCGGGCGGACCCGCCAGCGTTTACGAAGATGGCGCTCCGCGAGCTGATGAGCACCTCTACCAGCTGGGCATTCCCATTCTTGGCATCTGCTACGGACACCAGCTGATGAGCCATCAGCTGGGTGGGGTGGTGGAACCCTCCGAGACGCGCGAATACGGGCGTACCGAACTGCAGGTGCTCGTTCCGGACGACCCGCTGTTCGCTGGTCTGGACACACGCCTCACCTGCTGGATGAGCCACGGCGACAAGGTGCTGGAGCCACCTGCGGGCTTCCGCATCACTGCCGTTACCGAATCGACCCCCGTCGCGGCAATGGCAGACACTCGGCGCCGATTTTTCGGAGTGCAGTTCCACCCCGAAGTGCATCATACACCCTTTGGCACACAGCTGATCGACAACTTCCTGAAACGGGTATGTGGTTGTCGCGGGGACTGGACGCCCGGCAACTTCGTGGAGCAGGCATCGCAGGAGATACGTCAGCAGGTGGGTGATGGGCATGTGCTGGTGGCGGTCAGTGGCGGCGTGGATTCGATGACGGTGGCGGCGCTGGTGTACAGGGCAATTGGCGGCGACCGGCTCACCTGCGTGTTTGTGGACCACGGTCTTCTGCGCGCGGGCGAGGCGGAACAGGTGCGAGAGACCTTTTCGCGTCTGTTCCCCGTGCATCTGGTGTATATGGATGCCCGCCAGCGCTTTCTGGACAGGTTGAGAGGCGTGGAGGACCCCGAGCAGAAACGCAAAATCATCGGCGAGACCTTCGTGCGCGTCTTCGAGGAACATGCGGACGAGCTGCGCGACTGTGATTACCTGGCGCAGGGCACGCTGTATCCGGACGTGATCGAAAGTGGCGCCACCAAACATTCCGCCACCATCAAGACACACCACAACGTGGGCGGACTGCCGAGCGACATGCGCCTGAAGGTCATCGAGCCGCTCCGCTACCTGTTCAAGGACGAGGTGCGTGCCGTCGCAGCCGAGCTGGGACTGCCTGAGGCAGTGGTGTGGCGGCAGCCGTTTCCGGGACCCGGATTGGCAGTGCGTATCGCGGGAGAGGTGACGCCCGAGCGGCTGGAGATTGTGCGGGCAGCCGACCGCATCGTGCTGGAAGAGATCTGGCGCGCCGGATTGATGCGCGAAATCTGGCAGTCGTTTGCTGTGTTGCCAGCGGTGCGCAGTGTGGGGGTGATGGGCGACCAGCGCACCTACGCGCATCCCATCGTGGTGCGAGTGGTGGTCAGCGAGGATGCCATGACGGCCGACTGGGCGCGGCTGCCGTACGAGGTGCTGGAACGCATCAGCAACCGCATCGTGGGGGAGGTGCCAGGCGTGAACCGCGTGCTCTACGACATCACCAGCAAGCCCCCAGCAACCATCGAGTGGGAGTGAGTGGGAACTCCGGAAAAATGTGTCATAATAACACCACATCTGGATCCACTTCATCCGGTTGAGGAGTTCGCAATGGTGATGGTTCAGTCCACGATTAAGCCGCTGATATCCGAGGAACAGATTGCTGCCCGTATCGCCGAGATGGGCAGGCAAATCCGTGAAGACTACAGCGACACGAACATCCTGCTGGTGGGTGTGCTGAAGGGGGCGGCTGTCTTCCTGTCCGACCTGCTGCGGGCGATCGACGGCGCGGTGGACTACGACTTCGTGGCGATATCCAGCTACGGCAACGGCACGAGGACTTCTGGGGTGGTGCGCATCCTCAAGGACCTTGATGAAAGCCCCGTCGGCAGAGACGTGCTGATCGTGGAAGACATCGTGGATAGCGGACTGACCCTGCAGTTTCTGCTGGAGAACATGAAGATGCACCGCACCGCCAGCGTGAAGGTCTGTGCGCTGCTGGACAAGGTAGCGCGGCGTGTGGTGGATGTGCCGATCGACTACAGAGGGTTCGAGGTGCCCGATGTCTTTGTGGTGGGCTACGGCATGGACTACGCTGGACTGTACCGCAATCTGCCCTATATCGGCGTTCTGGAGCAGGAAGCCGGAAGTTAACGCTGCAAAAAAGCAGGGGAAAAGCAGGGGAATCGATGCAGGGGGGTAGACTCCACAGCGAAAATAGGCTATAATACGGATTGGGACAGTTCCTGTGTCTTCCCTCTCAATTGCCAATAAGCGAAAGCGACCAGAAGGCGTTTCCAGTTTCCCAGTAACGGGTATCCGGCTTGTACGGAGAGCACAGGAGCTTTTTCCGAATTGCAGGTGATAGACATTCAACCTCACAAGATGTTCCGACCTCGTGGCTGTGCGCTGAACGCAACAGCGCGAAACACACATCCACACGGTGAAAGGTGACAACCGGCATGGAAACGATTGACCTCGCGGAATTCGACCGCAAGTCGCTCGAGGAGTTACACGCCATCGCCCGCGAAAAGGGCTTGGAGGTGGAGGACAACATCCGCAAACAGGAGCTCATCCAGCGCATCTTGCAGGCGCATACCGAGTCCAGCGGGCAGATTATGGCGGAGGGTGTGCTGGAAATCCTGTCTGACGGATGGGGCTTCCTGCGACGAGACATCAACTTCGCAGCGGACGGCAACGGTGACATCTACGTCTCCCAGACGCAGATCAAACGCTTCGGGCTGAAGACTGGCGACACGGTGTTCGGCGTGGTACGCCCGCCAAAAGAGAACGAGAAATACTACGGGCTGCTGCGTGTGGAGCTGGTGAACGGTCTGGACCCGGAGTTTGCGCGGCATCGAACGCATTTCGACGACCTGACACCCATCTATCCCGTCGAGCGCATCCGGATGGAGACCGATAGCAAGAACATCTCCGCCCGGCTGATCGACATGATTGCCCCCATCGGCAAGGGGCAGCGCGGATTGATTGTGTCGCCTCCAAAGGCAGGCAAGACTACCCTGCTGAAAACCATTGCCAACAGCATCGCCATCAACCATCCCGAGGTCGTTCTGCTCGTTCTGCTGGTGGACGAGCGTCCGGAAGAGGTGACCGACATCCGTCGCTCGGTGAAGGGAAGGGTGGTGAGCTCTACCTTCGACGAGATGCCCGAGAACCACATGCGCGTTTCGGATATGGTGCTGGAGATGGCGAAGCGGCTGGTGGAGGCGCGTCGTGATGTGGTCATCCTGCTGGACAGCCTGACCCGCCTCTCGCGAGCCTCCAACCTGACGGTAAACCCCAGCGGGCGCACGCTCTCGGGAGGTCTCGACCCGTCGGCGCTGTATCGTCCCAAACGGTTCTTCGGAGCGGCGCGAAACATCGAGGAAGGCGGAAGCCTCACGGTGCTTGCCACCGCGCTGGTGGATACCGGTAGCCGTATGGACGACGTGATTTTCGAGGAGTTCAAGGGTACGGGTAACATGGAGCTCGTGCTCGACCGCGGGCTCGCGGAGCGGAGAATCTTCCCGGCAATCGACATCAACCGCTCCGGTACGCGCCACGAGGAACTGCTCTTCACCGAGGAGGAACTGCGACGGGTGTGGAAGCTGCGCCGAATGCTGGCATCCATGGAACCCATGCAAGCCATCGAGCAGCTCATCGGTCTGCTTTCGCACACCAGCTCTAACGAGGAGTTCCTGAGAGTGGTGGAGAACATTAAAGAGACCGACTGAGGAACGCGCGGAGCGCTGAGGGGGGACAAGCTATGAGCGACCGTTTCCGCGACATCTTTAACGATTGGCAGGACGACGAAGGACCGCCAGATGAGTTCGATGAGCTTGGGCACCTCGAGCCGCGTCGCCTGGACGAGAAGGAGGTGCGTGTGCTTGGCGTGTACGAGCACCAGGAAACCGGGATGCCCCCTCAGTTCTTCGTCCTGCTGCAGGACAACCGTGGGCGTCGCCTGCCCATATGGATCGGCAAGTACGAGGCGCTTTCCATCTCGATGGCGCTGGAAGGCGACGTGCCCGACCGTCCCATGACACACGACCTGCTGAAAAACGTGATCGAGCGCCTGGGTGGTACGGTGGAGCGGATCATCGTGGATGACCTGTGGCAGAGTACGTTTTATGCTAAGGTCACGATTATTCGGAACGGCGAGTCGCTCGAGATCGACTCTCGCCCCAGCGACGCGATTGCGCTGGCACTACGAACGCGCTCGCCCATTTACGTGGCAGAGCCGGTCTTTGAGTCCATCTCCGACGCGACGTAGCCTGCCGGCGAAGACCGTTCAAAAGGTCTTTCGGCTGTTCAGCAGGATGGTGACGGGACCATCGTTCACCAGCGACACGAGCATGTGCGCCCCGAATACACCTGTCTGGGCAGACAATCCCGCCTCTCTCAGCATCTCTACCACCCGTTGATACAGTCTGTCCGCCATGTCGGGCGGTGCGGCATCGGTGAAGCTGGGACGGCGCCCCTTCCGGCAGTCCGCGTAGAGCGTGAACTGCGATACCACCAGCACCTCGCCACCGATGTCGGTAATCCCGAGATTAATCTTGCCCACGTCGTCCTCGAACAGGCGCAAGGTGGCGATTTTGTCGGCGATGTAACGGGCATCGGCGTCGCCGTCGTCGTGCGTCACACCCAGCAGAACCACATAGCCCCTGCCTATCGATGCCACCTGCTCACCGTTGACGGTTACCTCTGCCCGTGCGACCCTCTGCACCACTGCTCGCATTATGCTGCCTCTTCTCCTGTGCCCGTTCGGCGGATGTCCAGCACGTCGCTGATTCGGCGCACGCGGTCCATCAGGGAACGCAATTGGGCGGTATTCTGTACCTCCACCGTCAGGTCGATGCGAGCGACCCCGCTGGGCAGAGAGATAGTGCGCACCGCGGTGATGTTGGTCTTCGACTCGCCGAACACCTCCGCGATGTCGGAAAGCAGTCCGGTGCGGTCTGCTGCCTCGATGTGCAGTGAGGCGGCGTACACGGCGCCTGAGCGGCTATCCCATCGAACGGCTACCAGTCGTTCTGGCTCCTGCTGCAGATAGCTCTGCACGTTCCGGCAAGAGCGCCGGTGCAGGGTCATCCCGCGTCCTCGTGTGGTGTAGCCCACCACTTCATCGCCTGGCAGAGGAGTGCAGCAGCGTGCCCGGCGGATCATCACGTTGTCGATGCCGTCTACCGAGAGTCGGGTCTCGCCCTCCAGCATCCTGCCCGTCGGCGACAGCACCGGCTGAGCGGGCACTTCCGGCAGGAGGCGGTTCAGCACGGAGTGCGCGGAGTAGCGTCCATCGCCGACGGCGGCGTACAGCTCCTCGGTATTGGGCAGGTTCAGCTTTCGGGTAACCTCCTCCAGCGCCTCCGCCTTCAGCACCTCTCTGACGTCCAGTCCGAGGCGCTCTGCTTCGCGTTCCAGCTGCTCCCTGCCGCGTGCCACGCTTTCGGCGTGCGCCTGTTTGCGGAAATACTGTTTGATTTTACTGCGTGCGTGCGAGGTCTTCACGAAGTTCAACCAATCGCGGCTGGGATGGGCATTGGGGCGCGTGATAATCTCCACGATGTCGCCGTTCTTGAACCGGTAGTTTAGCGGCACGATGCGCCCGTTGACCTTCGCGCCGACGCAGGTATTTCCAATATCGGTGTGCACGCGATAGGCGAAGTCCACCGGCGTCGACCCCGCCACGAGGTCGATCACGTCGCCTTTTGGGGTAAACACGAAGACCTGGTCGTTAAACAGGTCGTTAATCACCGAGCGCAGGAATTCGGAGGAGTCTTTGCCATCTGCCTGCCACTCGAACAGCTGTTGCCGCAGCAGCCGCATTCGTTGTTCGTAACGGTCTTCAGGCGTGGTGCCCTCTTTATATTGCCAGTGCGCCGCCACACCGAAGTCGGCGGTGCGATGCATCTCCCACGTGCGGATTTGCACCTCCAGCGGCTGTCCATGCGGACCGTAAACTTTGGTGTGCAGGGACTGATACATGTTGGGCTTGGGCTTGGCGATATAGTCGTCGAAGCGCCCCGGAATGGGCAGCCAGAGTTCGTGTACGATGCCCAGCGCAAGGTAACAATCTCGTATGGTGTCCACAATCACCCGTATCGCGAGCAGGTCGTATATCTGCTCGATGTCGATCTCCTCGCGGAGCATCTTCTGGTAGATGCTGTACAGGTGCTTGGGGCGTCCATGCACCTCGGCACGCAGCTTCGCCTTTTCGAGCCGTTCTTTGAGAAGACGGATAGCTTCGTTAATGTCTTCTTCGCGTTCCTTGCGGGTACGCTGCACGCGCGCGGCGAGTTCCTCATACTTCTGCGGCTCCAGATACTTGAATGCGAGGTCTTCCAGCTGCCATTTGATCTGCCAGATGCCGAGCCGGTGCGCCAGTGGGGCGAGGATGCGTTGGGTCTCGGCGGCGATTTTGATCTGCCGCTCGCGGGGCAGGGCGTCCAGAGTGCGCATGTTGTGCAGACGGTCTGCCAGCTTGATCACCATCACTCGCAAATCGCGTGACATCGCCAGAAGGATGTGACGCAAGTTTGCCGACGCCATCGCCTCGTCGCGCTTTCGCTTCCTTCTCTCGTGATTGGTGGTGTCGCCGAAGTCGCGCTCCACATCCAGATGCGTGCTCAGTTTGGTGACTCCATCCACCAGCAGCGCAATCTCTCCGCCGAACCCCTGCCCGATGTCGTCGATGGTGATTTGCGGGTCGCCGTTATCGTCTCGGCTGTCCTCCACCACATCATGCATCAAACCCGCAGCGATGGTGGGCACGTCCATCTCCAGCTCGGCGAGGATACCTGCCACTGCCAGGGGATGGGTGATGTATGGCTCGCCCGAGGCGCGGGTCTGACCTTTGTGAAGATGTTCGGCGACCCAATAGGCGCGCACGACGAGGCTGGTATCCGCCTGCGGAAGATACTCGCGCACCCTGTCCAGGAGCACGATGAGGTCTTCCGGCAACTCGGTGCCAGTATGCTGGGATAGAATATGTCTGAGTTCGTCCTGCACCATCGCCGTCGGTTTTGGGGTTAAGCGGTTATTACTCTAGTATACCCGAACTGTGCCGGATATCGTTCACGATTAGCTGAATTTCCTGTCGTCCGTTATGCGCATTCCATTGCGGTGTCGCCACCATATCCACCTCGTCACCCACAGCGAAGCGTTCGTCATATTCGCCCATGCCGAAGGCGATACAACCGGTTGGATACAGTGCCTCGCCGCGTACGGTGAGTTTCCAGTGAGAGCCGTCGATGCCTACGCGCCGTTTGTCCAGTATGGTCAGCCCGCGAATGAGGAACAGGGGCTCGTGGTTGCCGTGCCCGAACGGTTCCATCAGAGCAATCTCGTCTGTCAGCTGCTGCACGATTTCCTCGGGGGCGATCTCAGCGTCGATATCGAGGCGCGGCAGGAGGTCCTCGGGCGTCATCCACTGGTAGGCAAGGCTGTTAAGGTGCTGGCGCAGCTCATCGATGTACTGCGCACGGATGGAGAAACCCGCTGCCAGAGTGTGACCTCCACATTCGATGAAGAGATCGCGCCTCGCCTCGATGGCACGGAAGATGTCGTAGGCACGCACGCTTCGCGCCGAGCCGCGTCCGACGCCACACTCTGTGTCCAGCGAGATCAGCACGGTTGGGCGGTGGTATTGCTCCAGCACCTTGCTTGCCACAATGCCGATCACGCCTTTGTCCCAGTCCTCACCGGTGAGCACCAGCACCCATTCCCGGGCGATATCGAGTTCCTGCACCTGCTGAAGCGCCAATTCCAGAATACGTTGCTGTTCAACACGGCGGCGACGGTTGTGTTCTTCCAGCTCCTGCGCCAGCAGGCGTGCGCGACTCCAGTCGTCTGTGGTCAGCAGCTCCAGCGCCACCGCTGCGTCATCCAGCCGCCCTACCGCGTTGATGCGCGGCGCCAGCGCGAACTGCACCTGGCGCATGGTCACCGGCTTGTCAGAGGGCAGCCGCGCGACCTCCAGCAGAGCCCGCACTCCTGCGCGCCGCGATTGCGGAAGGGCAGGCAAGCCGTAACTGGCAAACACGCGGTTCTCTTCAATCAGCGGCATGACGTCCGCAATGGTTCCCAGCGTCGCGAGGTCGAGGAAGTACCTGCGGTAGTTCTGTGGCGACAAGCCCTTCGCCCGCACCAGCGCCTCCCCAAGACGATAGCTGACCCCCACACCGCTGAGGTTCGGAAACGGGTAGCGCGAACCCGGCAGGTGCGGGTTGACCACCGCCAGAGCGCGCGGAATGTCCTCGCCCGGTTCGTGATGGTCGGTGATGATGACGTCGATGCCCAGCTCCGAGGCGTGCTCTACCACGGCATGCGCCTGAATGCCGCAGTCGCAGGTGAGGATGAGAGACACGCCCATCTGGTGCGCCTGATTTACCACCGGAACGCGGATATCGTAGCCGTCGCGCTTGCGGTGTGGCACCCGCGCCACCACGTCGGCACCCAGCTTGTGGAGGGTATGAAACCACAGCGCCGCGCTGGTCACGCCGTCCACATCGTAGTCGCCATACACGAGTATCTTCTCTTTGCGTTCGATCGCCTGCAGCAAACGGTTGACCGCAATCTCTGCATCAGGCAGAAGGAAGGGGTCGGGCAGGTGCGTCCAGTCCGGTTGCAGGAAGCGGTGTGCCTGCTCAGGCTCGGTAATGCCGCGGTTGACCAGCAGACGCGCCAGTATCTCGCTGACGCCGAGCTCTTGCTGAAGGCGAACGACAGCGCGTGGCTCCGAACGTTGAACCACCCAGCGTACCTGTCCAGACATGGGTCTCAAATCTGCTGAACCCCCGACACAAGGATATAGTGATATTGCGTGGAGCAGGCGGAAGGCATCCTCCTCCAAAAGCAAAAAGCGGGCAGGGTATGCCCGCTTCACCTTGCCTAAGTGCGCCGACGCCGCTTCGGACGTGACTTGCTTCCTTCGCTTGCCACACCAGCCTCAGCAGCCACTTCGGGCGCACCGTCGCGACGCACTGTTGCTTCTACGGCAGGTGCGGTAGCCACACGCGGTTGTCCTCGGCGAAGCCCCCGCCGCTCGGCAATCTCCTCCCACCATGCCACGATAGGAGTGGCATTGAAAATGGAGGAGTAAGTTCCCGTGGTGACACCGATGAGCAGAGCGATGGTTAGCAGTTTCACCACCGGGCTACCCAGAATCAGCAATGCGATAAGCACCAGAATCAGCGTCAGCGAGGTGTTGATCGACCGCGCAAGGGTCTGAATGATGCTCTTGTTCGTGATGTCGGCGAAGCTCTCATGACGGGAGCGGTTGCGCAGGTTTTCGCGCAGACGGTCGAACACCACAATGGTGTCGTGTACCGAGAAGCCGATCAGGGTGAGCATCGCCGTCACGAAGAGGGCATCCACCTCCCAGCCACGCACGGCACCCATGATGGCGAAGGTACCGATGAGCACCAGCACGTCGTGAATAAGGGCGATGACCGCCGCCACTCCGAACTTGAAGCCCTCTCGGATACCGCCGATAGCGAACCGCACCGCCAGATATAGCAGGATCAGTATCTCGGAGAGCACCACTGCCAGCACCGCGTTGCGTGTCTGTTCGCGACTGACGATACCACCCACCTGCGTGAAGCTCTGCTCTTCGAGCTGTCCCAGGCTGCCGAGCGACTGCTTCAGGCGCTCCTTCTCCTCGGGCGTAATCTCGCGGGTGCGCACGAACACCAGGTTGTTCTCGCCAACCACCGCTTTCGCTTCGCGGAAACCTGCCTGCGTCAGGGTACGCTGCACCTGCTGGGCGGTCACCGCCTGCTGGAACTTCAGTTGCAGCTCCGAGCCGCCCGCGAAGTCGATGCCAATGCGCAGTCCGTCCACCACCCAGGCGATGATGCCGATGGTGATGAAAACCCCGCTGAGAGTGAACCACGCCTTCTTCTTTCCGACGATATCCCAGTGCACCTGCCACTGTCTGCCCAGCCCGAACAGTCTCGGGTTGTTGCCGATGCCCACGCTCACCAGCGTCCAGAGCATGGTGCGCGTGACGGTGATGGCGGTAAACATGCTGATTGCCACACCGATCATGAGCATGAGGGCAAAGCCTTTGACCGCTCCTGTGCCCAGGGCAAACAGGATGAGGCTGGTGATAATCGTACACACATTCGAGTCAAAAATGGCGGTGAAGGCTCGCTTGAAACCATCGTCGATAGCCGCTCTGAGCGTCTTGCCGGAGCGCAGCTCCTCCTTCATACGCTCGAAGATGAGGATGTTGGCGTCCACCGCCATACCGATGGACAGGATAAAGCCGGTGATGCCGGGCACGGTGAACACCACGCCCAGCGCCTTGTAGGCTGCCAGTGAGTAAAGCGTATACAGCGCCAGAGCCAGCGCCGACAGCACACCGGGCAGAAGGTAGTAGCCCACCATGAATAGCAGCACGAGCCCCAGACCGACCACGCCTGCCCACAGGCTCTGTCGTACGGACTCCTTGCCCAGTGTCGCGCCCACTTTGGCAATCTGGATAATTTCCAGCGGTACCGGCAGTGCACCGGAGTTCAGCAGAGTCGCCAGCTCAGCTGCCTCAACCGCAGTGAAGCCACCCTCGATAACGCCTCTACCACCCAGAATCGCCTCATTGATTCTGGGCGCGGAGATGATGCGGTTGTCCAGAACGATAGCCAGTATCTCACCCACGTGCCTGCGGGTGAAGTCAGCGAACTTGCGCGCGCCTTCCGCGTTGAACTCGAAAGCCACCTGCGGGTTTCCAATCTGGTCGTACACCAGCTTGCAGTTGGGCTTCAATTCGGCGCCGGTTACCACGGGGTTCTGCTCACCGATTTCCGCAGCACGCGCCCGCTGATCCTGCAAAAACTCGACAACATCCACCTCTTTCTGCTGGACTGTGTCGTAGATGGTGACGACCTCACGCCCGCCTTCCTCGCGGGTCTCGATGCGGTACCGAGCCATCATGTTGCGCTCGCTCTGCACGGAGGGCAGATACCAGAACTCCAGTTGCGCGGTCGTCTGGATGAGTCGCAGAGCGTCCTTCTCGTCCACCACGCCGGGCAACTCCACCAGAATGCGGTCCTGTCCCTGCCGAGCCACCACCGACTCAGTGACACCGAGGCGGTTCACGCGCCGCTCCACGATATCCACCACGGAAGCCATGTTTTCGGGCTTCCACTCCTTTTGCTTCTCGGGGGGAAGCTTCTCGGTCTGCGCGCGCAGCACCACGCGCACACCGCCTTTCAGGTCCAGTCCGAGCTTGAAGGGGTCGGTACCCTTGGGTGCCATCAGCGGCTGAACGATCACCACCCACGCGGACACCAGCGTGACCAGTATGATGACAATCCACCAGCGGGTATTCGTATCCAAAGCGGAAAACCTCCAGCCTTATCCAGAATACAGACAAACCTAAGGGAATTATACAAAATCGCAGGGTGACCGTCAAGCGAAGGTGTGTCTAATGGCTACCATCGCTCCTCATGCACCCGCGACGGGTCAAACTGCGTACGGGGAGGTTTTTCCTCCGCCGGATGTCCGATGGCAATCAGACAAAGCGGTGTAACCTCTTCGGGCAATGCGAGCATCTCGCGCACCCTTTTCTCGCGGTCGGGCTTGGGATGCACGCCAATCCACACGGCTCCCAGTCCCAGCGCGGTGGCAGCCAGCAGGATGTTTTCGGTGGCAGCGCTGGTGTCCTGCACCCAGTACTCCGACTGAGCGGGCACTCCGCAAACGGCGATGCCGACAGCGGCACGCTCCAGCATGTGGGCGTGCTGATGCACACCGGCAAGGCGTCGCAGCCGCTCGCGGTCACGCACCACCACAAAGTGCCAGGGCTTTTCGTTGCGGGCAGAGGGCGCAGCCATCGCTGCTTCCAGCAGAGCCTGAATGTCGGACTCGGTGACCGGCTCCGACGTATACTGGCGAATGCTCCTCCGGGCAAAGACAATCGACAACCGTGCATCCATTCGGCAGACACCTCCCAGTCTCACAACACTTCACGCCAGATACCGTTTTTCTCACGGGGGCGCGTTTCCTGCGTTACACATCAGCGTGGGTAGCGTTCGGGGTACAATGGGGGAAACCAAACCCTGCAGGTGAAAAAGCCTTGAAAGCAAGCGACCCGAATGCGCTCTGCTTCGATATGATTATCCGCGGCGGCACGGTGGTCGACGGCACGGGCAGCAAGCCCTTCGTTGCCGATGTGGGCATTCGCGGTGAGAGGATTGCCGCCATCGGTGACCTGCACGAGGCTCATGCGCCATGCACCATCGAGGCAGGGGGGCTGTGTGTTGCCCCCGGCTTTATCGATATCCATACCCACTCCGACATCAGCTTGCTGTACAACCCTCAGCAAACATCTGCACTGGTGCAGGGTATCACCACGCAGGTGGTGGGCAACTGCGGTATCGCGATGGGTTTGATTACCGATGAGCCTATCTTTGCCTATGAGCGACGCTGGCTGGCGCCCTACGGCGTTCGGGTGGCGTGGGAGGGCAGACTGTCGCGGTTCCACGACCGCGTTTCCGAGCAGGGTATCGGCACCAACATCGTCCCTCAGGTAGCGCATGGCACCATCCGCAAGCGAGTGATGGGCATGGAACGGCGAGCGCCAACCCGCAGCGAGCTCAACGCCTTGTGTGCGCTGGTGGAGCAGGCAGCAGAAGACGGTGTGTGGGGCTTCTCCACGGGGTTGGAATACGCGCCCGGCTCCTACGCGAGCACGGAAGAGGTTATCGAGCTGGCGAAGGTAGCGGCGAAGCATGGACTCTTCTACTCCACGCACCTGCGCGACGAAGCCGACCGCCTCATTGAAGCGGTGCAGGAGGCTCTACGCATCGGTGAGGAGGCGGGTATCGCTGTTCAGCTCTCGCACCACAAGGCGGAGGGAGAACACAACTGGGGCAAGGTGTACACCACCCTTCAGATGGTGGAGGAGGCGCGGGCGCGCGGCGTGAACGTGATGCTCGACCAGTACCCGTATGACGCCTATCTGACCTCGCTCATCACCGGCATTCTGCCCGACTGGGTGACCGAAGGCGGACCGGATGTGGTGGTGCATCGCCTGCGGCAGGCGTCCTATCGGGAACGGATCAAATCGGAGATTCTGGCGCTCCATCCCGATTGGGCGGAACCCGGGCACTGGCAGAGGGTGGTTATCGGTACCGCACGCAACAACCGCGACCTGCAGGGCAAAAGCATCCTGCAGATTGCTCGCGAGCGCAAAGTGCATCCGCTGGAGTGCGTGCTGGACATCCTCATCGAGGAGCATACTTTTGTGAGCGCTGCACGCTTCACCATGAGCGAAGAGGATGTGCAGACCGTGTTGAAATATCCCCTAACCATGATCGGTTCCGACGCGATCGCTACCGCCCCGCTCGGCAAGATGTCGGTAGACCGCGTACATCCGCGCACCTACGGAACGTTTCCGCGGGTGCTCGGCAGGTATGTGCGGGAGCGGCGCTTGCTTTCGCTGGAGGAGGCAGTGTACAAGATGACGGGATTGCCAGCGCAGAGATTGGGACTGCGCGATCGCGGCAAGCTGGTGTCTGGCGCCGTGGCAGACATCACACTGTTCCATCCGGGCACGGTGGCTGACCGTGCAACCTTTGACGAGCCACATCAGGTTCCCGTCGGGGTGGAGTATGTGCTGGTGGCGGGGAAGCTGGCTTTGCAGAGTGGGATGCCCACCGGCGTGCTGGCAGGCAAGGTGCTGACGCGGCAATCAGAGAAGGCATCGGTGTCATGGTGAGCCTGCGTTAGCAGGCGAAGCAATCCCCTGCGGTTCGCGGTGAGTGGGGGAGATTGCTTCGTCGCTTCGCTCCTCGCAATGACACAGACCGGCTCGGCAGG
>Ga0116210_1001417_pt1 | contig 17902 bp, 17 predicted proteins | sample TshhotsprinmetaG_FD_94483 | JGI IMG/M metagenome (GOLD analysis project Ga0116210, IMG submission 94483) | Hot spring microbial communities from South Africa to study Microbial Dark Matter (Phase II) - Tshipise hot spring metaG | ecosystem: Environmental > Aquatic > Thermal springs > Hot... | reverse complement strand
TCGACTCCATGACGATAAGACCGATCATCTTCTTTCGATCGCTCGTATCTTCCAGTCAGGTGCTGTGTTATATTCGGTGTCGATGATGAGATAAAGGATAGAGACTCCCTGAACCCTTCTCTTCAAATCGTCAATATCCACGGGTTGAAAAATGGCTTTATTGTTCAGGTAGGCTTCCCGTGTTAAGGCATTCGATTCGTAATTCTCCTTGGTCCGCTTCAGTATCCTTTCAATCGACTTATCCTCTGTGCAACGACACTCTGCAATCACAAAAGGCCGATGTGCCTTCTCCGAAATCTCTGCCGCCCTCCTTCTCAGCTCTTGGGAAACGAAGGTCGCATCGAGAATCAGCCCTTCTGAAGAGGTTCGGAGCGATGCCTCAGCCCTTTGGAACATCTCTTCATAGACCTTCATCCGTCGGTTCGGGTCGGAGGCAATTTGATTGTCGAAGATATCCTCCCCTTTGAGCACTTCGAGTCTGATCATATCGGATCGAAGAATCTGAAACCCCTTCATTCTCGCAATCTCTTCCGTGACCGGACTCTTCCAGCTCCCCGGAAGCCCCACGGAGATCAACACCGAATTTTTGGGAACCTCCGATTCGATCACTTCTGCAAAAGCTCTTTCCATTGAAACCTCCTCCAGATTAAATAACCAAATTCCAAGCTCCAAACAACAAATAAGCTCCAATGAACAATAACCAAAATAGGTTTGAGACAATGGGTGATTGGTTATTGGTTATTATTTGGTTATTGGAATTTGACTATTGGTTATTTGTTTATTATTCTATCACACCTCCAGGGCTTTTAAAACGACCTCATGCAAAATTCCGTTGCTCGCCAGGATGCCTCTATTTTTTTCAAGCCTTATCCCACACGAAAAATCAAGAGATTTCCCATTGAGATCCGTTACCTTACCTCCGGCCTCCTCGGCAATGATGGCGCCTGCGGCATGGTCCCAAATCTTCTCCTTGTAACCAGGCTCAGAAGGAGAGGGAACCCGCAGATAGAAGGTTGCTTCTCCTCGTGCGACCATTCCGTACTTGGCTTGACTGTCCATCTTGAGGGGAGGTTCTCTCATCCCTAATCTCTGTGCGATTTTCAAGTGAGTCAAGTGGTCAGCATGATCGGGTTCAATGCTTTCTGTAAAGGATGCTTTGGCTGGATCGCCCACTTTTGAAACGGAAAGCATTCGTCTCTTTCCTCTCTCCCCTTCCATGTCCATCTGAAAAGAACCCTTTCCCCTCACAGCCAAAAAAACACTTCCCTTCTTCCCATTCCGATGATCCCGATCGAGATAGAGATTGGGGCAAGCCATCAGGCCAAGTTTTACTATTCCCTCTTCAATCAGAGCTAAAGCGATTGCATACTGATCGCCTCGAAGAAAACCTTTGGTCCCATCAATCGGGTCTAATGTCCAGAACCGTTTTTGAACCGTATGAGTACCGAAGTCGATCCATTCACAAACCTCGCGGGAAGAGGTGTTCGGATAGAAATCCTCGACATAGTGGGTAACCTTCTCGAGAAGGTTTTTCCGCTCGGGTCTCCTCAATTCCGTTGAATCTTCTTCGCCCACAATGACATCGTTTGGAAAATTCTCACGGATAATTTTGCAGATGATCGCTTGAGATCCGTAATCAGCAATCGTGACAGGGGTCCGATCATTCTTCTCAATGGTCGCCCCCGAGGTGAGGTCTCTCCTCACTTTCTGGCAGAGTTGGGACGCCAAAAGAACAGCGCTCAACCCTGTAGATACTTCAGCAGATGATAAATCCATATAAACTTCTCAAATTCAAATACTGCAGAGATGGCTTCACCTTCCTACTTCGGATTCAGAATGAAAAAAGAGGAGGGACTCTTCCGCCTCTCCTCTCTTTTGTTAGATGGTGCCGAAGGGGGGATTTGAACCCCCACGGGGATCGCCCACCACCCCCTCAAGATGGCGTGTCTACCAATTCCACCACTTCGGCATCGGATTGGTTAAGGTTAGAAAGTTGGAAACCTTCCAACGAATTACCTCTTTGGCTCAGGCATTGGCGTCTGAGGTTGAACCGGAGCCTTTTGCGATTCTGCTGGAGCTGTCTGGGCGGGTCTTTCTTTGATCACTGTTGAGGCCCGCCGCGTCGAACTGTAGGTCAAGAGAAGCGACGTAATCATAAAGACAACGGCGGCCACAGTAGTCAGTTTGCTAAGAAATCCCATTGCGCCAGCACTCCCAAAGATGGTTTGGCTTGCTCCGCCAAAAGCCGCCCCTATCTCGGCACCCTTCCCTGCCTGCAGAAGGACAATGATAATAAGAGCGAAACAGACTACAATATGCAAAATAATGATAATCGTCATTGATTCAATCCCCTCTTAAATCCTCCGAAACGAATTAGTTCAACACTAAATTCAAAATCCTAAACTCTAAATCAAGACATCAAACCATAAACTAAAAACAGCATCAACTTTTCGATTTCGATATTTTTTAGGATTTAGAACTTCGTGTTTTGAGTTTTAATCTCCTCGTGATTCGGTATTTTTGCAATAATATATATCACATTTCTCTAAATCTGACAATCCTTGAAAAGGATTCTGCTTTTAAGCTTGCCCCACCGACCAGAGCTCCGTCAATATCTTCCTGGGCCATCAACCCTTTGATATTTTCGGGTGTGACGCTTCCACCATACTGTACTCGGACATCCTCTGCAAGGCCATCCGAAAAAAGCTGTCTTAACTGGGCGCGGATAAAACGATGGACCTCCTGGGCCTGCTGGGGAGTGGCCGTTTTTCCGGTTCCGATCGCCCATACCGGCTCATAGGCAATCACAAGGTCTTCGATCTCCTTCTCCCCAAGACCTTGAAGTCCTCCCTTCACCTGACGTTCAATCACAGAGAACGTCTCCCCATTCTCTCTTTCGGATAAAGTCTCGCCTATACAGAAGATCACCTTTAGCCCAACCTTGAGTGCCGCTTTGATTCTTCGATTGACCGTCTCGTCTGTTTCTCCGAAATATTGCCTTCTTTCAGAATGGCCAATGATCACATATCGGCAGCCTACCTCCTTAAGCATCAATGGAGAGACCTCACCTGTGTAGGCTCCCTTCTCTTCCCAGAAGAGATTCTGGCAGGCCAATCGGATGGATGATCCTTTCAATTCTTGAAAAACAGGATAAAGTGCCGTAAAAGGAGGAGCGATGGCCACCTCCACATCCTTAACCTCATTCAGAGCCTCTTTTAATTCCCGGGTAAGAAGAAGAGCCTCCTCAACCGTTTTATTCATCTTCCAGTTGCCTGCGATAAAGGGTAGTCGTCTCATCATCCATCCTTTCTCAATGCTTCGATTCCGGGCAACCTCTTTCCTTCAATCCATTCAAGGGAGGCTCCGCCACCAGTTGAAATATGGCCAATCTTATCTGCAACCCCTGCCTGATTGACAGCCGCCACAGAATCCCCTCCTCCAATGATGCTGAAGGCAGAAGATCTCGCAATGGCTCTCGCAATCTCAAAGGTTCCATGGCTAAAAGGTTCCATCTCAAACACACCCATGGGACCGTTCCAGAAGATCGTTTGGGCAGACTCGATCTTCTCTGAAAAAGCCCTGATCGTTTCGGGACCGATATCGAGGCAGACCCAATCCTGAGGGATCCTATCGTTGCTGACGACCTCTCTCTTCGCCTCAATATCCATTCTCTCAGCAGCCACATGATCGGAAGGAAGTAGAAATGTTACCTTCCCCTTTGCTTCGTCCAAAAGATTCTTAGAAAACCCAATTTGATCCTCTTCCACCAGAGATTTTCCAACCTGATAACCTACTGCCTTTAGGAAGGTATAAGCCATCCCTCCGCCAATGAGAATCGTTGACACCTTATCCATCAGGTTTTGGATCACTCCGATCTTGTCGGAGACTTTCGCACCCCCCAAGATGGCCACATAGGGTTTTTGTGGGTTGAGGATGGCCTTCTCAAGGCTCTCGATCTCCTTCATCATTAAAAAGCCACAGGCTACGGTCTTGAGATACCGCGTCATGCCTTCGGTAGAGGCATGGGCTCGATGTGCGGTACCAAAGGCATCGTTGATATAGACATCGCATAGGGAAGCCAATGCCTTTGAAAAAACCTCATCATTCTTCTCTTCCTCAGGATGGAACCGGAGATTCTCCAGAAGCAGGACTTCACCCTCCTTCATCCTTTCGACCTGTGCCTCTACCTCCTTTCCAATACAATCCGGAGCAAGGGATACTTCCCTGCCCAGTAATTTCGATAGTCTTATAGCCACGGGTGCCAAGCTAAACTTTGGGTCGGGCTTCCCCTTGGGCCTTCCAAGATGCGAAGCGAGGATCACCTTCCCTCCAGCCTCAGATGCGAACCGGATCGTAGGAAGGGAGGATACGATCCGGGTATCATCCATAACCTCTCTCTTTTCATTGAGAGGGACATTAAAATCGACCCGGATGAAGACCCTCTTTCCTCTTAGCTCTACTTGATCTACTCTTCGGATAGTCATGGCGATACTCCACTTTTAATCATGGGTTTAAAGTCAAAGCGAATGTCGTTTGATGAATCTGTCTTACTTCTGACCAAACAGAAATAAAAACAGCTCCACCATTCGGTTGGAGAAACCCCATTCGTTATCATACCAGGAAAGAATCTTTGCAAATTTTCCACCGATGACTTTGGTCGAGGGACCGTCCACGATGGATGAATGGGGATTGCCATTGAAATCGATCGAAACCAAGGGTTCGTCAGAGAAACTCAGAATCCCTTTTAGCTTCCCCTCCGCATAGGACTTTAGAATATGATTCAAGGCTTCGGTTGTCGTCTCCTTCTTCAATCCCACTGCCAAATCGACCACTGAGACATTGGGGGTTGGCACCCGAATCGCCATCCCATCCATCTTTCCCTTTAACTCCGGAATGACCAGGGAAAGGGCAGTGGCTGCGCCGGTCGTCGTAGGAATCATTGACAATCCAGCAGCTCTTGCCCGGCGAAGGTCTCGGTGTGGAAAATCGAGGATCACCTGATCATTCGTATAGGCATGGATGGTTGTCATCAAACCGTATTCCACCCCGAACTCGTCAACCAGAATCTTGGCGATTGGGGCAAGGCAGTTCGTCGTGCAGGAGCCCATGGAGATGATGTGATGTTTAGATGAATCGTAGTCCTTCTCATTGACCCCCAGCACAATGGATGCATCCGGATCCTTTGCCGGAGCGGAGATAATCACCTTCTTGGCACCGGCAGCCATATGTTTTAAGCCTCCTTCTCGATCAGTAAACCTTCCTGTGCTCTCCAGAACCACATCCACTTCCAGATCCTTCCAGGGAAGCTGGCCGGGATCTTTCAGGGCAAACACTTTAATCTCCTTCCCATCGAGCACGATGGCATCTTTCTTCACATCCACGCTTGCCCCGAATTTCCCGTGAACTGAATCGTACTTTAAGAGATGGGCCAGTGTCTTCGCATCGGTGAGATCATTCACAGCCACGAATTCCAGGTCTTTCCGGTTCAGACCTGCTCGAAGGACATTCCGACCAATCCGCCCAAACCCATTAATCCCAACCCTGATAGCCATATGATTCCCTCCTTTTGTGGATTCAATGATATTATATCCCCTTTTTTTTCTCCGTCAATATTTTTAATGGTCCGAAGAAAAACTGACCTGACCTACCAAACGGGAGAGAAACCTGCTATATTTTAAAAGATTTGGAAAGGGACAATGGAAAGAAAAAATCGCAAAATGAGAGACCGAAATATTTTGGAGATGGTTCGGGGACTTCTCCATGCCCAAATTACTTTTCAGGAGATCTTTAAGAAGTATCGGGAAGGTCGGCTCCGTTTTTCAGATATTGGAAACTGGGTGGATGATAAGGGGCAGAGCCCCCTTTACAACCTGAAAGAACAATCCCATTCCCTCTTTCGGAATAAAGGAAAAGAATCATTATACAAAAACGAATGGCTCCTTGATCTGGCGATCGGATCCATCTTTCACGAAGCCATGAAATTGAGGGAAAACATCTATCAACTTGAATTTTATCGTCCCAAATACCTCAAATATAAGCTTCTTGCCGGAAAAACCGCTTATGAAAGGGATTATTACCAGCAATTTGAGCGTATCATCACCAGGGCAGGACAGGGCGTGTTATCGGGGATATCGGAGATTCGATCCCTGTTTCAGGATGCGATGGAACAGTTAGTCGACCTCTTTAAACAAAATGGTCGGAATCCCTATCTGGTCCGGTTCCTTCTCGAGAATCGCTCCCTCATCAATAGGGCCTATGGTCCCCAAAGGGGGAAGTCAATCTTCGGCCTCCTCTTTGAAAAGGGCCTGCAGATGGCTTATGATCTGGCAGGACGCAGTTATCTGAGCAGCGGACACTACGATCTGGCTTCACGCTATTTTTCAAAAGCCCTGAAACTTGGGCCACCCCACCCCGAGCTCCGTTTCTTATTACTCTTCAGCCTCGGCATGAATGCCTACTATAATAATGTCTACACAAAGACTCTCTCCCTCTGGAAAAACCTGGGGTCTCTCCGGGTGAAAAAGCGTTTCAAAAAGCCCTATCTCAAACCCATTGGAGAGGTTTGCCAGAAGATGGCTATGGAACTCAGAGAGGAAGGGAAACTCCAGCTGGTTAAGAAAGCAGAATCTCTTGCCGATCAGATGAAAAAGATGTTATGATGGATTATGAGAGGGATAAAAGATGCCAATCTATGAATACCATTGCAATCAATGTAATCACGAGTTTGAAAAACTGGTTTTCAACGCCTCCGAAAAAATCACTTGCCCTGAATGCAAAAGCAAGAAGGTGCATCGGATGATGTCCGCCTTTGCTTTCTCCAGCGGCGGAAAGTTCAAAAGTACAGCCAGTTCCTCCTGCAGCGGATGCTCCTCCAGCAGTTGCTCCACCTGCGGATCAAATTGAATAAAAATTCCAAACGCAAAGCACCAATCGTCAAACAATAACCAATAACCATGTTCTGTGTTTGGGTAATTGGGATCTATTCGGAACTTGGAATTGGGTGATTGGAATTTGATTTAGAGGGAGGTCAGGTGCCTTCTCGCTTCCAACTCCTCTCTGAGCAACCTATCCTCCTGAAGCCCTTTTAGAACCTCATCAATCAAGCGGATCATCTCCTCTTGGTCCTCTGGTAGTTTTCCGTGAAGGGGCACAAGGTTCGAAATGTGGTCGCTGAGGAATTGGGAAGTAACTTGAAGTTCTTTCAGAAGAAGCCTCGTCTCTTTCAAAACCGTTTCAGGGGAGGCAGGATGGAATTTACCTTCCTCCATGGCTTCATAGAGCTGGGAGTCGGGTTGGGGGATGAATGTGCGGACTCGTATGAAGTGGGGATCGATCTGATTGAGCACTTCAGCAGTTCCCCTTGCGTGTTGCTCCCATTTCTCCTCACCGCCTATGCCGAGCAACACATATAAGGAGTATTCAAAACCGGCCTCTTTGGCCTTTCTCCCTGCTTCGATCATCTCCTCTGGAGTGGCCCCCTTATCAATCTCTGCTAAGAGCTCTCGATCTCCTGTCTCAAGGCCTACGTGAAGTCGGTTCAAGCCAGCCTCGAAAATCTTCTTCAACTCCTCCAAGGGCTTTTTGGCAATCGTCTTTGCCCTTGCATAACTGGTCACTCGCTCAATATGGGGAAAGGAAGCATAGAGTCCATTTAAGATTTTAACCAGATCCTCTGTCTTGAGCACCAGGCTGTTTGAATCTCCGATAAAGACCGTTCGCACTCGCTCACTATAGAGCTCTCTTGCCATGGATATATCTTCTAATACCTCCTCCAGATCTCGACGCTCAAACTTCATTCCTTTATACATGGAGCAGAAGGTACATCGGTTCCAAGGGCATCCTCTCGTCACCCTTAATAGAAGGCTGTTGGCCTCGCTCGGTGGCCGGTAGGGCGGAAAATCATATTGTCTTCTTCTCAATCCAAATCGTCCGATGGTCATATTCAAGCTCGTCCTTCCATTCTCATTTCTGTAAGGAAGGCATATATGCGTTCCTTACAAAGGAGAATTAAAAAATCATGGAAACAGAAACCCCTTTTCTCTCAAAACGTTCTTTTAAATCGATTCCAATACTATTAAAATAACCATCTGTGAGGAAAGTGTCCAGTCCATATTGATGATAGAGGCCTTTCACCCTGTTCTGGTAATTCATCCGGTCTATGAGCACCTCACCTATCCCTTCCAGCATCTTCACCAGGTGTTCTGGATCTAAAGGTAGGATCGGCCCTATGAAAGCATAAGTCTTCACATTCTCCTGGCGAAGCGTCTCCAATGCCTTGATCCGGGAAGAGATTGGAGGAGAGTAGGGTTCAAAGACCTTCTTCACCCTCTCATCATGGGTTGTAATGCTCAATCCCACTTCAATCTGCTCAAACCGCTTAAAAAGGTCAATATCCCGAAGACAGAGAGAAGAGCGGGTTAAAATGTTAACTGGAAACTGATAACGGAGAAGGATCTCGAGACACTTTCGCGTCATCCCATACCTTCTTTCAAGGGGTTGATAGGGGTCGGTTACCGTACTAATCGCTACGACTCCAGGTTTTGCTCGAAGCAATTGTCTCTCCAGCACCGAAGGAGCATTCACCTTCACATCCACAAAGGTGCCCCATGGTTCTCGATGGCCGGTGAATCGCCTCATAAAATTCGCATAACAGTATCGACACCCATGTCCGCATCCCACATAGGGGTTAAGGCAATAATCGAAACCAGAGATCGCTGTTCTTGTGAGAGCGGTCTTGGCAAAAACCTCTCTAACTTTCATGGAATCATTATGGGTTCAGGGAGATTAAGATTCAAGGGTTTCGATCAAGGGATTTCATAACTCCAACTTTTCCCACTTTACAAAGGATGAAGATACTGGTAATGAATGAGTTGATGAGAATCCTATCTTTCAAAATCTCCCTTCTCATCATGGGGATGAGCGGGATTATTGCACAGATCGTCCTGCTGAGGGAACTTCTCATCGCCTTTTCAGGCAATGAACTCACCCTTGGCATCATTCTGGCTAATTGGCTCATCCTGGAGGCAATCGGCTCTTTTTTCTTCGGCAAAACCGTTGAAAAGGTAGAAAGGAAGATGGAGGTCTATGTATTTCTCCAGATCTTCTTTTCGGCTGTCCTCCCTTTCTCTATCTTTCTCTGCCGGATCTTTAAATCAATCCTTATCGCAACTCCCGGAGAAGGGCTTGGGTTCATTCCTATTTTCTACTCTTCTTTTCTCATATTTCTTCCTGTTTCCATCTCCCATGGTGCTCTCTTCACCTACGGAAGCAAGCTTTATTCACAATATGAAAGGAAAGACGCCACCTCCATTGGAAAAGTCTATGTCCTGGAAACAGTGGGCTCCATTATTGGCGGTTTTCTCATCACCTTTATCCTGATCCAATATTTTAATTCCTTTGTGATTGTTTTCATGATTGCTTTGACCAATGGCCTTATCTGCTCTGCCCTCCTCTGGCCGGAGCAGAAGTCCTTTCTTAAAATCCGATCCTTTGCCTGGGCCCTCACCCTCCTCTACGGACTTCTCTTTCTCCCAATTCTCTTTACCCCCCTGTCGGACAAGATCCACCAATCTTCTCTCCAGTTACAATGGAGAGGTTTAAATGTCGTTCATAACGAAAACTCCATCTATGGGAACATCACCGTAACCCAGAGAGGAGAACAGTTCACCTTTTTCACCGATGGAATCCCTGCGATTACCACACCGGTGCCTGACATCGCTTCCATCGAAGATTTTGTTCATTTTCCAATGCTTCTCCATGAAAAACCGGAATCCGTTCTGATCCTCAGCGGCGGCGCCGGAGGGATGATCCATGAAATTCTAAAATATCCGGTCTCACGGGTGGATTATGTTGAACTGGATCCGCTCCTTTTAAGATTAATCCAAAAATTTCCAACTCCTTTAACAGAAACCGAGCTCTCCGATAAAAAGGTAAGGATTCATTATACCGATGGCCGTTTTTTTGTCAAAAGGACTCCGGATCGTTTCGACCTCATCTTCATCGGAGTTTCAGCTCCGCATGAACTTCAGAGCAACAGGCTCTTCTCCTATGAATTCTTCTCGATGGCCCAAAAAAAGATGAATCCTGGAGGAATGGTCGTTCTAACCCTACCAGGTTCATTAACCTATCTTAGTCCGGAACTGAGAGACCTGAACGGATCTATCCTCGACACCCTAAAGGCTGTTTTTAAATATGTGAGGATTATTCCAGGAGACACGAACCTCTATCTGGCTTCAGACTCAAAAAGCCTTGAAGAGGGAACCTCCCAGGATATCCTAAAAAGGCTTAAGGGAAGGAATATCCAATCGAGCCTTTTCACCAGAGGCTATATCGAATATCGCCTTCACGAGAGGTGGCTTAACTGGTTTTCTAAATCAATGGAGAGGGGGGAAGTCCACATCAACTCTGATTTCCGTCCGCTGGGTGTCTTCTTCAGCCTCTCCTATTGGAATGCCCTCTTCTCACCCTATCTTTCTCAGTTATTCAAATCCTTTGAGAGGCTCCGCTTAGAGTTGACCCTGTCGGCCATTTTTTTCATCACAGCGGCTCTTGCCCTTCTGTTTCTTAAAAAACCCAATATCTCAGGATTCTCCCTTCCTTATGCCATCTTTACCTCTGGCTTTACGGATATGATGCTCGACCTTGCCATTGTCTTCACTTTTCAAACGCTCTATGGTTATCTTTACCATCAGATCGGACTTCTCATCACCCTTTTTATGGCAGGGGTTGCGCTTGGCAGTTTCTTCATCACCCAGCGGCTCGACCGAATGAAGAAGGAAATCCCCATTTTTCTATACACAGAATTTGCAATCATCCTTTTCGCCCTGATTCTTCCCTATGTCTTCACGCTCCCCTCTTCCCATCTTGAAAAGAGGTCTGTTTATATCCTTCTCTATATGGCCTTTCTCGTCATGTCTTTTATCTGTGGCCTTCTGGTCGGATGCCAATTCCCTCTGGCGACAAAGATTTACCTCCAAACAGATCCGGGTAAAGGGACAATTGGTCACACCGCGGGATTTCTCTATGGGGCTGACCTGTTTGGAGGTTTCTTCGGGGGATTATTGGGAGGCGTTCTCTTTCTACCCATCCTTGGCCTTAAAGATTCCTGTCTTATGATGGCGATCCTCAAGATGAGCAGTCTCACTTTGCTCATCCTCTTCATTCGAACCCATCCATCAAAATAGGAAAATAGAAGGGTCAGTCTTTTGAATAACCTTGCCAATAAAGGGAGACTCAGACAGGGCTTTAAACCCCATATGCACTCTAATGGATTAAACTTTCTCCACTGTATGCCTCAATAGAAACTGAGCTTCACACGAGAAAACAGTAAGGGGATAAATGGATGCACCTTGAAAAAATGGAAAGCCTTATATTAAAAAAGGCTCCAATTTCTTATGGATTGGACCAGAGCTTAAAGATCTGATTTATGATCTCTTTTTTCTTTTTCAGCATCTCCTGTTTGGATCGGCATCGGACCTGTCCGGCAGCCGCACCTGGATGGCCGTCTCCGATATTGAGTGTCCTCATGATCTCCCCGATGTCCTTCTTGATATTCTGGCGATTACCGTGTATGGAAAGAGACATGGAAAAACAGAGGTGGTTGCTCTTCACTCCCTGCTCGATCAGGTTATAGAGTTCCAAAACACCTAAGACCTCTGGATAAATCAGAAGAGCCAGATTCTTAATGAGATGGGGTTTACGATGATAAGAGGTAAGATCGATGACAACGACCTCTCGCTTCTTATCCTGTTCGATGAAATAGGAGGAGTCCCGGATGATCTTCAACATCTGTCCCTCTTCCTCCCGATACTGTTTCAGCCTCTTCTGGACAAAATCGAGTCGAGCCACTTCTCCAATCGGACGGTCCCGGAGTTCCCGAACCAGGTTTTTCATATGGGAAGTTTGATCCTCCAGAGATGAAAATCGAGCTTTCAGGGTGAGGTCAATGATCTTTCCAGGAGTCTCCTTTCGCCAATCTTCGATGGAGGCGTATGTAAAACCATCAATGTGATCGGCTTCATCAACCGCCTGTGCAAAGTGAAAGGGGATCTCCATCTGCTCTGAGAAATATTCAAAAACAACCCGACTACAGCTCAATTTCAGGTCGAACCGCCCGGGAATGGATGCAGGATCAATCTTTCGATACCTCAGCTCCTGAAGGTTTCCCTCATGATGGTCAAACCAGAGCCCACACTGAAGGGGATAGGGAAGATCACAGACCACATCTCTTTCAGTGATTGTGATCTGGGACTTTAGGATCGTCATGGGACCGGCAAAGAGGATCTTTCCTACCCCCAATGCTCGGGCACAAATCGCTCCACTCACGATCCCATCAAAGTCGTTGTGGGTGACAACCTTTTCAAAAGGACACATGGACCCCGAATAGAACCTCCTTCCAATCCATTACTTAACAGAGACCCAGCCGTAGGGTCAATGACTTTCAATCTTGACAAAATAAGGGCTTCCCCTTATAATGAAATTGAAATTCAATTTCAAAAAGGGAAAAGCCTGTGGAGGCTCAACAATTCAAGACCCGAATTTCCAAAGAAGGCCTAAAGTCCACCCGGCAGCGAGCCAAGATCATTGATGTCTTTCTCAATTCCACCGGTCATAAAAACCTCGCCCAAATTTATGCCCAAGTCGCCCGGATGGACCCGAAGATTGGCTACACCACGGTCTACCGAACCCTTAAGCTTCTCACCCGACTGGGTCTGGCTGCCCAGCGGAAATTTGCCGATGGAGAGACCCGATATGAGCCAACTCAGGAGGGAACGCACCACGACCATCTCATCTGTTTAGGGTGTGGCAAGATCGTTGAATTCGAAGACGAAGTCCTCGAATCCCTGCAAAACCGAATCGCTCAGCAGAATGGTTTCCACATCCTCCAGCACCGAATGGAACTTTATGGTTACTGCAATTCATGTGGTAGAAAGAAACCTTCTCTTAGGAGAAAGGATTGATGGCTCCCTATAGAAAAAAAACGGAATCTGAAGATCACCGGCTCGAAAGAGTCATCCTGATCGGCAATCCCAACGTGGGAAAGTCCGTTATCTTCAACTATCTTACGGGCAAATATGTCACCGTTTCTAACTACCCTGGAACTACGGTCGAAGTGGCCACCGGCACGATGTCCATAAAAGGGAAACGATTTCAAGTGGTCGATACTCCAGGAATCAACTCCCTCATCCCTACGTCAGAGGATGAGAAGGTCACACGCGACATTCTTCTTAAAGAACCTTTCGCCCATCTGCTTCAGGTCATGGACACAAAGAATCTGCGACGAGGACTCCTTATCTCTCTCCAACTCCTCGAGATGGGGTTTCCCTTTCTCGTTGTCCTCAACATGTGGGATGAAGCCAAAAGCTGGGGGATTGACGTCAACCCGAAAAAACTCTCCGAAATTCTTGGAATGCCGGTTCTCAAAGCCATAGCCACTCGGCGAAGAGGTTTGGAAAAGATAAAAGAAAACCTCGCCTCCCATCCTCCCCCCTCTCCTGACATTGCCTATCCCGATGCGATTGAGAATGGCATATCCCGTATCACTTCGATCCTCCCTGAGATTCCCATCTCTAAACGGTCTCTCGCACTGATGCTTCTGGCTGGTGACGAAAGCCTTATCGAATGGCTCTACCAGAATCTACCCGAGGAGGATATCGGTCGAATAGAAAAGATTCGGTATGAGGTCCAGGCTCGATTTCGTGATCCCATCGGATACCTGATCAATCAGGCCCGTCTTCGAAAGGCGGATGAGATTCTCTCCCTTGTGGGAAGATCGGCCGAGAAGATTCCAAGAACCTTCGCCACTTCTCTCGGAAATCTGATGATCCATCCATTCTGGGGAATTCCTTTTCTGCTCTGTATCCTCTTTCTCACGTATGAGTTTGTTGGAGTCTTTGGCGCTCAGACCAGTGTCCAATTTTTGGAAGAAGTCCTCTTTGGCGAATGGCTGATTCCGCCTCTAACCAAACTAATTCGCCAATACCTACCCCTCCCCCTTCTTCAGGATCTCCTAATCGGCCCCTATGGAATTTTCACCATGGCCATCACCTATGCCATTGCCATCGTTCTTCCCATTGTGGGCTGTTTCTTCATCATCTTCGGCTTGATGGAGGACTCGGGATACCTACCGAGGTTGGCCGTCATGAGCAATCGAATCTTTAAGTGGATGGGGCTCAACGGCAAAGCGGTACTGCCCATGGTCTTAGGACTGGGCTGTGACACAATGGCAACCATGACCACTCGTATTCTGGAGACGGAAAAGGATCGGATCACCGTCACTTTGCTATTAGCCCTTGGAGTTCCCTGTTCCGCCCAGCTCGGCGTCATCCTGGGTATGTTTTCAGACCTTCCGATTTTCTATCTCCTCACCTGGATTCTGGTCATCGGGCTCATCCTGGTCACAGTTGGATATTTAGCGGCGAGGCTTCTTCCAGGAGAAGGCTCTGATTTTATTCTCGAGATCCCTCCACTGCGGATTCCTCAGCTCCGCAACATCGTTGTAAAAACGCTTGCCCGGATCGAATGGTACCTCAAGGAGGCAGTCCCCCTCTTCATCCTGGGAACCCTCTTCCTCTTCGCTCTCCATCAGACCAAAGGGTTAGCACTTTTGGAGAGGGTTTCTACTCCATTGATCGTTCATCTCCTTGGTCTCCCTGCCAAGGCCACAGAGGCCTTCATCGTCGGATTCCTTCGGAGAGACTATGGTGCAGCGGGTCTCTTCATCCTCGCCAAGGATGGACTCCTCAATCCACGCCAGATCCTGGTCAGCCTGGTGACGATCACACTCTTCATCCCTTGTATTGCCCAACTCTTCATGATGATTAAGGAGAGGGGATGGAAAAAGACCCTCTACATATCCGCTGTCATCTTTCCCATTGCCTTTGGAGTGGGAGGCCTGCTAAATTTTATTCTTAGAATTGTAGGGTTCTGAAATGGAAGGAACGAGTTTTTACCAATGCCCCCTTTGTGGGACAAGGTTCTCAGGTACGGAGATGACCTGCAAAGGATGTCTCCTCTCGAAGGAATGCAATCTGCTCTGTTGCCCCCATTGCGGATATTCTTATAAGGAACGCTCTGCGCTGGTAGATTTTTTCAAAACGTTATGGAGGAAGAAAAAACCATGAATCGCAATTCGAATTTTCCAGGTGGACCCCATCGGATGAGATGGGGAAACAGGAAAGATATTGAGGAGGACCGAATCGATGAGATTCTCGAATTGATCTGGACATTGAGGGAGAAGGGGGTCTCGGATCTGGACAAACTCTTTGAGGAGACGAAGGATGTTGAGGCGAGGTCAATCCTTCGTTTGATGATAAGGGATGGCCTCTTTGAAGTGGATGGAAACCGCATAATCCTCAAAGAGCGCGGAGAGGAGAAAGCCAAAGAGCTCATTCGGCGTCATCGCCTGACCGAGAGGCTTCTTTTAGAGATTTTTGAGATGTCTGAAGAAGAAGCGGAGCAGGAGGCATGTAAGTTTGAGCATATCCTGAGCCCGAGTGTGACGGATAGCGTCTGTACCTTTCTCGGTCATCCACCCACCTGCATCCATGGAAAGCCAATTCCAAGGGGTGAATGTTGCACCAAATTCAAAAAAGAGATGAAACCTCTCGTCATTCCCCTTGAGGAGCTTGGATTGGGTGAGAAGGGAAGAATCGTTTTCATCGCTCCAAGGTCACACCAGCGCCTTGACCGGCTCAGCACCTTGGGACTGGTCCCTGGGAGCGTTCTCCGGATGCATCAGAAGAACCCCTCCTATGTGCTTCAGATCGGAGAGACGACTCTCGCCTTGGATAGTGAGATAGTGAAAGATATTTACGTGAAGAAAGTTTTGGAATGAGCCGCCATCGCCAATTCTCAAAGGTCAGGATGAGGGCTCATTGACGAACGATGATTATCAGTTATTTAAGAATGAATCGCTCACTTTTTGTTCGAAGATTCTTGGCGGCGGCGGTCCATCTCTTCCTGAATGAGTGCCCCAAGGCTATTGGACGTGGATCCCTGAGAGGACATATACCTTTCGATCTCTGCCTTCTCGATCTTCTCCTTCAATCCCTTCAGGCTAAGACCAATCCTTCGCTCCTGTGAATCGACATGGAGAACGATAGCCGAGACGGTATCTCCCACCTTCAACACATCTGAAGGTTTTTCCACCTTCTCCCGGCTGATCTCAGAGACATGGATTAATGCCTCAATTCCTTCTTCCAGCTCAATGAAGGCGCCGAAATCTGTGACATTGGTCACTCTTCCGCTGACCATCTCTCCTCTTCGATATTTCCGAGCTACTTCCTTCCAAGGGTCTGGGGTTAACTGCTTGATTCCGAGGGAGAAGCGTTCGTTCTTTGGGTCAATGCTCAACACCACAGCTTCCACCTCTTGCCCTTTCTTAAAGAGTTCGGCTGGGTGCCTGATCTTCTTCGTCCATGACATCTCGGATACATGAACGAGCCCGTCCACGCCCTCTGCTAATCCAATGAAAACCCCAAAATCCGTAATTGTCTTCACTTTTCCCAAGACTCGGGTGCCAGGAGGATATTTCTCCGAAATAATGTCCCATGGGTTGGGTTTGACCTGTTTCATTCCCAAGGAGATCCTTCGCTTCACAGGATCGCAATCGAGGACCATCACCTCCACGATGTCGCCAGTGCGGACGATCTTCGAAGGGTGCTTCATCCTTTTTCCCCAGGTCATTTCAGATATATGGACCAGGCCTTCGACACCCTCCTCAAGTTCGACAAAGACGCCATAATCGGTGATGTTGACCACCTTCCCTTGAACGCGTGCACCAACAGGATAATTCTCCAGAGCTAAATTCCAAGGGTCGGGAAGAACCTGTTTCAATCCTAATGAAACCTTTCCCTTTTCCGGATCGAAGTGAAGAACTTTTACCTTAATCTGATCTCCGACCGAAAGCTTCTCAGAGGGATGTCCAACTCTCCCCCAACTGATATCCGTTATATGGAGAAGGCCATCCAGTCCACCCAGATCCACGAAGGCTCCGTAATCGGTTAGGTTTTTGACCGTCCCCTCAACAATCTCTCCCTCCTTGAGATGTTTGAGGGTCTCCTCTCTCTTTGCCTTTCTCTCTTCTTCTAAAAGAATCCGACGGGAGAGAACGATATTACTCCTTTTTCGGTTAAATTTGATGACCTTAAAACTCAATCGTTGGCCAATCAATTCGTCCAGGTTGTGAACCGGCTTTAGATCGAGCTGAGAACCAGGAAGAAAGGCAAAAATACCGCCGATATCGACAGAAAGGCCGCCTTTCACCTTGGAAACGATTTCACCCTCAATCACTTCACCTTCTCGACAAGAGCGGCTGATATCCTTCCAGATATTGACCTTATCGGCCTTCTCTTTAGAGAGGATGAGCAAACCTCCCTCTCGATCCTTCTTCTCTAAAAGGACATCAATCTGATCACCCACCTTCACATCGAGCTTCCGGTTTCGTTTTAAAAACTCCTGCATGGGAATCTGGCCTTCGCACTTATATCCCACATCTACTGTGACATGATCAGGTGTGATTTCGATAACCGTTCCCTTGAGAATCTGGCCTTCAGTAATCTCTTTAAAACTCTCCTCATAGAGTGCCTGAAAATTTTCTGCCTCTTCCTTTCGGGGAAGTTCTTTGATCCCCTCCTCTTTTCCTTCTTCTAAGGGAGTGGCCTCTTTGAACTCTTCCGAGTCAGGAACCCATTCGTCTTTAACCATTCAACAAAACCCCCTTTGCCAGATGATGCAATCGTTTATACCATACCTAAAGAAAAAACACAAATACTTTAACGCTTCCGCCCCTTTAACCGATAGATCTCCTCTTCTACCTCTTTAATGATCCACGAGGGGGTCGAGGCCCCAGCGGTAAGTCCTATCCTTTCCTTGTTGAGCAGCCATTGAGGCACCAGCTCAT
>Ga0116210_1001413_pt1 | contig 17919 bp, 10 predicted proteins | sample TshhotsprinmetaG_FD_94483 | JGI IMG/M metagenome (GOLD analysis project Ga0116210, IMG submission 94483) | Hot spring microbial communities from South Africa to study Microbial Dark Matter (Phase II) - Tshipise hot spring metaG | ecosystem: Environmental > Aquatic > Thermal springs > Hot... | reverse complement strand
GTCAGAATCAAACGCTCATCGGCAATCGCTATGCCATCTGGAGCGTTGTCAACCAGCAACTTGAACGTTTGCAGCTCCGCTTCCTGCCGGCGCAGCGCCGTTATGTCTTCGTATATACCAAGGACGCCGATGACCACGCCATTGCGCTGCAACGGCGACTTACCGGTGCGAAGCCAGATAACCGAGCCGTCGGCCCGCTGTAAAGGTTCCTCGATTCCGAAGCGTGGCCCCGACTCCATCACGGCGAGATCATCGCGACGGTAGTCGCTCGCCCGATCGCGCCACGGGAGATCGAAATCGGTCAAACCGATCACCTGTTCATAGGATTGCAACCCACAATCTTGCAGAAACCGACGATTGCAACCAAGAAAGCGACCTTCGCGATCTTTCCAGAAGACTGCTTGCGGCAGGTTGTCAATCACCATTTGCAACCAGGCGCGGCTCTCCTGAGCGGCGGCGCGGGTCGCGTGCAGCTCGCCAATATCGTGGGCAATTGAATAAATCTTGACGATCTGTCCCTGCTCATCATAATGCAACGACATTGCCCACAACAAATGGAATACTCGCCCATCGCGATGCACTGCCCGGTTTTCTACCATCACCGAACGTCGGCCCTGCTGAGTCCATTCAAGAAAACCCTGTTGCATCACTTCCCGATCATCCGGATGGATGAAATCGAGCGCGTCCCGTCCGATCACTTCTGCTGGCGCATAGCCAAAATAGCGCTCAGTCGCCGGATTCACGTAGGTAAAAACGCCGCGCGCATCCACTTCAGTGACGAGTTGATCGGTGGTTTCGACGATTTGTTGATAGCGTTCTAACCTGAGCACTTGTTCGCGCAACCGGACATTTTCCGCCATAAGCGCAGCCATATCGCCTGTAGCCATACCGATGCTCCTGTGGATAAACGCTAACGGATCAGGTTTGTGGACAAACTCAATGATTTTGAGTATATCAAACGTGAATATTCACCGCAATTGGATGTAACGTCTTTTACGGTCAGGACATCGAACCTCAATCGCGATCGGTTTGTGATCTTCAGTACGCTTTTCTAAATTGAGTGCGCTAAAGAACGTCTCTGTCAATGTCGCCACCCGGCGCCAGAGCGCCATCACAACCCATCAGTCAGGCATACCCGCCAGCCGTGTTGTCTGTGCGTCGCCACTGTTTGGTCACTACGCGGGCGAGCAGAAACTTGATTCGGATTAGAAGTGTGATAAGAGCTGGCCACGAAATGCGCCAACCGACCAGAACAACTACGCTATGCGCGCAGGCTCGCGAGCAAGACATAGAAGGTCAACCCGTGGATCTACCCGTTGTCAGCGTCACTTGCCAGGCCCGTTCACTCATCGACAGAGAAAATCGATTAAGTCACGCTTCGCGATCCAGTGACCACAAACCACTTCCCAGCTTAATATCTGCCGTGCCCAGATATGCCAGTGTCAACTCCCACGATACGAAGCCCCCTTAGATCGAAACGGTGTTTCAGCAACTTATCAGAATATCCATCGTTGCAAATCAGCGCCCTCACTTTATACAGATCACATGTTCGTTACCTGAACAAGCCGGTTCACTCCTCGGTTTAGGCAAAAACTCTTGACAGTTCTGGTCATCTTAACAAGGCGAAATGGTGAAATGAGCCACTCCAATGGCTAGACTGCGCACCATGTACCTGTCGCTATTGACAAACTGCGCAAAGTATATTACTATTTCTATACTTTTGCGACGCTACGCTGTGATTGATGATTCCGTTCACACACAGTGTCAACGCCGATGAGAAGCTGAAGCCAGACTGATACGTAACTGATAACGCCTCCCTCAAAAGTCAGCTTCGCTTCCCAAGCTGTTGACCGTCAGCCCCACCATGAGCGTGGATATAACCCAATAATCAGGCTGACCGGTCGACAGACAGAAAGAGGAAAGACGCTCCATGATTGAGCTACATCACGATCGCTCAGGTGATCTACTCCCGCTCGAACTGCAACGACTTCGTGAACGCGCCGTTCACTATCGGAGTAGATACAGGCAACGCTCGCGACCATTTGCCACAATTAGAGCTATTATTCCTTCTACGCCAGATTTGCAACGCTGGCTCAGCCAACTTCCCTCCCGCTATCTACTTCATTCCGTTGTCTCCCTCTTCTTACCAATTGCCCTGCTCCTTGGTCAATTGCCATTGCGACCGGCGCAGCCAACGCCAACATTGCCTACCGCTGTGCCATCTGTCGCTGAGGGAGATGTGCCGCTCATCATTCTTGGCCCAATTAATCTTGACCTTGCGGCTACCGGTGAGGAAATTGGCGACCCACCGCTCTCTGATGAGGCGTTACCGGTACCATTGACCATCGTTTCCCGCAGCGAAGTGACAGCGCCGCTTATCGTACCGGCAACGATTGTGGCCGATGTGGTCAAGGTGCGCAATGGCCCTGGGCTGGCTTATGATGACATTGCCCGCCTCACTGCCGGCGCAACTATCGAAGTTGTTGGTCGCCATGGCGAGTGGCTCCAATTCCGCACGACAGACGACCCAAGCCTGCGCTGGATTGCTGCCGAGCTGGTTGATTTGCCAGAAGCAGTCTTCTATAACCTGAAACCGGTAGACGATGCCGCCATTCCCCCACCACCACCGCCGAAGGTAGCGACTGTCCGCGAAGATGGGCTTAACCTGCGTGATGGCCCTGGCACGAACTATGTCAGTATGAAGCGGTTGACTGTCGGTCAGGAGTTGTCACTGGTCGAACAGTATAATGGCTGGTTCCTGGTCGAGACGGGTGGATTGTTCGGCTGGGTAACGTCTGAGTTCCTCAATATCGCTCCCGGTGTGGTCGAACGAGTGCCAACCGCAGTGACAATCCCCGATCCCAATCCGCCACTGGTTGGTTCAGTGCTGGAAAACTCGGTGAATCTCCGCAAGGGCCCTGGCTCTGCGTATGATCGGATCGGATCGGTCAACGCCGGCACTGAAGTTAAGTTGCTGGCCCGCCATAAGGATTGGTACCGGGTCGAACTACCTTCTGGCACGAAGGCATGGATTTATGCCGAATTGCTGGGTGTTACGCCGATGGCAGCTCGCCGCGTACCCTACACCAACGATATTCCGGCATTGCCCAACCGCAACCGGCTGGTCAGCAATGGCCCGGTCAATATTCCGGCCAGTGGCGACGTGGCCAGCTATGCTGTGCAGTTCGTTGGCTATCGCTACGTTTGGGGAGGTTCCAGTCCACGCACCGGTTTTGATTGCAGTGGTCTGACATCGTATGTCTATCGCCAGTTTGGCGTTAATCTCCCGCGCAGCGCCGCCAGTCAGTTTAATACACGCTATGGCGCTCTGATCGGGAGCATGAGCAATCTGGCTCCCGGTGACCTGTTATTCTTCGCAAATACTGGTGGTCGCCGTGGTATTTCTCACGTAGCTATCTATATTGGCAATGGGCAGATGGTACATGCAATGACGCCAAGGTATGGCGTGCAGATTTCGGGTATCTGGGGATCGTACTGGACAAGTCGCTTTGTAGGTGCGATTCGGCCATATCGCTAGAAAAACGATTGTTTATCAGGGATCAGGGGCGACACCAATGTCGCCCCTGGTTCATTTCACTACCTCGCTCAAGGCCACAATGACCGCACGCGCCAGATCAATCCGCATCAGCCAGTTGCGCGGATCGGCATCAAAGCGATCTAGCCATGCCTGTGCGCCACCCAGGATTGCCACTTCATCGAGATAACGATCGAGAGTTTCAAATTCGAGACCTTCAGTTGCGCGATACACTAGCTTCAGCCCTGCCTGCTGCGCCAATTGCAACCAGGTACAATCGGCGCCGATGCTGTCATCTCGACTGGTCGTGACGATAAGTTCGGCAGCCCGTCGCGACAAACCGCGCGCTGCCGCCATCACGTCCCATGCCTGCCCGGTGATCCGCGCAAAGAATTCATTCACGACCGTTTCCGTAGCTACCTGTGCCCGTGGATGGCTGGCGAGCGCGCGCGGTGTGCGACCTAATACGGTCAGATCGGCAGCCGGCAAAGCCTGTATGGTGGCAGCTAATTCATCTGGCCAGCACTCGACCCAGTGTAATACCCGATCAAGATCACAGAAGAGCAGCCATTCGGCTTTCGGAAAAGCTGTTAAGGCAAGCTGTACCGCGCCGCGTCGCCAGCGTCCAAGATGCAAATGCCCGATCGGTTGGTCGGCTGAACCAACCTCGAATGCAATATCGGCCCGCGCTAGCCATTCCCGCGTGGACAGCGCGCTGGTTGGCGTCAGTAAAATTGCAATCCCGCCAAACAGGTCACGCAGAGGGGGAAAGGTTCGCGCCATCTGGTCGTAGATCCTTCCATCGGGATCGTGATGGGTGGCAGCCAGCACAATGTTCATCGCAAGTCCCTCGCTTCTGATTGAAAAAGAAACACCCCGCCAGGAGGCGGGGTGTCAGATTGGTCAGACTGCTGGTGAAGTTGCGTAACAACGTACTGTAAATTGAATACCTCTCCGACAAAACGATCAACTACAGGCAAGATTGCGACTGCAACGTTAGCTATGATGCTGCTGGAATAATGGCTGAGATGCTGCTACGATGTCTGCTGGGATGAGTGGCGAATGCTAATCAATTACCGTTTTGTCAATTTGGCAGCCTGACCATATTCAGACGGACAGCTACAAAACACGCTACAATTTCCGTCTGATAACAGATTACTGCTCAGGCAACAGAGTCGCAATAGTGTGATAGTCCTATTTGAACGAAGACATGGTACTATTTCCGATCACCCCAAAAGTACTATATTCCTACCGGCAATGTTGCCCGCTGAACCCTAATAACCGGCGCCTCCATTAACTGGCGCTGCGCGCGGCATCCACAAACCGCCTGACCCGATTGACATCAACCGGATTGGCAATCTCGCCGTCTTGTTTGATGCTGCTGCCAACAATAACCCCATCGGCTACCCGCATAAACGCGGCAATATTCTGTTCGGTTGTGCCACTACCGAGCAGGATCGGTGTATCACCAGCTAATGCGCGCGCCTGTTCTACCTTTGCCAGGTCAGGCGCATCACCGGTCATACGCCCCGAAATAATCAGCGCATCAGCGCCGAAAAAGCGTGTCCACTCGATATGTGTCGCCAGATCAATTCCAGGGAAACGCACCGAATGCTTCTTGTCAACATCGGCAAAGATTTTGATCGACTCGGCATGTAACTCTTTGCGACGGCGCATCAGATCGGCAGCGCAGCCTTCGTCCCAGCTACCAGCATCCCAAACACCGGCGCCGGTAAACATACAGACGCGAATAAAGCTGGCGCCGGCGGCAATCGCGATCCCAAGCAGCGCGACACCCCCATTATGCACCAGATTGACACCTAACGGTAGTTCCGGCACTGCTTGCCGCACCGCGTGCGCCACTACCGCCTGAGCAGCAATACTCTCGGGCTGCACGTGTGGGCCGGCGCGGAAGGGAATATCCCACATATTTTCAACGATCAGGCCATCACAACCACCTTCAGCCAACGCTTCAGCATCGCGAATCGCATGGTCGATAATGGTCTGCATCCCATAGCCAGTGTAACCGGGTGCGCCGGGCAATGGCCAGCAGTGTACCATCCCGATGACCGGTTTGCTGGTGCGGAATATCTCTCGTAGATCACGCAATCGTAACCGATCGAGCTGCTCTTTCCAGAGTGGTGGCATAAAAGTATCTCCTGCTATAGTGGCGGGCGAGTCAGAGTGCATCGGCTACCTTCGCTGCGATATACTCATCGACCGAAAGGGTAGCTACTCTGACTCACTGAAAGCGTATGATGAGATGATACTAGCGGCTATCGTATCCTCGACGCGCACTTGTTACCTGACCCATAGACCAGACTCAAGTGGATGATGGCCAGAGATGAGCGATAATGTCTGCGCTCAATCGACTGCGCACTTCAGCGCCAGACGGGATCGCTTCAACTGCGCCATAGCGCATAGCCGTTAATGCTCCCATGAGATTGGCGAGCGTAGCGCTTTGCGAGAGATCGAGCCCGCGCGCCAGCCCCCAGGCATACGCGGCGCTGAACGCATCACCGCAGGCGGTCGTGTCAACCACCGGCACTGCTGGCGGCAACACGTCGAGTCGACGGCCATCGACGCTGGCCACACTACACCCCTGTGCGCCTCGTTTGATCGCCACGTGGCGCACTCCCGATCCGATCAAGCTATCGAGCGCCTGCGCAACACTCTGACCCGGCAACAATGCGCGCAATTCATCCTCATTCATGGTCAACAACCAGAGCTGCGGGAGCAGGCGCATAATCAGCCGACGCGCCACTCGCACTGCCGGCAAACAGAGATCGAGCGCGATAACGCACCGCTGCTCGATGGCCATCTCCATCGCCTGCAAAGCTGCCGAACGCTGCGGATCGTCAAGCAAGGCATGCGCGCCAACCAGCAGCATCTGACTCGCCCGAATGAGTGATGGTGTTAACGTTGACGCATCACAATAGATATTCGCCCCGCGAAAACTGAGAAAACTCCGCTGACCGCCAGGAGTAACCACAATCCCACAGAGACCGGTAGCTGCGCCCGGATCGATCTGGATCGCGCTCACCTGAACACCATGAGCTTGCGCTGTTTGCAATGCAAAAGAACCGGCAAGATCATTGCCCACACGCCCTATAACGTAGGGTGTCGCTCCCAACCGGGCAACCGCAACTGCCATATTGAGACCGGATCCACCACCGCTCCAATGTGCTGCCGTCGCCGGATTGTCATCGCCCTCACGGGGAAAATGCGGCAACACAAAGCCCAGATCGACATTGACATCGCCCAACGTCGTCACCACTCGCCGCGTTTCCGCCTCCATCGTCATCCTTTACATGTTGCAGTCAGCTCCGCTTCCGTGTACAATTCTACCCTAGAGTCGAAAACATCGCGCTGCCAATGCCAACGAAATCGACTCTTATCCCGCAGCACAGGCCAGGCTCGCCGCTATGGAAGAGATCCTCATTGTTGACGATAACGAGCAGATAGGCCGTATGCTGGCCAATAGCGTGCTTCCCGAACTGGGATACCGCGCCACGATTGCGTTGACCGGCCAGGGAGGGTTAGATCGGCTCCGCGTTCGTCAACCTGATCTGATCCTGCTCGACCTCCAACTGCCCGACATGAACGGGCTTGATTTTCTGCGCATCTTAACCCGAGACGGTATCGATATACCGGTCATCTTGATGACTGCGCATGGTTCCGAAATGATCGCCGTGGAAGCGTTTCGGCTTGGCGCGCGCAATTATCTGATCAAACCATTTTCTGATTCCGAAGCCCGTCAGGTGATCGATCAGGCGCTCCGCGAGCGTCGCTTGCAGCGAGAGCGTGATCGCCTGATGGCCCTCTTGCAACAGCGCGTGCAAGAGTTGACGGTCTTGACCCGCGTCGGTAAGTCAGTGACGGCGCTGATGGATCAGCGCCAGTTGCTCGATCGGATCGTAGAAGCCGCAGTCTACATCACCCAGGCTGAAGAAGGGCTGCTTTGTGAACTCGATGAACAGCGCAGAAACCTTGTCTTGCGAGCGCAGCGCAATATCACCGCGTCGCCGCTTGCGAACCTGAATGTCACCGATTCGCTGATTGCGCAAGCGTTGCGGAGCGGTAAGCCTTTGCGCCTGAGCAGCTCGACTACCGGTGAACCGATCATCATCGTCCCGGATATGACTGTACAGGCAACGCTGCAAGTTCCATTGCAATTCGGCGATCGGGTGATCGGGGTATTGGTCGTTAATAACCGCCGCGCAAACCGCCCATTCAATGAGAGTGATCAGTATCTGCTCGCCGCATTGGCCGATTATGCCGCTATTGCGATTGAAAATGCCAGGCTTTATCAGGCAGCGCGCAACAGTGAAGCGCGTTACCGCGCCATTTTTTCCACGGCGTCTGACATGATCCTGACCCTGGATACCGAATGGCGTATTGTCAACTGCAATCAGAGCGGCGCTCGCATGCTTGCAGATGAAGCAGATGCTTTGATCGGTCAACCCTTGCAACGCTGGTGCCTGCCGCAGGAGTGGTCGATGATCGCGCAGACCCTGCAACGAGTGACAAATGGCGTTCCACAACCCCCGTTTACCGTTTCCCTTCAGCGGTCAACCAACGAACTTGCTGTAGTAGAGATGAGCGCCCAACGCCTCGATCTTGATACGCAGGTGGTCATCGTCTGCATTGGTCGTGATCTGACCGAACGCCGGCGCCTTGAGCAACAGTTGATTCAGTCAGATAAGCTATCAGCGCTAGGCCAATTGGTTGCCGGAGTCGCGCACGAACTGAACAATCCGCTCACCAGCATTTCAGGATACGCGCAATTGTTGCTGCGCAACCGTCAGTTAGATGAAGACGCGCGCGCCGATCTAGAACAGGTGCGCCAGCAAGCCGAGCGAGCTGGTCGCATTGTGCGCAATCTGCTCATGTTTGCGCGTGAACATAAGCCCGAACGCCTGGTCGTGCAGATCAACGATGTTGTGCATAGCGCGCTAGCGCTCCAGGTCTATCAATTGCGGGTCGATAATATTGCAGTGAAACTGGAACTTGATCCCGATCTGCCGTCAACGGTGGCCGATCCGCATCAGTTACAACAGGTGTTGTTGAACCTGATCACGAATGCTCGTCAGGCAATGAACGAAATTGGCGGTGGTACCCTTACGATCCGAACCACTTTGCGCGAAACACTTGACGGACAGGCGATTGAAATCGCCGTCACCGATACCGGCGTAGGTATTCCAAAGCATCATCTCGACAAGATCTTTAACCCGTTTTTTACCACCAAACCGGTTGGGCAGGGTACCGGCCTGGGTCTTTCGATCTGTTATGGCATCATTCAGGAACATCAAGGCCAGATCTGGGCTGAAAGCCAGGTAGGGATTGGCACCACCATCTTCATTCGCCTGCCGCTCGTTACACCCCAGGCCGATAACGAGACGCCGCTCAGCCCGGCTATTAAACCAGAAAGCATGCCACCGCAACGAGTCCTGGTCGTGGATGACGAAGAATCGGTGCGCCGGATGCTCCAGCGTCTGCTCGGCGAACTCGGTCATCACGTTACCACTGTTGAAGATGTCGATGCCGCGCTGATCGAGCTGGCACATCACGCCTATGATCTGATCATTACCGATCTGCGCATGCCACGAAAGAGCGGGTTTGATCTCAGCGATGCAATTAGTCACTCCCATCCCCACCTCAGTGATCGAATCATCTTTATCAGCGGTGACACCCTAAGTACACTCCAACCACAACAGAAAGAATATCTTCAGGGTCGATTGCTAAGCAAGCCTTTTTCTATTCCACAACTGACAGAACTGTTGCGTAATCTTCCCAAACAGCGAACGATCAATTCGCCCGAACACCCCTGAACTGTGCTATGGTAAGATCAACATTTGTGAGCAATGGCCCGTCGGCAATGGCGCCGACAATGAGCCAGGGATTGAATGCCGGCACAGGAAAAACCATGGATCCATTTATCGCCCAGTCCGTTGCCGCGATTGCGGCCGACACGGTCTCAGGCGCGGTGGAAATTGCCCAAAAATGTGCGGAAGTGCTGGCGCGCGCGGCGCGCAGCCGACCAATGGCTAATCGGGTCGATGTGCAACACGAGGTGCTGGTTGTCGGACGCGCCTTGATGCGCAGCCATCCGACAATGGCGCCGCTCGTGAATCTGGTTAATGGCCTGCTCTGGCGGTTGGAAGAGACAAATGATAGCGAGACTGCCCAACGATTGGTCGATGAAGCGACAAACGATTTTCGTCGTCGTTTACACGTTCACGAAGCGGCAATTGCCGAGACGACACTGCGTCTGATCGGCGAAGAAGCAACCATCCTGACAATTGGGCGAAGTACGACTGTGCGCGCCGCATTACGCCATGCTCAACGCGCCGGACGGCGACCAAGGGTCATTTGCACTGAAAGCCGACCGGCTGGCGAGGGTCGCATGCTGGCCGGCGAGCTGGCTGCAAGTGGAATCAACATTACGCTGATCACAGACGCCTCAGCGGCAACGCAGGTGGCACAGTGTCATCTGGTGCTGGTTGGCGCCGATCTGATCAGCAGCGATGGGTTGATCAATCGCGTTGGCACCTATCCGCTGGCGCTGGCAGCTCATGCTACCGGCGTCCCAATGTATACACTCTGCTCGAGCGAGAAGCTCCTGCCACCAGGATACCGCTTGCCGCCTCAACAACCACCGCCACCCAACCAGCTCTGGCCTGAAGCGCCACCGCTGGTAACCGTGCATACCGCTTACTCAGACCGCACACCGCTTGATTTGCTGACCGGCATCATTTCTGAACGAGGCATTTCACCGCCGGTCGGAATTGAAGCATGGCTGGCTGCAACCCATCTCCATCCCCTGCTCCGCGCTGATATGGAGGCCGCAGCCTGATAACATTACCAGTAGGGATTCACACAGATGGCGCCGCGCGGCGCCATCTCTGTTATACGCGACGCACTAATCGTCGATACACGGCCAGGGTTTGCGCAGCGGCGGTCTGCCACGAAAATCGGGCTGCCTGCTGAGGGCCGCGGCGGCGGAGATCGGCCTGCGCAGTTTCATCGTGCCAAAGCTGTTCGATCAGATCGGCCCAGGCCACCAGATCAAGCGGGGGAGCCAGCCAGGCGGCATCGCCTACCACTTCGGGCAGGCTGCTGGTATCAGCAACAATGGCTGGCGCGCCACAGGCCAAAGCCTCTAACGCCGGCAACCCGAAACCTTCATAGCGCGATGGGTTGAGATAGATGCGGCAGGCAGCGTAAAGCCAGCGCAGATCTTCACCGCCAACAAACCCGATACGGATCACATGCTCATTAAGCCCTAATTCGCCAATCAATGCTAAAATTGGCTCATCGAGCCAGCCACGCGCCCCGGCCAGGACGAGACGGTATCCAGCGGCAGGCCGCCGATCACAACAGATCCGTAGCGCGCGCAACAGGGTGGGAATATTCTTGCGCGGTTCGATAGTACTGACGAAGAGCAGAAAGGTTCCGGCTGTCAGCGTTTGACCATCAATCACGCGAGTTGATCCAGGTGAAAGCTCAAGCGGACGAAAGTGCTCATCTGCCGCTTCGTAGATGACGGTAATGCGTTCGGGTGGCACATCCAGTCGCTCAACAATATCATCGCGCGTTGCTTGCGAGACGGCAATGATGGCATCGGCGCTAACCACCGCTTGATGGATCTGACCATAGTAGCGCCGGGCTTCACGATCAAGAATCTCGGGAAAATGGAGAAAAGCCAGATCGTGAATGGTAATAACTGCCGGGTATGAGCGCAAGAATGGAGGAATAAAATCGGGACTGTGCAGCAGGGAAGGATGACGGAAGAGCACCTCAACAGGTAAACTGAATTGTTCGTACCGATGGTGTGGCGGCGTCAAGAGCCGACTGCGCCGCACACCGTGAACCAGCGGCGTTTGCGATCGCCTGTGTTCAAGCAGTAGTAGCTCCTCATCAGCATTCAGCAACGATGCCATTGCCCTCGCCAGACTGCGAGTGTAGTGGGCAATCCCGCCTTGCCGATACGCATTGAGCCGGGCATCAATTGCAAAACGGATCATTGCTCAGGGGTCAGCATTTTCAAACTTCAATTTCCAAACCATCGCAGGCAAAGGTCACCGTGGGCGGCAAGCCATAATCGGCCTGATAATCCACCGTATGCGTCATATGCACGAGAAAGGTACGTGGCGCGCCGATTGCCTTTGCCACCTCGCCGGCTTCAGGAATTGAAAGATGGGTTGGATGAGGTTCAGCGCGCAACGCATTCAGCACCAATACCCGCACTCCGCGCAATGCCTCGATGGCTGCCGGTGGCACTGCGCTGGCATCGGTCACATAGCCGAGAGGGCCAATCCGGTAGGCGGTCACCGTCCAGGTGCCATGAGGAATAGCGATCGGTATAATCGTCAGCGGGCCAACTTGAAACGGGGTTTCAACAGCATGCAGGGTAATGAGCGGGCGCGATGAACCAACCGATGTCTCTTCAAAGGCATAGCCAAAACGCTGACGCACACTGGTCAGTGTCTGTGGACTACCGTAGATCGGCACTGACCCTTGCCGAAGGCAAAACGGTCGCAAATCATCAAGACCGGCTACATGATCGAAATGGGCATGGGTGAGTAAAACGGCATCGATCCGGCGCAAACCGGCGGCAATGGCCTGGATACGAAAATCAGGTCCGGTATCGATCACGATAACAGTATCATGATAACGGACAAGCGCAGAGGTGCGGAGGCGATGATGGCGCGGATCAGATGAGGTACAGATGGGGCAATCGCATCCAATGACGGGGACTCCCATCGATGTACCAGTTCCAAGAAAGCGCAACTGCATATCGCCGCAACGAATAAGGTAAGTGAAAACTTTGTCACTATCGCATTATAACACGGTTCATCGATTATCGCCGCCGGGATTTGAGCAGAGCATCGCCCTTTGGAACGCGTAAGTTCAGAGATATGCCGGCAACATATGGTATGTAATGCTGTCGTATATAAATAAACTGTTAACCATTTGCTATCAAAAAGCTCTTCGCATCAAACATCATCTATCCTATACTGTGTCATGAGCGGCGCGCATTGATAGCCAGATTCACATCGTCCGGTTATCAGGAGCGACCGGACAAGTCACGGATAACTACTCAATCAAATACGCTGAGTGGCCAGACCAGATCCTACGACAGGTTGTTTACCATGAGCTGGCTGATTGACAGTTTACGAAAGCAGCTCAAATACCAGATCATCATCCCCTTCCTCATCCTGGCAGTCATCGTCTCTGTGGTAGGGCTGCTAGTCGTCGCGTTTTTTCTCGCCAGCCAGCAGCAAGATCGGTTTGACAATGAGTTAGCTGCCGCCACCCGCACAGTTAGCGATACCATTCTGGCCCAAGAGCAGGCCAACCTCAATTTCTTGCGCGAAGTTGCTTTTGCCCAGCGCAATATGATCACCGGCGCTCCCGCCGTGGCTGACGCTCTGAATGAAACCAATGTTGAAGGACTGCGGCTCGCCCTCGAACCGTTCTTTCTTCAGGGCACAAGCCGCAGCGATGTTCGCCTCGATCGGCTCATCGCCTTTGGCCGTGATGGTCGCACCATAGTCGATTTTGAGCGTCCACCCCTCGCTACCGACAGCACGTATATCACCCACGCGCCATTAGATCTCAGTAACGCCTGGTTTATCCCAAGAGTGCTCAACGACGAAGCCGATTCGCGTGGCGACAAATATGCCGGTCTGATCCAGTTTAGCAACACCCAAACCCTGTACCTTGCCACCGTCGCGCCGGTACGGATCGACAACGCGGTAGTTGGCGGTCTGATCGTGGCAGTTCGGATTGATAGCCTGCTTAATACAATTCTTCAACAGACTCGGCTTGACGGTATCATTCTCTACGATCTGGAAGGGAAGGTTATCGCCAGCACCTTTAGTAGACCTTATGTAACTCCTAACCTGGATCCCAACCTTGTCGCCAACTTGAAAAATAATCCCGATCCTTTCGGACGATCGCTGTTTACAACCGAATCGATCAATGGTGACGAATACCAGTTTGCATACGCGCCACTCACTATTCGGGGAGCGCGGAACGGTATTCTGGCTGCCATCCGCGCGCGCGAAGAAGTGCTGGCAACGTGGGCGAATTTCAGCCCGTTAATGACCTTCATCACGTTAAGTTTTGGGGTCTCAATCTCGCTGCTAGGTTTATGGGTAGCGAAACAGATCACCGAGCCGCTAGAGGAAGTGGCCAATGCGGCCCGAGAGGTTGCAAACGGCAACTGGGAACGTAAAGCGAATGTTCGAACTCAGAATGAAATCGGTGAGCTGGCGAAAAATGTCAACTTCCTGACGGAAATCCTGACTGATATGCTCATAACGGTGCGCGCTGAGTCCAGTCAGCGGAAAGCTATTGTCGAGAGTATTACCGATGGCGTTATCTACATCGACACCAGCGGCAATATTGAAATGATTAACCGCGTTGGCCGGCGTTTACTTGGGATCAGTGATGAAGCGCCATTGCCCAATCGTCTGAGCGATCTCCCGCTTGAACAGTTGCGTGAAGGCATTCCCGGTTTTGGCGACCAGCGCGCGCAAGATCTGTACGCGCTTGGACCCTACATCGTGCGATTGTCGATCGCTGACGTACAAGATGAGAAAGATGGAGAATTACTGGGTCACGTTGCTGTCTTACAGAATCTCACAGAGGAGGTGATGGTCGACCGAGCCAAGACCAACTTTATCGGAACTATTTCACACGAGTTGCGAACACCATTGACAGTGATTCGTGGCAATGCCGATCTTCTGCTGCGCGGTCTTGCCGGCCCGCTCGAAGAAGAGCAGCAAACTTTTGTTGAGGCGATTCGGCTGCATGCGAATAGCATGACCAATCTGATCAGCAATGTGATCACGATTGCCAATCTCGACTCTGGTTCACTCAAATCAACCCTGGAACCGCTTGACATCCGGCGCCCGATCGAGGATGCGATCTGGCAAGCGCAGAGTCAGATTAAGGCCAAGGGATTACAGCTTGAGATTCATTTGCCCAAAAAGCTTCCCCCTGTGCTGGCCGACTTCGACCACGTGCGCACCATTATGACCCAGTTGCTCGACAATGCTCGTCGCTATACCAATGCCGGTACGATTACCATTCGCGCTATTCCACAATCGGACATAATGCGAATCGAGGTAAGCGACACCGGTCGCGGGATACCACCCACTATGCACGAGCAGATTTTTGAACGATTTGTTCGCGGCGATGGCGTAAGCGAAGGGATCAATTCCAGCGAACGGGGCATTGGTCTAGGTTTGGCCATCTGTAAGCAGCTTGTCGAGCGTATGGGCGGAACGATCGGTGTTGAGAGCGCGCCAGGGCAGGGCAGTACATTCTTCTTTACTTTACGCTACGCCGATGATACCGCCAGCCCTGAAAAACCGGCAACCCGCATGGAATCGGCTGCCTGATGGTGCCCGCCTGAAACGGCCACTGCCATGGCTGATTCTTGCATCGTTGTTGCTCCTGTTACTCCTGACCTCGTGCGTGATCAGCCTGATGATCGATCAGGTTGCTCCACGCATGACCTGGTTTAGCGGTGACATCAGCAATAGTGGGCGAGTTGATTATAGCTTCTGGAGCAGCGGGCCGCAGTTGCCGCCGTTGAATCCAGAAGCTATCGCCTCACCCGACGAGGAACCAACCCCTGTTAGAACACCTGGCACTGAACCTGAACCGGAAGTGCCAGTCGTGGTCATTGAAGTGCCAACGGCCACCCCAACGCCGACGAATACCCCAACGCCGACGGCAACGCCGACGAATACCCCAACGCCGACGGCAACGCCGACGAATACCCCAACGCCGACGGCAACACCGACGAATACTCCGACCCGCACAGCGACTCCTGCGCGCGCGGCAACGCCAACCCGCACGGCAACACCATCGGCGACACCAACCACGATAGTTACGCCGCCACCGCCACCACCGCCACCACCGCCGCCACCGCCGACGGCAACAAATACCCCGGTGGCAACATTGACGCCAAGCCCAACCCGCACTGCTACACCTGCCCCGACCAATACGCAGGTGCCTACGGCGTCCCCTACACGCACGGCAACCCCTACGCGCACGGCGTCCCCGACTCCGACCCACACACCAACACCGCGTCCCGGTGAGTCGATCTTCTTTTTCGCCAGCGCTGACCTGCGCGTAAATGAAAATATCGGCACCATGACGGTGACGGTGCGATTGGGTTCACCCGCCGAACAAACTGTGCGTGTGCGTTACGAAACGGTTGCCGGTAGCGCCTTGCCCGGCATTGATTACACTGCCACCAACGGACAGTTGACTTTTGCCGCTGGCGATCAACAAAAGACCTTTACCGTAGCGATCATTGCCGACGAACGATACGAACCTGTTGAAACGTTTGGCCTGCGATTGTTGAACCCCGAAGGCGGTTTCATTGGCATTCCTGGCACAGCAACGGTTACGATTGTTGACACTAGCCCGCCCCCTGAGATCAGTTTTGCCAGCGCTGTCAGCACGGCAGACGAAGGTGACGGCTTGATCGCGGTCACAGTGCAACTTAATCGGGTGTCAGATGTCGATGCGCGAGTATCGTATACCGTGGCCGGTACCGCCTCCTTTGCCGATCATGGCTTGCGATCAGGCACCATTGTAATCCCAGCCGGCACCCGCGCGGCGCGGCTGCTGATTCCACTGATCGATGATCCGGAAGCTGAGGCCGATGAAACGGTGATTATTCGCTTGAGTTCGACGGTCGATGCTACAGTCGGCTCGCCTAATGTTCATACTTTGACCATCCAGGATAATGATCAGGCCGGCATTGTTTTGCAACCCTCGACTGTTGATGTTGCTGAAGATGGACCAGATAGCGCCTATACTGTCCGGCTGAGCAGCCGACCTACAGCGCCGGTCACTGTCACTTTGAGCGGTGTGCAGGTAACTGCCAGTCCGACAATACTGACCTTCACACCGGCAAACTGGGATACAGCGCAAACAGTAACTGTACAAGCGATCGATGATCAGATTGCCGAGCCGTCACCACATCCTGGGTCGGTCAACCATGCCGCTATTAGCGCCGATCCGTTTTACCAGGAATTAAGCCTGCCATCGCTTGCGGTACGAATTGCAGACAACGATGCAGCAGGTATTATTACTCTTCCCTTTAGCCTGACTGTTGCCGAAGGCGGTCCGGCAGTGAACTACCAGGTCTGGCTGGCCACTCAGCCGACAGCGAACACGATCATTACAATTACGCCCTCTACACAGGTATTGCTCAATGGTCAGTCCACTCCTGCGTCAATCACCCTTACCTTCACGCCTGACAACTGGGATACCCCCCAAAATATTACCGTACAGGCGGTTGATGACCGGATTGACGAAGGGACGAGCGAAGTAGTGCAAATTGCCCATAGCGCAGCCAGTGCCGATCCCTTTTACAATGCGCTTACCGCTAATGTTGCGGTGACGATAATCGATAACGATCTGGCCGGCATTGTGGTAGAACCTGCCAATTTCACCCTAAATGAAGGCGATACTGCTACATATACTGTTCGACTGAATAGCGAACCAACAGCAGTGGTGTCTGTCCAGATTACGCCCGAAATTGTCGCGCCAATCTCGCCGTTAATTACGAGTAACGGGCAGGTATTGCTCAACGGCCAGACAACCCTGAATCTAACTTTTACTCCAACGAACTGGAACACGCCGCAAACAATCACGATAGAGGTGATTGACGATCAGATAGATGAAACCCTCGATCCAGCAACAACCTATCTTGTCCATTTACGCCATACAGCAATCAGCGCTGGCGACACAATTTACAATAATCTTCCGCCACGATTGATGCCGGTGACAATTATTGAGAATGATTTCATTAACCTCATCCTCACCCCGGGCAGTCTGACTGTAGCCGAGGGTGGGCCGGCCATCACCTACACCGCCCGCCTCGCCACCCAGCCCCTGGCCCCGGTGACGGTCACCATTACCCCTGAGCTGGTCAGCGCCGTCTCGCCGCTGGTCGGCAGCAGCGGCCAGCTCTTGCTCAACGGCCAGCCGACCCTGACCCTCACCTTCACCCCCACGTCCTGGAATGCCCCCCAGCCGGTGGCCGTCCAGGCCATTGATGACCCGGTGGTTGAGACCCTGACCGGCGCCTACGCGCTGGCCCTCCGCCACGCTCTCGCCAGCGCCAGCGACCCGGTCTACGACGCCCTGCCCGACCGGCTCCTGCCCGTCACCGTCCAGGAGAATGATGTCGCCAATCTCATCCTCACTCCGGATAGTCTGACTGTAGCCGAGGGTGGCCCGGCCATCACCTACACCGCCCGCCTCGCCACCCAGCCTCTGGCCCCGGTGACGGTCACCATTACCCCTGAGCTGGTCAGCGCCGTCTCGCCGCTGGTCGGCAGCAGCGG
>Ga0116210_1001406_pt1 | contig 17947 bp, 12 predicted proteins | sample TshhotsprinmetaG_FD_94483 | JGI IMG/M metagenome (GOLD analysis project Ga0116210, IMG submission 94483) | Hot spring microbial communities from South Africa to study Microbial Dark Matter (Phase II) - Tshipise hot spring metaG | ecosystem: Environmental > Aquatic > Thermal springs > Hot... | reverse complement strand
TTCAGGTAACTTTTTAAGAACTGATTTACTTCGAGTAAGACTTTTACCAATTGCTCCTACAGCATCCACTTCGGCAGATATTACTAACCGTATTCTTAGCTTTGGTTCAGTTTCAATATATGATTCTATCCGAAGAGCAGAATTCAATTACCAACGGGGATTGCAAATACGTAGCAACGGTGAGACGCCACTTATGGTAGATTCTATAATAATAATAGGTGCTGATAGTATTTACTTTAGAATTGAAAATATGCCAGCACTTCCTTTGATTCTTCCTGCTATTGATGGAATTTATAACTTCACAATTTCTTTCTTACCTGATTCAATAAGACTCTACAGAGCAAGTCTAAGAATGTGGACAAACGACACTTTAAATAATCGTTACATCACTATAACTTTATCAGGGCAGGGCGTTGGTACACAAATTCTTGTTGATGATTCAGATCCAACGACATTTATTAATACACCAATCGTTGATTGGAATCCAAACAATGTAACTAATATAAACTTCTGGCAAAGAATCTCTGGAAGTGGTACAAATAATCAGAGACTGATATATTATATTTACGGAAGTCAATATAATGGTACACCAAACGATCCATTAAGATACATTCAATGGTTTCCAAGATTCCCATCACGTCCAAATGCGCCACCAGTAGAAATTGACAGCTTTGATGTTTGGGCTGTTGTTCCCGCAGGTTCAAGTACGGGAAATCCAAGAGCTGTCTATGAAATAAATCATGTTGAGGGTGTCACAATTCTAAAGAAGAATCAAAATTCAACAACTTTTGGTGGCGATGTCCCCGCCAACGGCAGAATTTATTTGGGTAGATACAAATTCTTAAGAGGTGGACAAGATTTACCAGGTGGTGGAACGATATTTGGCAACGTTAGATTAATTAACGATCCACAAGAAGTAAATATCTTTTATCAAGATAGTTTGGTTAACGTCGCTTTAAGAGATAGTCATGTTACGCGTGCCGATGCTATCATTTTGCAACAAGCTGCTACGGTAAGTGTAAATGATCCGAATGTTATTCCTGGAACTTACTTCTTGAGTCAAAACTTCCCGAACCCATTCAACCCGTCTACTGTTATTCGTTTTGGCCTGCCAAAACAAGAGAAAGTCGTTCTTAAAGTTTATGACATTTTAGGTCGCGAAGTTAAAACACTCGTTAATGATGATCTTAAACAGGGTTATCACCAAGTTGAATGGGATGGTACAAATAATTATGGCACTAGAGTAACCAGTGGAATCTATATTTACAGAATTGTTGCTGGTAATTTTGTTGAGACAAAGAAGATGATTATGGTTAAATAGTGCCGATTTAATTTAGATAATTTCCCCGAACATCTGGAAGTTAGTTCTCAGATGTTCGGGTTTTTTTTAATTATACAGCTGAGATTATAGTCTTAGTTAAAATTACTTTAATAATAATTCTGTATCACATACTTTAAGATTAAAATTAATATACAATCTAAGTTAAACAGCTTTAGCACAATCAATCAAAATATTATCTTTGCGCAATATTTAAATTTTTTTAACAATTGTTTTAGGTTAATGAGAATTGATTGACTTAAATAAATTAAATAACAAACAAAGAGAAGCCGTAACAACGACAGAAGGACCTGTACTGGTAGTTGCAGGTGCGGGTAGTGGAAAAACTCTTGTTTTGACTTATAGAATTGCTTATTTAATTCAGAATGGAACTCATCCTTCTAAAATACTTGCACTAACATTTACAAATAAAGCCGCCAGCGAAATGAAAGAAAGGATTAAATTAATTGCTGGCAGTTCAGCTAATTATTTATTTATGGGAACTTTTCATTCAATATTTGCGAGATTTTTAAGGGCCGAAGCTGAATTAATCGGTTATACGAGAGATTATACAATTTATGACACTGAAGACTCTCTTTCAGTGATAAGGTCTATATTAAAGGATTTTAATTTATCAGAAAATAGTTTACAACCTGGTTATATTCAAAATGTTATTTCTAAAGCTAAAAATAGTTTGTACGTTTTCTTAAAGGACATTGAATCATACTTTTTTAATCATCACAGAAAACTTTACGATATTTACGTCGAATATTCGAATAGATTGAAAAAATCAAACGCAATGGATTTTGATGACTTATTGATTAAGCCAATTGAGTTATTTAATAAAGAAAAAGATGTACTCGAAAGGTATCGTAAAAAATTTGATTATATTCTTGTAGATGAATATCAAGACACTAATTTAGCTCAATATCATTTATTAAGAATGTTAGTTAATGAAAAAAGAAATATTTGTGTGGTTGGTGATGATGCGCAAAGTATTTACAAATGGAGAGGTGCTGAGGTAAGAAATATAATTGATTTTCCAAAAGATTTTTCTGAGGTAAGAATCATAAGATTAGAACAAAACTACCGTTCAACTAAATCAATTTTATCAGTTGCTGATTCTGTCATTAAAAATAATGTAAATCAGATTCAAAAGAATTTATGGACAAGTAATGAACAGGGTGAAAAGGTTACCATTACGGTATGTTTTGACGAAAGAGACGAAGCAAATTTTGTTGCATCGAAAATTCAAAGATTAATAGAAACGGGTAAATATGAACCTAAGGACATAGTCATTTTATATCGTACTAATGCTCAATCCCGAGTTTTTGAAGATGTTTTTATGAAAAGTTCAATTCCATACACAATTATAGGTGGAATAGAATTTTACAGACGAAAAGAAATTAAAGACGTCCTTGCCTACTTAAAATTGATTGTAAATCCCAATGATGATGAAAGCTTTTTAAGAATTATTAATTTTCCACGTCGTGGAATTGGTGATATATCTCTTGAGAAACTTAAAAGTGTATCAATGATTTCTGGTAAGTCTTTGTTTGAAAATATTCCTGTTTTGATTAATAAAAAAGACGTAAATGACAGAACCAAAAGTAATTTTAAGGACTTCTATGACTTTATTCTTAAATATCGTGATTTGATGAATAAAACAGATGTATTGTATTTTGTTCGCTCATTGGTAGATGAATCCGGAATTTTAAAACTTTATCAAGAGGAGAAAACTGAAGAATCGCTGGAAAGGTACGAGAATGTTTTACAATTAATTGCTGCAATTGAGGATTATCATCAGCAAAATCCGGAAAAAACATTAATTGATTACTTACAGGAAATTTCACTGATTTCAGATGTAGATAATTGGGAAGATAGACAGAATTCTGTAGTATTAATGACATTACATTCAGCTAAAGGGCTAGAATTTAAAGTTGTTTTTCTTGTTGGAATTGAAGATGGTTTACTTCCATTGTTTCGAGATAATACTATGGAGGATGAAGAAGAAGAAAGAAGATTATTTTATGTAGGATGTACCAGAGCTAAAAAATTATTATTTATCACTTATGCAAGAAATCGCTATAGGTATAATAATGTTTATCCACAGATCCAGTCAAGATTTATTGATGAGATTGAGGAAGAATTAATTATTACCGAAGCAACTCCTAAAGCAGCCATTTATTTAAAAAATAATAAGTACTTCATTGACGATGTGGTTGATTATAGTTTTAAAACAGAAAAACAATTTCTACAAGAAGATAGTAAAAGTATTCGAGTGGGTGCAATTGTAGAACACGACGTATTTGGTAGAGGAAAAGTTCAGTTTGTTGATGGTTCAGGTGACAATCAAAAGGTGATTGTAACTTTTAATAATGGAGTTAAAAAGTATTTGATGGTAAAATTTGCAAACTTAAAAATCATTAAAGGTTAAACAAAAAAAGGAGAGATACTATGAACATAGGAATTATTACAGGTGGGGGTGATTGTCCAGGGCTAAATGCAGTCATAAGGGCGGTGGTTAGAAGAGCTCTCAATTACAATTATAATTGCTTTGGTATTAGAAATGGTTGGAAGGGACTTGTTGATGGTTCCATTGAAATATTAGATCTTAATTCAATTAGTGGAATTCTTCATAGAGGTGGGACAATCTTAGGAACATCAAGAACGAATCCATTAAAAAGAGAAGAAGATGAAAGATTGCTTTTTGAAAATCTTAAAAAGTTTAATCTTGATGTGATTTGCGCAATTGGAGGTGAAGATACATTAGGTGTTGCTCAAAAATTACATGAAAAAGGTGTAAAAATTGTTGGTATTCCTAAAACAATTGACAATGATTTAAATGCAACAGATTTTACTTTTGGATTCGACACCGCTGTTAATATCGCAATGGAAGCAATTGATCGTTTACATACTACTGCAGAGAGTCATAATAGAGTAATTGTTGTTGAAGTTATGGGACGTCATGCTGGATGGATTGCCGTATATGCTGGATTAGCAGGGGGTGCTGATGTAATCTTGATTCCAGAAAAACCATTTGATTTAGATGAAGTTTCAGGATATATAAAGGCAAGACACATTCGAGGGAAAAACTTTAGTATTGTTGTAGTAAGCGAAGGGGCAAAATTAAAAACTGAAAATTTAGCAGACAAAGATGGTTCATTAGTTCTAAGCTCTTTAAGTAAAGATGAATTTGGCCATGTAAGACTTGGTGGAATAGGTAATGTTATTGCTCAGGAGATTGAAAAACGCACAGGATTTGAAACTCGAGCTGTAATTTTAGGACATATTCAAAGGGGTGGAAGTCCTACAGCTTATGATAGAGTTCTAGGAACAAGATTTGGAGTTGCTGCTGTGGATTTGATTAGAGATAGTAAGTTTGGTCGCATGGTAGCACTTCATGGAAATGAAATTGTTGATGTTCCACTCATTGAGGCGGTGGGTGAACTTAAACTAGTTGATTTGAAACTTTACGAAGTTGCAGAAGTCTTTTTTGGATGATTATAATGTACTGAGTATGTTCTCTTTATATAAATTAAAAATTTTTTGAGCATACCATGTAAGTAAAAGCGAATTAACAATTCGCTTTTACTTTTTTGAATAAACATTTCCTTTAGTTTTTGAATTTTGATCAATGAAAGAGAAAGTCTTTCCTGGAAAAGAATTAATAATTTAAAAGTTGGATCTTAAAAGAGTAAATCGCATCGAGAAACTGTAAAATTTTAGTAATATATCTAAAAACGATTCATAGAAATGTTTCAGGAAAAATATTTAATTAAAAAATGGATGTTACATAGTCCTTAATGTAAAAAGTCCCAATTAATGATTGGGACTCAAGTTTTAATTTAAATTCTTCTCTAATTTATTTCCTCTTTTATTAGTCAGAATTTTATAAAAGCAAAAGCTTACTAACCCAATTACAACTGACCAACCAAAAATCCAGAAAATTATTCCACTCGTAGTTAAGTCCATTTATGCCTCCACTTTACTAATTTGTTTGTTTTTCCACGCTAAGTGAATCATAAATAATATTAATCCGAGTATTAATAACATCATAAATCTTGCACCTAAAATATAAGGTATTTTTTCATCAGGTACTCCTTTCATCATTAGAGTTGGAATGGCATCGTTGATCAACCACCAAATCATGATTATCAACAATATTGTTGGCGTTACGTATTTCATTATATATTTAAAGATTACTGGAATTTTAATGTCACCACCTGAATTTATTTCAGCAAAAGCTTTGTCTGCACCAAACACCCACATAAAAAGTATTGTTTCAATCAATGCAAAAACGACTAATCCAAAAGTTCCTGCCCAATAGTCCATTTCATCAAGAAATCCAAATTCTAAGAAGAATACAACAAATTGAACACAGATTAAGACAAATGCTGCTAATATTATAGTTGCTTTTTTTCTTGAAAAACCAAATTCATCTTCCAAGAAAGCTATTATTGGCTGACCCATAGCAACAGAAGACGTAATTCCCGCAAAGAAAAGAAGCAAGAACCATAGAAAACCAAAAACTTCGCCCAATGGTAACTTCTGAAAAATAATTGGCATTGAAACAAATCCAAGATTAAAGGCACCACCTTGGGCAACTTCTTGAGTTGTAGCTACACCAAAAAATGCAACTGCAACAGGAATTGCAATACTGCCGCCCAGTACTACTTCGGCAAATTCATTAGTTGCAGCTGTAGATAATCCCGAAAGGGCAATGTCGTCTTTAGGTTTAAGATAGCTAGCATAAGCATGAATTGTTCCCATTCCTACACTTAAAGTAAAAAATATTTGACCTGCAGCGGCAAGCCATATTTTGGGATCATTTAACTTAGAGAAATCAGGATTCCAAATAAAAGCAAAGCCATTCCAAACAGAATATTCTGGTTTAGAAGGATCAGGTGTACCAAGAGTGAAGACTCGAACAACAAGAATAACAGCAAAAATAAATAACAATGGCATTGCGACCTTAGCCAATTTTTCGATTCCTGCAGAAATTCCTTTATAAAGAACAAAAAAGTTTATAAAAAAAGTAACTAACATTATTACATATGCCGTCGCAATAGAATCAAAACCATTACCTTGTTGTATTCCTTGGTAAGAATGAAGAAATCCCTTCATGTTCTCGAAATTAGGAGTCTCAACAAAGTACATTTTAAAGATAGAAAAAATGCTGTAACCCAAAGTCCAGGATTCTATGTAAGTATAATATATCATTATAGTCAAAGAGATGAATAAACCCGTTGCACCGAGATATTTAGAAAGTTTATGATTCCAAAGAACATCAAACATTCCTGGCGCACTTCCGTGCTTAAATTTACCACCGTATCTTCCTATTCCCCACTCAATCCACATTAGCGGAATTCCCAATAATAGAAAAGCAACAAAATATGGAATCATAAAAGCACCACCACCATTCTGTGCAGCTTGAACAGGAAATCTCAAAAAATTACCTAAACCAATGGCATTTCCAGCAACTGCAAGAATTAATCCAATTCTACTTCCCCATTGCTCTCTTGATGAATTATCTTGACTCATTATTGCTCTCCATATTTATTGAACATTTACAATTAATAATTTTCGTCAAATTTATAACATTTTAGTTAAATATGCCTGATTATTTTGAGAAATCAATTTTAATAATTGCTTCGATTCACTTTAGAATGTCAACTTTATTTATATTAAGTTCAAACTATCACAAGTGTAATTCTATTTAATTGATGTTAAGTAAAGTAAGGCGAATCTCTTCGGTAAGAATTTTAAAAGCAATGATTGCAATTAATTTTTTTGTAAAAATTCATTTTTCCTTTCATTTCCATTAATTGAAATTCAAAGTTCATTTATTTATCTTATTCGTATGATAAATATTCAAAAAGTTATAGCTATCATTTTACTAACAGGACAAGTAATAATGTCGCAAAATCTTAAAGAATTAGTCTCTCAATTTCGAGAAGCAGAAGCGCCAGATAAAAGGCTAGCCATTTTCAATGTAAACGCAGAATTAATTGATGGTAAAGTTATTCTAACAGGAGAAGTTTCTGATTCGAAATTTAAGGAAAAACTTTTGGAATCAATAAAATTCAATTTAACAATAGATATTGAGGATAAAATTATTGTGTTACCGGAAGAAGAATTGGGTAATAAAACATATGCATTAGTAAAACTCAGTGTTTGTAATATTCGTTCAAAACCAGAACATTCTGCGGAATTATCAACTCAGTCAACGATGGGCACACCGTTAAAAGTATTAAAAAAACAAGGCAGCTGGTATCTTGTTCAAACACCTGATGAATATTTGGGTTGGGTTGACTCCGAAGGAATTTATCGATTTACCAAAGAAGAACTAAGAGAATGGAATTCTAAAGAAAAAATAATTTTTACTGATTTATATGGATTGATATATGCAGATAAAACCCAGAAAGAAACGATAAGTGATGTTGTTGCAACTAATTTGATGATTCTAGAAAAAGAGGAAAGAAATTTTTATAAAATTAAACTTCCGAATGGGAATACTGGTTACGTTAAGAAAAAACAAGCAAAAAAATTCAGCAAGTGGTTAGAAGATTTAACTTATAATCCAGAAAGTGTGATTGAGTCCGCAAAGAAATTTATGGGTTTTCCATATCTGTGGGGTGGCACATCAATTAAAGGGATTGATTGCTCAGGTTTTATGCGTACAATCTTTTTGATGAATGGTTTAATCTTACCGAGAGACGCTGATCAACAATCAAAAGTTGGTGTTGAAGTACCACTGGATGATGATTTAAGTCAATTAAAAAAAGGTGATTTAATTTTTTTTGGTAAAAAAGCTGACGAACTCGGTCCCGAAAAAATTACTCATGTTGGAATCTACATTGGTAATAAATTGCTTTTACATAGTTCAGGATATGTAAAAATTGATACGTTTGATGTAAACAATCCAGAATTTAACAACGAGCTGTTTTCAAGAATTGTAAAAGTCAAGAGAATTTTTGGCCAGCCAGAAGTTGTTGAAAATCTCAAACTGACCAACAATAAATTTTATCAACAATAAGTAAAATAAACAAAATGAAGCGAAGAGAGTTTTTAAAGATTGCGGGATTCACTGTTTTTGGTTCTACATTTATTAATCCTGTATCGTATATAAATTCAAAATCAATTACTCGGAGTACATCTAAGATGAAATTAAGATTCTATCCATATACTCTCGAATTAAAACATGTTTTTACAGTTGCAACTGCCTCTAGAAGAACGACTCCAGTAATGATGACAGAAATTGAATATGAAGGGGTCGTAGGTTATGGCGAAGCATCAATGCCTCCATACTTAGGGGAATCGCATCAAACAGCTGCTGATTTTCTTTCAAAAGTTGATTTATCTCAATTTGATGATCCATTTAAGACTGAAGAGATTCTTGCATATATTGATTCGATTGCACCTGGTAATCCTGCTGCTAAAGCTTCCGTTGATATCGCTTTACATGATTTGATAGGTAAACTGATCGGTCAACCTTGGTATAAACTTTACGGATTAGCTCCCGAAAAGACTCCCTATACGTCCTTCACAATTGGAATAGATAAACCTGATGTAGTACGTCAAAAGGTAAAGGAAGCTGAGAAATTTAAAATCTTAAAAGTTAAACTGGGGCTTGATAATGATAAAGAAATGATTGAAACAATCCGCTCGGTAACTGATAAACCGCTCAGATGTGACGTTAACCAAGGATGGAAAGATAAAGAATATGCTTTAAGAATGATTGAATGGCTGGCGACAAAAAATGTTGAGTTAATTGAACAACCCATGCCAAAAGAATGGATTGATGAACATGCATGGCTTAAAGAAAGAAGTCCACTTCCAATAATTGGCGATGAAGCAGTTCAAAGATTAAAAGATATTCGAAAGGCACACGGTGTTTATCACGGAGTAAATATTAAATTAATGAAATGTACTGGTATGCGAGAGGCTTATAAGAGTATAATGCTTGCTCGTGCTTTTGATATGAAAGTAATGATTGGTTGTATGACGGAAACTTCCTGTGCGATTTCAGCTGCTGCTCACATTTCACCACTAGTTGATTGGGCCGACCTTGATGGAGCAGAATTGATTAGCAATGATTTATTTGATGGCGTTAAGATCATTGATGGAAAAGTTACATTAAACAACAGACCAGGAATTGGTATTATAAAAAAACAATAGTCAAACCAAATGTGATTTAGATGATTTCAAAAAAATTTGAAAAAAAGCTTGAAAGATATAGAAGCATTATAAATGAAACTATCTTTCAAGAATTAGAATCACGCCGACCTAAATCGCTTTATGAACCAATTATTTATTTTTTAAAGGGTGGTGGTAAACGGTTAAGGGGTATCTTATTACTTTTAGTTGTTGAGTCACTATCAAAAAAACCACCTAAAAATTTTCTTCAACAAGCTATTGCAATTGAATTACTACATAACTTCACCCTGATACATGATGATATCATGGATAATTCCGTTAAACGTCATAATAAACCTACTCTTCACGTAAAATATGATTTAAGTACTGCAATTCTATCAGGTGATGTTCTACTTTCTATAGCTTATGAATTTTTAATGAAAAACTTACAGGTAAACAAACCTCAGGTTATTGAGGAATTTACAAGAGCTTTAACGATTGTCTGTGAGGGTCAGGCTCTTGATAAAGAATTTGAGTTGAGAAAAAATGTTACAATCAATGATTATTTCGAAATGATATCAAAGAAAACCGGAGCATTAATTGAGTCGATATGTCGAATTGGAGCATTATTAACTCTAGCAGAAAGAAAAGTCATAAAAGAACTTGGTAAATTTGGACTTTATCTTGGTATAGCTTTTCAGTTACAAGATGATCTTCTGGATTTAACTGGTGAAGTTAAAAAGTTTGGTAAACCTAAAGGAAATGATCTTGTTGAAGGAAAAAAAACTTATATCATTCTAAAAGCATTACAAACCGCACGAGGTAAACATGTAAATGAAATAAGAAAACTTATTGAAAAGAAGGGAATTAAACCTGAGCAAGTTGACGATTTTATAGATATGTTAGAAAATCTCGGAATTTTCGATGATACAAAAAAAGAAATTGATAAGTACTTTAATTTAGCTAGAGAAAGTTTACAAAATATTAGTAATAGTAAAAATTTGAATAATTTATATCAATTTGCTCATAAAGTACTTAATCGAGATTTCTAAAAAATGATTGAAAAGGAAGTGACAATTTTAAATAGAGCTGGGTTGCATACCAGACCTGCAGCCACGTTGGTTAAATTAGCCTCTAAATTTAAATCGGACTTTTACTTAATGCAAGATAACTTAGTAGTAAATGGTAAAAGTATTATTGGTGTAATGACACTTTGCGCGGAGCAGGGGAGCAAGTTAAAACTTCGTTTCGATGGAGAAGATGAAGAAGAGGCTGCAAAGGAAATAGTTGATTATTTTAACAGGGGATTCGATGAACTTTGATTTAATTGAAAAACTAAAAGATAAAGATACAGTCATATTAACAGGAATACCTTCGGCGCCAGGGTATGCCATTGGAAAGTGCCTCAAATATGAAAAAGAAAAGTTTGAAGTTTATCCTTCGGTGGTTTTGGATGTAAATTCAGAGTTAGAAGATTTCCAGAATGCTATTGAAAAATCAAAAAAGGAATTAAGAAAGATTATCGATGAAGCAAAAAAGAAAATTTACGATGATAAAATGGTTTCTATTTTTGAGGCTCAGTTGATGGTGCTCGAAGATCCACAATTAATTGATGCCATCAAAAATGAAATCATCAAAAACAAGCATTCAGCAGATTATTCCATACATTCAGAATTTTCTAAATATATAGAGCCATTGCAAAAATCAAATGACATATCACATAAAGAAAGAGCAAAGGATATTGAAGACATCAAACTTAGAATAATTAGAAACCTGAGAAAGAAAAGGTGGGAATCGAAACTCACACAATCTAGAATTATTTTTGCACATGAACTTTCAGCTGCCGATGCACTGCTATTTGTTCGAAATGAAGTTCTTGCATATGTTGCTGAGGGTGGCTCACTTACTTCTCACGCTGCCTTAATTGCAAGGGCATTAAATATTCCAGCTGTTTTTGGTATCGAAAATGTGTTAAACAAAATCTCATCCGAAGATGAAGTTATAGTTGATGGATTTCATGGGTTAGTTATTAAAAATCCTGGTCCTAAATTTATTGAATACTATAGAAAAAAAATTATTGAATATGATAAACTGAAAAAAGACTTATCGGAACTTATTAATGTAGAATCGAAAACAAAAGATAATGTAAGAGTCAAATTATATGCTAATATGGATTTACTTTCAGAGATTCCTTCTTTAATTGCATTTGGCGCTGAAGGAATTGGTTTATTTCGTACGGAAAATCTATTCTTTGATCTGGGAGATTTTCCTTCTGAATTAGAACAAACTGAAATTTATTCTTCACTTGCGGAAAAACTTTATCCAAAAATTTTAACAATTAGGACATTCGATCTTGGTGGAGATAAAATTAATCTCATGAATTATAAAGAGGCCAATCCTTTTCTTGGTTGGAGAGGGATAAGAGTATTACTTGACAATAAACCGATATTGAAGAATCAACTAAGAGCAATTCTTAAAGCATCAATTTACAAAAATGTTAGGGTAATGATTCCAATGATTTCCTCGGTTGATGAAATTGTTATGACGAAGGAGGTTTTAGAAGAAGTTAAAAATGAGTTAAGCATGGAAAAAGTTAGATTTGATGAAAACATTCCTTTCGGTATTATGATTGAAGTTCCATCGATTGTATGTTGTTTGAATGAAGTTGCTCAATTAGTTGATTTTGTAAGCGTGGGTACGAATGACTTAACACAATATTTACTTGCTGTCGATAGAGCTAATCAAAAAGTATTTAAACTTTATCAACAATTTCATCCTTCGGTTTTCCGTACCTTGAAAGTAATATTAAATGATTTAAAGGAAACAAAAATTGAAGTTAGTATTTGTGGAGAATTAGCATCTAATTTTATGGCAATACCACTTTTGATTGGCTTAGGCTATCGATATTTAAGTGTGAACGAATATTTACTGCTTCAAATCAAAAAATTAATTTTATCTCTCGATGCTTCTGAATGTGAAAATTTAGCTAACAAAGTCTTAAATGCCTGCACTCAGGATAAAATCATCACAATAATAAATGAATTCATGCAAAAAATAGAAGGAATAGACTATGAATCCTTATAAAGAATTCGATTCTGGCGACATGTATCTTGTTCTTAAGGATTATCATGAACAAGTAAAACATATCATTAATTCAAAGATTGAGATTGAAAAAAAATTGTATTCTTCAATCAATAAAATTGTCGTCACTGGACTTGGAGGTTCAGCCATTTCAGGTGATGTTGTTTACACTTTATTTTACGACCAAATAACAGTGCCTTATTTTGTTAACCGAAACTATGATCTACCAAATTTCATTGACGATAAAACGCTCGTTATAGCATGCAGTTACTCAGGAAATACGGAAGAAACACTTTCAGCATTTCATAATGCTATTTCTAAAAATTGCAAGGTTATTACTCTTAGTTCCGGTGGAAAGTTGAAAGATATGGCGAATGAACTCGGTGTACCCCATTTCAGTGTTCCTTCAGGTTATCAACCAAGATGTGCAATTGGATTAATGCTTACAACTCTCATAAGAATTTTTGAAAAGCTAGAATTATACCGTCTTTCGGAGGATTTCTATTCTGAGGTACTAAACTTGTGGTCCAGAAAATCTAATGAATATGCTCACGCAGAAAGTAAACCGTATGATCTTGCCACCAGATTATTGGGGCGATTTCCAGTGATTCATTCAACTGAACTATTACAATCAATTAACGTAAGGTTTCGTAGTCAACTCGCAGAAAATTCTAAAGTTTTATCCTACAGTGGGTTTATTCCAGAACTTAATCATAACGAAATCATTGCTTGGGAAAAGTACGACGAAAAATTTTTACCTGCTATTCTTATTCAAATCATTGACGAAAATGATCATCAAAGAAACAAATTAAGATTTTCCATAACACGTGAAATACTGAGTGAAGTGAAACTGGAAAATATTGTTTTACAAAGCACTGAAAAAAGTTATCACTTACGAATCTTCGACTTGATTTATTTTGTTGACTGGGTTAGTTTTTACCTGGCCGTTATGAGGAAAATTGATCCAACACCAATTAAAAATATCAATGTGCTTAAAGAAACTTTGTCGAAAAATTGATTTACTTATTCTTTTCCTTCTCCTCATTTTTTCAGAAGGACAAGCTCAATTTACATATTTTGGAAAGAATAAAGTTCATTACGAAAAGTTTAACTGGTTCGTTCTAAAGACTGAACATTTTGACATCTATTACTATCCAGAAATTACCGAGATTGCTGAGATTGGGGCTTTAATAGCGGAAGAAGGTTATAATGAGTTGAAAGTAAAATTTAATCACCAAATACTATATCGAATTCCACTTATCTTTTACAATACTCATATCCATTTTCAGCAAACTAACACCATTCCGGGACTTCTTCCTGAGGGTGTAGGAGGATTTTTTGAGTTTATTAAAGGTCGTGTCGTAATTCCGTTTGAGGGTTCGATTGAGAAATTTCGTCATGTCATTAAGCATGAACTGGTTCATGTTTTTATGTTAAACAAAATAAGAAGAATACAACAAGATTTTAGATTAACTTCAGAAACACTACCACCACTTTGGTTTGTTGAAGGACTAGCTGAATATTGGTCTACAGACTGGGATTCCCAAGCTGAAATGATTCTAAGAGATGCTGTTTTAAATGGTTATGCAGTTGGATTAAATGAAATAGATAAGGTTTCCGGAACTTACTTAATGTACAAATTAGGACAATTGCTGATGCATTACATTTCAAAAACATATGGCGAACATAAGATACTGATGTTAATGGAAAACTCATGGAAATCATCAAACTTTGAGGATGTCTGGAAATATACGTTTGGTGTAGACTATAAAGAATTTGATCGAGATTGGTTGTATTATCTCAAGAAAAGATATTATCCCATTATTTCTGATAGAGATTTACCCGGGTATTCAGTTAATAAATTGACAAATTCCGGATTTAATTTCAGTCCTGTTTTTTACGAAAAGAAAAATGAATCCTCAATTTACTATTTAGGTAATATTCGAGGTTATACTTCAATCTATCGAATTCCTTTTGTCAAAGAAGGTGAAAGAAAATTCTCCGAACCACAACTTGTACTTCAAGGTGAAAGCTCAGATGAATTTGAATCATTACATCTTTTTAGAACCAGTTTTGGTATTTCAAGAGATGGGAGAATAGTCTTTACTTCCAAATCCAAAGGTCGAGATAAGATATACATTTTTGATATCAATCAAAACAAAATTACTTTAAAGCTTTCTTTTGATGAGATTACAAGCATATCCAATCCTTCATTTTCACACGACGGTAAGAAAATAACTTTTTCGGCCATTGATAATAAAGGTTACAGCGATATTTATGTTTATGAATTTAATCGTTCTAAGTTAATTCGATTAACAAACGATCTTTATGATGATAAGACGCCCGCTTTTTCGCCAGATGACAATATAATAGTTTTTACATCAGACCGGATGATTTTCAATGGTAAAACCTTCTATAATCTTTTTTCAATCAAAGTTGATAACTTTGAACTTACTCCAATCACAGCTTTGAATCAAAATTTTTCTTATCCCAAGTTTACAAGTTCTAAAATTTTATTTACTTGCGACTATGATAACGTGAATAACATTTGGTCAGTTGATTTTAATACTGATGGTAATGGCAATTTTATTTTTGACGACAAAATGAAAAAAGTAACCAACTTTTCCACCTCAACTTTCGATCCTTTCATTATTAACGATACAACATTAATCTTTTCAGCCTTTGAAAAATTTAGCTTTCAGATTTTTTCTATCAACAATTTCATATCTATGATGGATTCTATTAACTACTATGTATTAACTAAAATTGGCGGAATGAAACTTCACTGGTTTGTTTCTAAAATTGATGGTATCAGGATTAAAGAACGATATAAATACGAAAGAGAGTACACGTTAGATTTTGCTCAAAGTCAAATTTCCACCAATCCTGTTTATGGAACAACAGGAGGTGCAATTTTCGCAGTCAGTGACTTGTTAAGTGATGAATATTATCAATTTTTAGTTTTCAATACTGCTCAATCGCGTGATGAAATTTTGAAAAGCTTTAATGTATTGATATCTCGAATTTCATTGGCGCAAAAGACAAATTTTGCTTACGGTGTATATCACTTCTCTGGTAGAAGATATGATATTAGAGACTCTGACGAATATTTTTACGAAAGAAGTTTTGGTGTTTACTTTGCGTTGAGTTATCCGTTTTCATTTTTCCGTCGCTTGGAAGCTAGCGTAATGCTTGGAAATTCAAATAAGGAAGTCTTCTATTCTTTCAAAAATCGCAAAGCACTTTTACTGACCAATACCATCTCTTACATTTTTGATAATAGCCTCTGGGCATCCACCGGACCAATTGATGGCTCGAGACTTTTAATCCTTCTTGGCCAAACTAATGATATAAAATTTTCAAACGTTAATTACTATAGTTTTATGCTTGATTATCGTAATTATTTACGACTGGGAATGAAGAGTGCATTTGCTTCTCGCTTTCAGTTGTTTATTAATGAAGGAAAGGAAGCACGACGATTTTTTATGGGAGGTAACTGGGATTTGCGAGGTTATCCAAGATGGTCTATCAAAGGAGAAAAATTATGGTTGTCTTCTTTCGAATTTCGATTTCCTTTGATTGATCAAATATCTTTAAAATTCCCATTTTTAACGGTTAATCTATATGAATTCCGTGGAGCAACATTTTTTGATATAGGAAATGCATGGGATGTAAAATACAAAGAAACTCTTGGTAGCATCGGTTTTGGATTAAGAATGAATTTGTTTGGCGTGCTTGTTTTACGGTACGATATTGGTAAACGAATAGAGGATAGCTTCAGAAGATTACAAGATAGAATGTTTTATCAGTTTTTCTTCGGATGGGATTTCTAATGTTATGTAATAAATGTTTTCGTTATAAGAGCCTGATCTCGTTTTCAATAATGACATTAATATTTTTTATATCCTGCACGAAAAAGATCCAGATAGAAAAATATTTGGAACCTGAAAATAAGTGGCAGTCTTTTGGATATGATTCTTCAAGAAATTTTTACATACGAAGCGATCTTAAATTACCACTTAAACAGAAGTGGGAAGTAGAGTTAGAAGCTGGTATCAGTCATTCTTCCATTACATCAATCTCGAATTTTGTGTGTGTCGCTGATCTTAAAGGTAACGTATATTTTCTTAATCCTGAAATTGGTAGAATTCTAAGCAAAATTTCATTAAAGCAACCAATTCTTACAAGTGTAATAGTCAGGGAAAGAGATTTAATTGTTTCACTTGCTGAGACTAAAAACAAAAAATCTCAGCTTGTTCTTTACGACTTGTTAAACGGTAAGGTAAAAAAAACCTTTGAGGTTGAAGGTTCAATAGAACGAGAGCTTGTTTTACACAAAGATTTTCTTATTGCTACTACTACAAGTGGCAGAATTTATTCATTAAAGTATGACTTAAACAAAATTTGGGAAATTCAACTCAATGAAGAATTAAATTGTCATCCTGCTTCTTCTAATAATTTATTTGTTACGGTTTCATTAAAAGGAAATTTGTTTTTAGTTGATATGATGATAGGTAAAGTTTTAAAAAAGATAAAAATTAGCTCAGGAGTTAATTCAGGTATTTCGATAAGTAATAATTTAATTTATTTTGGAAATTCGGATGGTAATTTCTATTGTTTCACACTTGATGGATCAAAAGTTTGGCAAGAAAAATTAAAGGCAAGTGTTAAAGCAATTCCTTCAATTGACGATTCAAGTGTTTTCATCGGTGATTTGCTTGGTAATGTTTATGCTTTTGATAATAAAACAGGTAAGAAAAAATGGGAAACTTCATTTGGTGGTATGATTAACAACTCAATTCTGGTATTGAATAATCAACTAATCGTTCCTGATTCAAAGGGATTTATTTATGTTTTGGAAAAGTTAGATGGGGGATTGGTTCAAAAAATTGAATTAAAGGGTAGAGTCAAATTCTCTCCCGTTTTAGTAAAAAACAAAGTATTTATCGGTTACGATGATAAAAAGATCGCTGCTTATGAGAATGATTAAGTTGAAATACATTTTACTCTGGATACTTACGTATTCATACATGAGCGCTCAAAATGATTATGTGCGATTACAGGTCAAACTTGATAATGATTATGGCATTTTTATAAATCAATACTTTTTAGGTGAATCAAAATTACTTGACACAAATCTTAAATCAGGTATTTATGAAATTAAATTAGTACGAATTAGTGACTTTTCATTACTAAAAAAGAAGATAAATTTTGATAGGGATTCAAAAATTGAAATAAAAAGTCTTCGCTCAATTCTAATTTCGACAAGTCCTGTAAACGCTCATCTGTATGTTGATTCAATTTTTTATGGTTATACTCCACTCAAGATTTTATTTAATTCGTCAGATCAAAAAATTGAAATACAAAAAAACGGTTTTAAACCAGTATCACTAAATACATCTGAGATCA
>Ga0116210_1001404_pt1 | contig 17981 bp, 17 predicted proteins | sample TshhotsprinmetaG_FD_94483 | JGI IMG/M metagenome (GOLD analysis project Ga0116210, IMG submission 94483) | Hot spring microbial communities from South Africa to study Microbial Dark Matter (Phase II) - Tshipise hot spring metaG | ecosystem: Environmental > Aquatic > Thermal springs > Hot... | reverse complement strand
GATCGGCCGCGGATGAATCCGGCCTCTGGCGTGCCAACCGGACTCCCGGATCGCGTCTTGGACACCCAAGTTCGGGCCGTAGGTTGACGCGGCGGTGCGGCGCCGGTAATATGAAATGTTTCAAGGTATAATGGGAGAGGTGTGCCCCAAGCAACGAGGAGCCATGGCCAAGGACAAACGTCGGACGAAGAACCGGACAACCCGCCAGATGAAACCGACGCCGAAGAACCGGACGGCTCCACCGCCGGCTCACGCCGCCGGCGCACCGTCCGCGCAGTCCCGGACCGAGGCCGTCGAGCGCCGGCGGCCGGCACCCGTGATGGCCGAGCAGATCCGCGCGGCGGCGGAGGGCGAAGCTTCGGCGACCGCGCCGAACGTGCAAATGGACCGCGAGACGCGAAACCAGAAGCTCAAAGAACTGATTGCGCTGGCCAGCGAGCAGGGATACCTGACCTACGACGATATCAACGACGCCCTTCCCCAGAACAGCATCAGCGCCGCCGAGCTGGACAACATCCTGATGATGCTCCGCGGGATGGAGATCGACGTGATCGATTCCGGGGACGTCGAGAAGTACAAGAGCCAAATGGAGGAGGAGGAGAACCGCGCGCGGAGCGCCCAGCGCGTTGACGTCCTGGACGACCCCGTCCGGATGTACCTCAAGCAGATGGGGCAGGTGCCCTTGTTGACGCGCGAGCAGGAGGTGGAGATTTCCAAGCGCATCGAGGAGGCGGAGCTGACCACCCGCCGTTTGTTCGCCTCCTTCGGGTTTGCTGCGCGCGCCTACCTTGACATCGTGGACCGGCTGCAGGCTGGCCGGGAGCGGTTTGACCGCGTCGTGAACGACAAGGTCGCCCCCAGCCGCGAAAAGTACTTTCATCATTTGCCTCGTCTGCGGGGCGACGTTGAACGCGCCCACCGACGGGCGCTGGAGCTCTACGACCGGTACATGGCCCGCCGTGCCGACGGACCGTCCGCGGCACGGCTGAAGACGGCGTTCGAGCAGGCGCGTGAGGCGCTGGCCGCCTCGTTGGAGAAGCTCGGCTTCAAGCAGAAGGCCGTCGAGGACAGCATGGCGGTTGCCGACGAGGCCTATCAGCAGTTTCGCACCGTACGCCGCACCCTTGAGAGGGTTCGGGAACAGCGGCCCGGCCGCGCGCGCTCGCTGGCGCTGGCCGATGCCGATCGCCGGCTGCACGAAATCGGCCGGGATGCGCTGACGCCGCCCGACGAATTCGAGGCCCGATATCAGGAGTTGAAGACGTGGGCCCGCAAGGCGCTGCGCGCCAAGTCGGACATGGTCGAAGCCAACCTTCGCCTCGTGATCAGCATCGCGAAGAAATACACCAACCGTGGCCTGTCTTTCCTCGACCTCATCCAAGAGGGCAACATGGGGTTGATGAAGGCGGTCGAGAAGTTCGAGTACCGCCGCGGCTACAAGTTCAGCACCTACGCCACGTGGTGGATCCGCCAGGCGATAACCCGCTCGATCGCCGACCAGGCCCGCACAATCCGCATCCCGGTCCACATGATCGAAACCATCAACAAGCTGATGCGGGTCCAGAAGCAGCTGTTGCAGGAGTTCGGCCGCGAGCCCACACCCGAGGAGTTGGCCGAGGAAACCCACATGCCCGTCGAACGCGTCCGGGGCATCCTCAAGATCGCCCAGCAGCCGATCTCCCTGCACTGCCCCGTCGGGGACAGCGACGACACCAGCTTCGGCGACTTCCTCGCCGACACCTCGGCCGAGGACCCGTCGGATGTCACCTCTCACGCCATGCTCAAGGAGCGGCTACGGGAGGTCCTGCAGACGCTGACCGAGCGAGAGCAGGAGGTCCTTAAGCTGCGGTTCGGGCTCCTCGATGGTTACTCGCGCACGCTGGAGGAGGTCGGACGGCGGTTTCGCGTCACCCGGGAACGCATCCGTCAGATCGAGGCCAAGGCGCTGCGCAAGTTGCGGCATCCCACCCGCATCCGAAAGCTCGAGGGTTTCCTCGAAAGCAGTGCGTGAACGGTGACTCCAGCGGTGCGGTCGGCCGCCTCCGGCGCGTCATCAAACGGGACGGGAACGTCGTCCCCTACGATCGCGAGCGCATTGCGACGGCGGTGCTGAAGGCGCTGGTCTCCGTCGGCCGTGGGGATCGGGGACTGGCCGACGCGATCGCAGGCCGGGTGGAGGACCTCCTGATCGCCGGCTACGGGCCGGACGGCGTGCCGACGGTGGAGGACATTCAGGACGTGGTCGAGCGCGTGCTGATGCAGGACGGCCACGTGGACGTTGCGCGGGCCTACATCATCTACCGCCACGAACGCGCGCGGCTGCGCGACGCGCGGGCCCGCCGCATCGAGGCCACGGACAACATCCCGTACCGGATCATTTATGAGGTCCTTCGGTGGAACCTCGACCACGAGTGCGCCAGCGTCGACCAGTTGAACCGCCGGCTGGCCGAGGGCCGATGGGCGGACCTGGTGCGCGACGCCGAGGCCCGCTACGAGGCCGAAGTCCGCACCGCCGCGGAGCGCGTCCAGGAACGGTCCGGGGTCCGCCTCGTCATCGTGGCCGGCCCCTCCTCCTCCGGCAAGACCACAACCACCATTAAGCTCTCCCACCACCTGCGGGCGGCCGGCTTGCGGCTGGTGGCGCTGAACCTCGACAACTATTTCTTCGACCTCGAACAGCATCCACGGGACGAGTACGGCGACTACGACTACGAGACCCCCACTGCCCTCGACGTGGAGCTGATCAACCGGCACGTGGGCGAGCTGCTGGACGGACGCGAAGTGCGAACGCCCCGCTATGACTTCAAGACGGGGCGACGGACGCCCGAGGCAGACTCCCTGCGCCTCGGCCCTGACGAACTGCTGCTGCTCGACAGCCTCCACGGGCTGTACGGCCCGATGACGGCCTCGGTCTCCGCGGACCGGAAGTTCCGGGTGTACATCGAGACGTTGGAGCAGGTCCGTGGGATGGACGGCGAGTTTTTGAGGTGGGCCGACCTCCGGATGATGCGGCGCATGGTGCGCGACGCGAGGCATCGCAATCACCCGCCGCTGCACACGATCACGCACTGGCACTACGTGCGGTCCAGCGAGCTGAAACACATCATTCCGTTCATCGGCACGGCCGACTACATCATCAACAGCGCTATGCCCTACGAGCTGCCGCTGCTGAAGCCGCGCGTCGAGCGGTTTCTGCCCGAGGCGATGAACCTGTGCAGGGACGACCCCCGGCGGCAGGACGCCTACATGCGGGCCCGCCGGCTCCACGAATGGCTGAAACCGCTGATGGCGCTCGAAGACGACTCCGAGGTGCCGCGCACGTCGGTGGTGCGCGAGTTCATCGGCGGAAGCCGGTACGACTACTGACCGGCGCCGAGCAACGCGCGGGCGTCGTTGCGGCGGTCTTCCGAGGCGCTGGACTCCACGATCCTGCGCAGCGCCGCCCGTGTGGTTTCGTCCACCGACGGCAGGGCCCCGGCGATGCGAAGCACCGCCTGTTCGGCCTCGGCGCGGACGTCCTCGCGGGCGACGAGACCGTCGGCGACCGCGACGGCGACCGGGTGAGGGATCTCGCCGAGCGTTGCCAGCAGAAGGCGGGCGTCGTCCGGATGCTCGATCAGCGGCGCGACCTCGGCGCATCGGCGGGCGCGCTCCTCCGCCGGCATCGCCGCGCGGGCCTGCCGCAGGACTTGGGCGAGGCCGCGCTGGGCCAGCCGGCGCGACGTGGGGTCTGCGTGATGCGCGGCGGCGGCCAGCGGCGTCATCGCGGCGGGGTCGGACCACTGGCCCAGCGCCCGCAGCGCCGCGTTGCACAGCGTGGGGTCATCGTCCGCCGCCGCGTCTCGCAGCAGCGGAACCAGCTCCGGCTGTTTCAGCCGTCCGCAGAGCGCCAACACCCCCACGCGGGCGGCGGGCGTTGCGGCGGCGCTCCAGCGGGTGCCCAGCCGGCCGGCCAGCGGCGGCAGACGGGGCATCGCCGCCTCGATCGCGGTCATCTACGCCTGCCTCTCCTCGTCCGTGTTGGAGGACATCAAGCCGTCGAGCAACGCGTCCGCGTCGCTCTGCCCCGCCAGGGCCCCGAGCTGCCGGATCGCCTCCATGCGGACCGTCGCGTTCGTCGAGCCGGCGAGGCGCAGCACGGTGGGAAACGCCGCCGTCATCGCACGATCGCCGACCGCCCGGAGCAGCTCGACCTGCGATGGCCCCGAGGTCTGCTGCAGCACCATCAGCAGGGCCTCGTCCACACCGGGGCCGGACAGCGAGCGCAGCGCGCGTCGGGCCGCGGCCCGCGTTTCATCCGGTCCCTCCGACGAGGCCGCGACGAGGACGTTCACGCTATCCGCGGTGCCCGCCGATCCGAGGGTGTGGAGGGCGGCCGCTCGAACCGCCGAGTCGGTTCCCTTCGCCGCCAGCAGCTCGATCACGGACACCGCGGGCCGGAATCGCCGGTCCTCGACCAGCCCCAACAGGTGGATCTGCGACGCCGGTGGGAGGAAGGGCAAAGCGCCGGCGATGGCGGCCAGCGCGGCGTCGCCCACATCGCGCCTGAGCAATTCGACACCCGCAACCTGAAACGCCGCATTGGTGGAGGCCAGCAACGTTGCGGCGCGGATGGCGCCGTGGCCCTCCCGGTGCGACTTCGCTACCGAGAGAAGGACTGCCGCGCGAACCGTGTCCGGCGGATGAAGGGCGCCCAGCGCGGCGATCAACTGGTCCTTCCGGCCCCCGTCTCCCCGCCGGGCGGCCGCCTCAATGCAGTTCAACAAGGCCTCCCAGCCACCCTCGCGGCCGGCTTGCCTGACGGCCGGCAGAGAGGCCAGCAGCGCTTCGGCCGCCTTGGCGGTGGCGATCGCCCCGAGTGCGCGCACCGCGTGTCCCGCGGCCTCCGGTGCTCCTGAGCGGGCCAGTTCAGATAGCGCCGGCACGGCGGAGGCTGCGCGGCGCAGGCCCAGGATGCGGGCCAGACGCGCCCGGGATTCCTGGGGGCTGGCCGCCAGAGCGGCGCTCAGGATCTTGTCCGTCCTGCGCCCGCCGCCCATGCGCTGAAGCGCCATGTCCGCGTCGTCCGCCACAAGGGGGTCCGACAGCAGTCGGACCAGTTCCGACGCCGATCGGGCACCGCCCAGACGGCCGAGCTGCTGAATGGCAAACTCCCGGCCCGCGCGCGTCGACCCCCTGTCCGTCGCCAGGCGGGTCAACGCCGCCTCGGCGGCGGAGCGGGCAGCGCCTGAGCGGACGCGGTTCAGCACCTCGACGGCGCGAATCACCGGGGCGCGGTCGTCGCCGTGGTTCCATTGCGCGACGGCCGACAGTGCCTCGTCGAGCGGGTCGGGGCGGGGTGCGCGCGGGGCCGCACACGAAAGGCTCATCGCCGCGAGCACGGCGGCCGCGCCCAGTCGCGACCTCCTTCCCCAGCCAGCGGCCCAACGGATTCCAAACTTCGGCACCATGGCGGTCACCTCTCCCTTCGCGATCAGATGGTCCACGGGTGGCGGAGCGGCCGTCGGATCCAGCGGTCGGCCTCGTCGTCGCCCACGATGCGTTCGGCCGCCGGGTCCCACCGGATCGGGCGCTGCAGCCACATCGAGGCGTTCAGCAGGTGGCAGATCGTGGCCGTTCGATGGCCAATCTCCTCGTGGGCGATGGGTTTACGCCGCGAACGCACGCAGTCGAGGAAGTTTCGGTGGTGGCCCGGGCTGCGCTCGGTGCGCCGTTCCGACGGCAGGATCCGCTCCCGCAACAGCGAGGGTGGGTCCGCCTCGAGACGTCCACCGTGGATGTGGATGAAAAGCCATCCCCGCGAGCCGACCAGCTTGAGCCCCCGATCCCCGCGGCTGTGTCCGCGGACTCGGAGGCCGTCCGCGTAGCGGTACTCGAATTCGAAGTCCATGAACGCATCAAAGAGCGGGTTGTTGCAAGGGCGTCCGGTCGCCTGCAGCTCGACGGGGCCGGTGTGGTCGGCGTTGTGGATGTACTGCACCAGGTCGAACACGTGCGCGCCGCGGTCGGTCATCTCGCCGCCGCCGGTGTCGAGGACGAACCTCCATCCGAAGTGGACGCTGGGTTCGAAATATGGCCGCCACGGAGCCGGCCCCAACCAGAACTCGTAATCCAGCGAGGCGGGCGGATCGGTCGGCCTGGCCGGTAGCGTCGAGGCGCGGATGCGCTGATGGTGGGGCTCGTCCGTGGGGAGCCGGACCTCCACCTCCCGCAGATCGCCGACCCGACCGTTCTGAACCAGCTCCCAGGCAAAGCGGCAGGAATCGTTCGAGCGTTCGTGGCTGCCGGTCTAAAGCACGCGGCCGTGCCGCGCTACGGCCTCGCACACAGCCCGGCCCTCGGGGATGGAGTTGGTCAGCGGCTTCTCGTAGTAGATGTCCTTGCCCGCTCGGGCGGCGGCCGCCGCGATGACGCCGTGCCAGTGGTCCGGCGTCGCGATGGACACGATGTCCACGTCCGGCCGCGCCAGCAGCTCCCGAAAATCCCGGTACACGGCCACATCGTGTTCGCTCAGAGGGCGGCCGATCTTTTCCGCATGGGCGCGGGCGGCCGCGAGGGCGGCCGACAACCCCTTGCCTCCGAGGCCCTGCTCGACGTCGCACAGCGCGACGAGCTGGACCTCGGGCTGCGACATCAGGTTCCGCATGTTGACCTGGCCCTGGCCGCCCATGCCGACGCACCCGAGCAGGAGGCGTTCGCTCGGAGCGACGCCGCCACCGCGACCGAGGACGCGGGCAGGCAGGACGAGCGGCCCGGCGGCCGCCGCGGCGGCCGCGCGGACAAACCGCCGGCGGGTAAGGTTCCGGTTCATCGTCGGGAATCTCCTTTGGGTGCCCGGACCGCGTTGGAGGGCGGCGGGCACCAGCCATGACGGCATCCACTCATGGGATCATCTGATATCAGGCACCGGCGCAGCCGACTGGTCGGGGGCGGCGGGAACCTCGAGCCATCCATCGCTGCGGAGGCGCCGGCCGACCTCGCGCAACGTGGCCACGTCGTCGGGATGAATCCCGCCCTCCGGCAGCGGGCCGGTGTTCATCAGCAGGTTGCAGCGCGCCGCGCTCGCGGCGCCCAGGCGTCGGAGCGTTCCGGTCGCGTCCAGATGGCGACCCTCATCGTTGCGGACGTATCCCCACTGGTGCGGCTGCAGTGTGTCGCAGATCTCGTTCCACTTGTTCCGGTTCGCCTCCCAGGCGCGGGCGGCAAGGCGGGCGCTGTCCTCGCCGATCAGCTTTCGCACGCGCTCCTCCAGCGACTGGCCTTTGCGCTCCGGGGCGGCGAAATCCTCCATGCCGGTCGCCCCCTGTTTGAACGAGATCAGGCCATGGGGCTGCAGGCGGCGTACGAGCGCGTAGGTCTCCTCGATGGGAAACAGGTCCGGCCGCGCATAGTACCCCATGATCGGGTCGAACCACAGCCCGGCCAGCGGCCCGTAGTTCGTCAGCAGCTCCCGGAGCTGCGCGTGGACGAACTCGATGTACCGCGCGAAATCCTCGTCCCGACGGAACTTGTAGGCCGGTTCTGGCCGTTCGTACGTCGGGCGCGCGGACTTCCAACGCGACACCTCGTTGCTGTAGAAGTACGGATGACGCCAGTCGAGGGCGTACGAGTAATAGAGAAACAGCCCGATGCGCCGCTTGCGGCAGGCCTCGGACAGCTCGCCCACCAGATCCCGCCGCGCGGGCGAGGCCTTCGAGTGGTAATCGTTCTGGGCCGTCTCGAAGAGGCTGAAGCTGTCGTGGTGGCGGGAGGTGAGGTTGATGTAGCGCATTCCCGCCTCGCAGGCCAGATCCGCGATGACATCCGCATCGAACCTGGCGGCGGTGAAGCGCCACTTGAGCTGTTCGTACTCCGCCACCGGTATTTTCTCGCGCAGCATGACCCACTCGCCGCGCCCGAGGAGGGAGTAAAGCCCGTAATGAAGGAACAGGCCGAACCGCGCTGACCGGAACCACTCGAGCGAGGCGGCCCGAGGATCCCGGCGCCACAGGTCCGCGAAGTCCGAAAGATGCGCCGGCGGAGGGCCGGCGGCGACGTCCGCCGCCGGCCGACGCGCAAGGGAGGCCGCTCCGCATGCGGCGGTGGCGCAAAGGAAATGTCGACGAGTGGTGGTGGCCGGCCGCACATGGCTCGACTTCATGATCAGCTCCTTGTGCCCGCCGAACGCCGTGGGCCATGGTGCCAATAGGAGGGCGGCGCGGCAAGGCGTATGGTGCGCATCCCACCACCTCGCCGACCTGGGGTTTTGTGCTTTGGGGAACCTGTCCCATTGGCCACCACGGCGCGGGGCGGAGTTGGGGCATCCGTTGAACATCGCCGGCGGACGGCGTAGAGTGCCCGGAGGGAACCGCGATGACGACCGAACAGAACGCGATGTCCGACGACACCCGGATCGAGCAGGAGGTCAGCCGCCTGCTGGAGGAGCAGATCAACCCCGCGCTGAACTCACACGGTGGGTATGCGAGGCTGGTCAGGGTGGAGAACTCCAACGTGTACCTTGAGCTGGGCGGGGGTTGCCGGGGCTGCCCCGGTGCCCGCATGACGATGCAGCGGGGAATCGAGGCTTTTTTGCGCGAGCAGGTGGCCGGCATCGGTTCGGTGATCGACGCCACGGACCACGGGCGCTGATCCCGCCGAGAATTCCACGCGCGGTCGCATAATCGGCCAGCCCGAAAAATTTTTCGGTGGGGCTCTTGACCTTTTGTGTCACGTTGTGTCATGCTGTGTCACAGAAGGGAAGCGAAGTGGGACGCAAGGGCCAGACCGAAGCGGCGGACAGATGGGCGCAGGGGCAGTTTTTCTGCGGCCAGTATCGGCATAATCTCGACCCGAAGTCGCGCCTGACCATCCCCGCGGAATGGGCGGCCATCGTCGGTCAGCCGGCCAAGCTCTACGTCATTCCGAGCGTTGGGCGATGGAAGTTCCTCTACGTGTTTCCCGCCCGCGTGATGGAGCCGAAATTGCAGCACATCCACAACCTCTCGATGGCCGACGAGCGGGGCCGGGCCTTCCTGCGGATGATCGGGGCTCGCTCGGAGGCGGTGGCCTGGGATGTGCAGCGGCGCATCCGCATCCGCGACGAATTGCTGGCTCACGCGGGGCTCAAGGACACGGTCTTGATGGTCGGCAACGTGGAGGCGTTCGAGCTGTGGGCGCCCGAGCGCTGGACGGAGTTCGAGCGGAGCATGACCGAGGAGGGCCTGGCCGAGGCGTCGAGATACGTCGGTGTTTGAGGACCGTTCGGAGGACATCGCCATGGTGAGGATCGCCCGTTATCTCGAAATCAACCGTACCCTGGACGGCATGCGCGACGAGGGGCCGCGATACATGCTGCCGCCCCGCGGCGCGTCGCGCCGGTGGATCGATTTCCTGCACCGGACGCGCGTGACACAGGAGGCCATCGACGAGGCAAAATCGCTTCGGTTCGCCGACCCGGTGATCCGTCGCGGAGGTGGCCGGATTCTCTTCTGAGCGGGGCATGACACGGCACGTCCCCGTGATGGTCGGCGAAACCGTCGAGTGGGCCGCCGTGCGTCCAGGCGGGCGCTACATCGACGCCACGCTGGGCGGCGGGGGGCATGCGGCCGCCGTGCTCGAGGCCTCGGCACCGGGCGGCCGCCTGTTGGGGATCGACGCCGATCCTGCAGCCGTGGCGAGGGCACGCCGCCGATTCGCCAGTCACGGCCCAAGGTTCCGCGCCGTGCATGGCCGTTTCAGCCGTCTTCGCGAACTGGCGGCGGTCGAGGGATTCGAGGGCGCGGACGCGGTCATCCTTGACCTCGGCATGTCATCGGATCAGTTGGACGACCCCGGCCGTGGGTTCGGTTTCGATCGCGACGGGCCGCTGGACATGCGCCTCGATCCCGGCCAGCCGCTGACCGCGGCCGACATCGTGAACACGTGGCCGGAGGAGGAGCTCGCCGACCTGCTGCGCCGCTACGGGGAGGAGCCGGCCGCTCGTCGGATCGCCCGCTGCCTTGTGACGCGGCGCCGACAGGCACCTTTTTTGCGCACCGCCGACCTGGCTGCGACCGTTGCCGTTGCGGTGGGACGGCGCGGGCCGCGTCACCCGGCGACCGCGACCTTCCGCGCCCTGCGGATGGCGGTGAACCGTGAGCTCGAGGAGTTAGTCGAAGGGCTTGAGGCGGGGCTGGCCACGCTGCGGATTGGCGGCCGGCTGGTGGCGATCTCCTTCCACAGCCTGGAGGACCGTGCCGTGAAGCGGTGTTTTCGCGAGCACGCTCCCCGCGCCGAGGCGCGTCCCGAGGGCGGGACGGTTTTGCGGTTCCGACCGCCAGCCGTACGGGTGCTGACTCGCCATGGTGTGACGCCGTCCCCGGAGGAGGTGTGGCGCAACCCCCGCGCGCGATCCGCGCGCCTGCGGGCGGCGGAAAGGATGCCCGAGCCATGCTGCGGCGCCAACGGGTGAAGGCGCGCGCGGTCGCGCGCACGAGGGTGGCGTGGCTGCCGTTGGCGGCGGCGGCCGCCCTGGCCGGTCTGCTGTTTCACCTTCGACTGGTGCAGCAGTGCCGCCGACTGGCGGGGGAGATGGCCGCGGCCGAGCGCCGGCTGGAGCAGTTGCGGCAGGTCCGGGTGAACGAGGAATGTCGCTGGGCGCCGATGACCACCCTGGCGTCGGTCCGGGCCGCATTGAAACGATTCGGAATAGAAATGGACTGGGCGGGCGGCGAACGGACCGTCTATCTGGTCCGGCCGGCTTCCCCGCCGGGCGGGGAAGCGGTGAGGGGGCCACGGCTGGCCCAACGCGTGGCGGGGCGTGAGTGAAGGCTTCCACCGGGTGCGGTTCGCGTTCGTGGCCGTGGTGTTCTGCGCCGCGTTCGGCACGGTCGGCTGGAAATTGACCTATCTCCATCTCGCTTATCGTCAGGACGCCACCCCCGAGGCCGCCGTCGAGCTGCCCGCCATGCGCGGCCGGATCCTCGACCGCAACGGCCGCGTGTTGGCGGTGGACACCCCGCGCTTTCACCTCGTCGCCGATCCGCAGGCCGTGAACGAAGCGGGGCACGTCGAGGTGTTGGCCGGCCTGTTCGGACGGCTGTTTCAATGCGATGCGGTCGCGTTCGAGGAAATGCTCCGTCAGCCGGCGTCGCGGTACCAGCGGCTGCGGAAATGGATCTCGCTGGAGGAGGCCGATCGTATCCGGGCCATGAAACTCCCCGCGCGGGAGGTCTGGCTCGAGCCCGCCCCCCGCCGCCATTACCCCCTGGAGGAGCTGGCCGCGCACGTGATCGGCTTCGTCAATGCCGAACGGCAGGCCGGCGGCGGCATCGAACTGGCCCTCGACCGATGGTTGCGGGGCCGCGACGGTCTGCGCAAGGTCATCCGCGGGCGTCGACTCGGCGAGATCGCCGACCGGCGTCCGCTCGACATTCCACCCGAGGAGGGCGCCACGGTGGAACTCACCCTGGACGCCGACCTCCAGGCAATGGTCGAGGCGGCGCTCGACGAGGCCGTGCGGCAGCACTCGGCGCTGGGGGCATGGGCCGTGATGGTGGACGTGCGCACGGGCGAAATCCTGGCGATGGCCAGTCGGCCCTCCTTCGACCCGAACCGCTACAACGAGGCCGCGACGGACGCCCTAATGAACCGGGCGGCGTCGTACACCTACGAGCCGGGTTCGATTTTCAAAGCGGTCACGATGGCCGCAGCGCTGGAGGCGGACATCGTGCGGCCAGACACCGTTCTCGACTGCGAACACGGCCTGTGGCACTACTGCGGCCGCCCGTTGCGCGATTTCCACCCCTACGGTCGGCTCACGGTGGCGGGGGTCATCCAGAAGTCGAGCAACATCGGGGCGGCCAAGTGCGCGGTGGCCCTCGGCGAGGCCCGCCTCGAACAGTGCCTGCGCGACTTCGGGTTCGGCCGCCGCCTCTGCGAGGACCTCTCCGGCGAAGCCTCCGGCATCGTCCCGCCACGGCACCAATGGGACCCGTTGACACCGACCCGCATCGCGATGGGACACAGCATCGGCGTCACGTCGTTGCAGATGGTCATGGCCCTGGCGGCCATCGGCAATCGCGGGGTGCGCATGCGGCCGGCCCTGGTGCGGCGGGTGGCGGACGCCCGCGGCCGTACGGTGCGCCAGTTCGCCCCGGTGGCCGAGGGACAGCCGGTCTGCGAGGCGACGGCCCGGACCATGTGTGAACTGCTGGCGGGCGTGACCCAGCCCGAGGGCACCGGCCGGCGGGCGGCCTTCCCAGGATATCGGGTGGCGGGCAAAACGGGCACTGCCGACAAACCCTGCGTCGGTGGCTACGACTCCCACCGCAACATCGCCTCGTTCATGGGCCTGGTACCGGCCGAGAACCCTGTCTTCGCCTTGCTGGTGTCGGTAGACGAACCCCAGCCCGAGCACACCGGCGGCGTCGTCGCCGCTCCCGTTTTTCGTCGGATCGCCGAAGAGGCGGTCCGGTACCTGCGCATCCCCGCCGGCGACCTGCTCCCTCATGCGGTGCCGCTGCGGGCGGAGGAGGGTCCCGACGATGCTGATTGGGCGGTTATGTGAGGAGGCCATGCGGATCGAATCCATCCTGCGCGTGATTCAGCCGATGACCATCCGGGACGCCGGCCACCCGGACATCTGTGGGCTGGCGTACGATTCCCGTCAGGTGCGGCCGGGCTTCCTGTTCGTCGCGCTGAAAGGCAGGCGCGACGACGGCGCCCGCCACGTGGAGGACGCGATCCGCCGCGGCGCCGTCGCCGTGATCAGCGAGAGCGCCGAGTGGACCCGCCGCGACGTCACTCACATCCGCGTCGAAGACGCCCGCCGAGCGATGGCCGAGATCGCCTGCGCGTTCTACGGTCATCCGTCCGCCAACTTGGAGGTTTTCGGCGTCACCGGCACCAACGGCAAGACGACGACGACCTTCATGATCCGTGACATCCTGCGGGCCGCCGGCCGGCCCTGCGGCTTGATCGGGACCGTCCAGTACGAAATCGGTGCCCGCTGCATTCCCGCCAACCGAACCACACCCGAATCGCCCGACCTCCAAGCCATGCTCGCGCAGATGCTCCACGCCGGCTGCCGCGCCGTCGCGATGGAGGTCTCTTCCCACGCCCTCGACCAGAAACGGGTCTGGGGGGTGGACTTCGACGTCGGCGTCTTCACGAACCTGACGCCGGACCACCTCGACTACCACCGGACGATGGAGCGGTATTTCGCGGCCAAGGCGCTGTTGTTCCAGTCGCTCGGCCAGATGGAGAAACGCGCGGTCGCCGTGGTCAACCTCGACGACCCCTGGGGCGAGCGGCTGGCCAACATCGGCGGGCAGTGGTCGCGGCTGGTCACCTACGGGACACATCCCGGGGCCCACGTGCGCGCCGAAAACGTCGAGGTCGGACCGAAGGGGTCGTCGTTCGACCTGTGGACGCCATGGGGCCATGCGCGGGTGAACTTGCCGCTGTTGGGCCGCTTCAACGTCGCCAACGCGCTTGCCGCACTCGCCGCGACCGCCGCCCGCGAGGTGCCCCTGCCGACGGCGGTGGACGTCCTCGCCGGCTTCCCCTCCGCCCCGGGACGGCTCGAACGCATCCCAAACGATCGCGGCCTCGACGTCTACGTAGACTACGCCCACACCGAGGACGCGCTGGCCAATGTGCTGGGCACGCTCCGGGAACTCGTCCGCCGCCGTCTGATCGTCGTGTTCGGCTGTGGCGGCGACCGGGACCGCGAAAAGCGCCCCCGCATGGGCCGCGTCGCCGGGCGGATGGCGGACGTCACGATCCTGACCAACGACAACCCCCGCTCCGAGGACCCGCTCGCGATCCTCCGCGATATCGCCGCGGGCCTGCCCGAGGGCGCGCGCCACGAGATCATTCCTGACCGCGAGGCCGCGATCGGGCGCGCCATCGAGATCGCGCGTCCCGGCGACGTCGTGCTGATCGCCGGCAAGGGACACGAAAACTACCAGGAGTTCGCGCGTACCGTCGTCCCGTTCGATGACCGCGAGGTCGCGCGCCGCCTCCTCGGGGCGAATTGAGGGCGGTGCGGTGTTCGAGGCTGCCCAGCTCGCAGCGTGGTGCGGAGGGCGGTGGACGTTCCGCCCCGCGGCACCGATCACCCGCGTCGTTCACGATTCGCGCCATGTCGGCCCGGGCGCCCTCTTCGTCGCGGTGGCCGGCGCTCGCGACGACGGTCACCGCTTCGTCGCCGACGCGTTTGCGCGGGGCGCCGTGGCGGCGCTCGTGCGGGCCGACTCCGAGCCCGCCCGCCGGCCTCCCGGCCCGCTGCTGTTGGTGGGGGACACGAGGCGCGCGCTCACCGACCTCGCCCGCGGCCATCGCGCGCGTTGGCGTGGCCATGTCATCGGCGTCACCGGCAGCGTCGGCAAGACCACCGCCAAGGACCTGGCCGCCGCCCTGCTGGCCCCCCTCGGCCCTGTGGCCGGCACGATCGGCAACTGGAACAACGACGTGGGGCTTCCGCTGAGCATGCTCGCCGCCGACGCAGCCGCCGCCTGGGCGGTGTTCGAGGTGGGCATGAACCACCCCGGCGAACTGGCCCCCCTCTGCAACCTGCTCAAACCGCACTGGGCGATCCTCACCCGCATCGGCCCAGTGCACATCGAGTTCTTCGAGAACGAGGAGGCGATCGCCTGCGAAAAGGCCACCCTCCTGCGCGCCCTGCCCCCCAATGGCCTGGCGATCCTCGCCCCGGACGAGCCCTGGTACGATCTCCTCCGCGCGTCTGCCCCCTGCCACCTGGTGACCGCCGGCCTGACCGAGGCCGCCGACTACGTAGGGCGGCGCGATCCGGTGGACCCCGTGCGGCTCCTCGTGCGCGGGCCGCGCGGACTCTCGCTGGACGTCCGCCTGCCCCTGCGCGGGGAGGCCTTCGCGCGCACCGCCCTTCGCGCGATCGCCGTCGCCGCCGAGGCGGGCGCGCCGCCGGAGAAGATCGCACGCCGGCTGGAGCAGTTCCGTCCTCCCCCCATGCGTGGCGGCGAGGAGACGATCGGCGGGGTGATCTGGATCAACGACGCCTACAATGCCAACCCCATCAGCGTCTCCGCGGCGCTGCAGGCCCTCGCCGAACATCCCTCGCCGCGGCGGTGGGTGGTCCTCGGCGCGATGCGGGAACTGGGCCGCCATAGCGCGGAGTACCACGCCGCCGCCGGCCGCGAAGCCGCCTGCGGCCCGTGGGAGGGCATCGTGATTGTCGGACCGGAGGCTGCCCCGGTCGCCGATGGCGCCGTGTCCGCCGGCTGGCCGGTTGCGCGACTGGCCCGGTGCCGTACGCCGGAGGAGGCGGCCGAGTGGCTGCGGCCGCGCCTGGCGCAGGGCGATGCGGTGCTGGTGAAGGCATCGCGCGGGGAGCGGCTCGAACGAGTGATCGAGGCGTGGGCAGCCCGAACGAGGCCGGGGAAGGAGGCCGGCGGCTGAGCGCCGCACGACGCCCATGCTGTACTACCTGAGCGAACTCGCGGACCGGTGGGGAGTGCTCAACCTCTTCCGGTATATCACGTTTCGGGCGCTCGGCGCGGCGGCGACCGCCTTCGTCCTCTCGGTGGTGCTCGGCGCTCCGATGATCCGCGTGCTTGCTCGCCTGGTGCAGCCGTCGCGTCTCGGCCTCGTCCCGACGCTCGACGAGGTGCACCGGCGCAAGCAGGTGCCGACGATGGGAGGGCTGCTGATCATCGGCGCCACGCTGGCCGCCACGTTGTTGTGGGCGGTTACCTCGAACGCGTTGGTCTGGATCGCCGTGGCGGTCATGATGGCCATGGGGGCGGTCGGCTTCGCCGACGACTACCTCAAGGTGACCGCCCGGAACGCCAAAGGCCTCCCTGGCCGCTGGAAACTGATCGTCCAGGCGGCGTGCGCCGTCGGACTGGTCCTCGCCCTCTGGCCGGTCGAGGCGTGGCGCCCCATGGCCGGCGAGTTGGCCATCCCGTTTCTGAAGGAGCCGGTCCTGGTCGACCTGGGCCTGGGCCCCTCCATTCTGTTCGCGTTGTTGGTGCTCGTCGGCTGCACCAATGCGGTGAACCTGACCGACGGCATGGACGGACTGGCCGTGGGTTGCACGGGCTCGGCGGCGATGTCCTACCTTGTGATGGCCTATTGCACGGGGCACGCGGTGTTTGCCCGCTATCTCCGCATCCCCTTCGTGCCCGGCGCCGGTGAACTGGCCGTGTTCTGCGGCGCCCTGCTCGGGGCTTGCCTGGGCTTCCTCTGGTGGAACTGCCTGCCGGCCCGGCTGTTCATGGGCGACACCGGCAGCCTGGCCCTCGGTGGTGCCGTGGCCGCGGTGGCGATGCTGATCAACCAAGAACTGACGCTGATCATCGTTGGCGGTGTTTACGTGGTCGAAGCCCTCAGCGTCATTCTGCAAGTCGGCTGGTTCAAGTGGACCGGCGGACGCCGGCTCTTCCGCTGTGCGCCGATCCATCACCATTTCGAGTGGATCGCCATCGAGCGGCTGAAGGCCGAGGGACGCAACCCGGAGCTGGCCGAGTCGCGTGTCGTGACCCGGTTCTGGATCGTCTCCATCGTGTTAGCCTTGGCCGGCATTGCCAGCTTGAAGATCCGGTGAGCGAGTCCTTCCCAACACGTCGAAGCGGAACATCGTCCCCCGGTGCCGCGCTGGTGCTCGGACTGGGAGCCAGCGGAACGGCCGCGGCACGGCTGTTGCGAAGCGAGGGGCGCGCGGTGGTTGCGGTGGACCGCGCGGACGGGGTGCAGCAGCGAGCCGCGGCCGACGACCTGGCCACCCTCGGCGTCGAGGCGCGCCTGGGGTGGCCCCTCGACACCGTGCCGGAGGGGGAGTGGGAGATCGCGGTGACTGTCCCCGGCGTGCCCGACTCCTCCCTCTGGATTCGCCGGCTGCGCGAGCGCGGCGTGCCGGTGATCTCGGAGCTGGAGTTCGGATGGAGCCGCCGGGGACGTACGCGAACCATCGCCGTCACGGGCTCGAACGGGAAGAGCACGCTGGTGAAGCTGCTGGCCGAATGCCTGCGTGCCGCCGGCCTCCGCGCCGAGCCGGCCGGAAACTACGGCCCCCCGGTCTCCCGCGTCATCCGCGAGCACGGCGGGCTTGATTGGCTGGTGCTCGAAGTCAGCTCGTTCCAGCTCGAGACCTGCGACGAATTCCGGCCCGAGGTTGGAATCATCCTGAACGTCCATCCCAACCACCTGGACCGCCACGGAACTTACGAGGCGTACCGCGCACTGAAGCTGCGCCTGGCCGCGCGTCAGCGGCCGGGCGACGTGTTGATCGTCCCGCTGGCGCAAGCCGGTGAGTTTCGGGCGGCCAGTCGCTGGCGGTCGCGCACCGTCACGTTCGGGTCGGAGCCCGCCGCCGACGTGCACGTACACGGGGGCGCGATCTGGCAAGAAGGGCGGATGATCGCGCAGATCCGCGGCACGTGGTTCGACAACCTCGTCCTCGGCCCGGCCGCGGCGGCGGCCGCGGCGGCGCTGGTGGCGGCCGGCGTGGATCCGTTCGTGCTCACCACCGCGGCCCGCGCCTTCCGGCCGCTGCCTCACCGCATGACGCGCGTCGGCGAGGTCGATGGGGTGCTGTACGTGAACGATTCCAAGTCCACGTCGAGCGCGTCGCTGGCGGCGGCACTGCGCATGGCCGACCGGCCCGTGCGACTGATCGCCGGCGGCCGTGCCAAGGAACGTGATTTCTCCGCCGTGCGCGACGGGTTGCGCGGCCGTGTCCGGGCGGTCTATCTGATTGGCGAGGCGGCTGACCTGCTTGCGTCGGCGTGGTCCGATGTGGTTTCATGTAAGGTGTGCGGCCGGCTGGAGGCGGCCCTCGATGCGGCCGCCGGCGATGCGCGGCCCGGCGAGATGGTGTTGCTGTCGCCGGCCTGCACAAGTTTTGACCAGTACGGGAGTTTCGAAGACCGTGGCGCGGCGTTTGAACGATGGGTTCGATCGCGGGCCGAGGTGTGAGGATGCGAAGGAGAGGACCATGAAGAGGATTGGTGTCCGGAAGGCGTGGATGGTGAGCGGCG
>Ga0116210_1001403_pt1 | contig 17986 bp, 14 predicted proteins | sample TshhotsprinmetaG_FD_94483 | JGI IMG/M metagenome (GOLD analysis project Ga0116210, IMG submission 94483) | Hot spring microbial communities from South Africa to study Microbial Dark Matter (Phase II) - Tshipise hot spring metaG | ecosystem: Environmental > Aquatic > Thermal springs > Hot... | reverse complement strand
CAAAATATAATCCAAAAAACTTTGAAGAAAAAATCTATCAATTTTGGGAGAAAAATAATTTTTTCTTAGCATCAGTTAATAAAAACAAAAAACCGTTTTCAATTATTTTACCTCCTCCTAATGCTAATGCTGATTTACATTTAGGTCATGCTATGTATGTCTATGAGGATATTATGATTCGTTTTCATAAATTAAAAGGATTTGAATGTTTATGGTTTCCTGGGGCGGATCATGCTGGTTTTGAGACTCAGTATGTTTTTGAGAAACATCTAAAAAATCAAGAAAAAACCCGATTTAATTATTCTCGCAATCATCTTTTTAAGATGATTTGGAATTTTGTTATGAAAAATAAAGGAAGAATGGAAAAACAGTTAAGAAAATTAGGATTTGCTTTGGATTGGGAAAAAAATAAGTTTACTATGGATAAAGATATTATTGAAGTTGTTTATCAGACGTTTGAGAAGCTTTTTAATCAAGAATTAGTTTATCGAGAAAAAAAGCTAATTAATTATTGTACTTTTTGCGGAACTTCTTTTTCTGACTTAGAGGTTAACTATAAAGAGAAAAATAGTCCTTTATATTATATTAAGTATTTTTTAGTCGAAGAAGATAATGTTTATAAATATTTGGTAGTAGCAACAACCAGACCTGAGACAATGTTAGGTGATGCAGCTTTAGCAGTTTATCCAAATGATAAAAAATATAAAAAATTAGTTGGTAAACAAGTTTATATTCCTTTAATTAATAGAAAAGTAAAAATAATTGAAGATAAATTTGTTGACAAAAAGTTTGGCACAGGTGTTGTTAAGATTACTCCTGCTCATGATTTTACTGATTTTGAAGTGGGAAAAAATCACCAATTACCTTTAATTCAAGTGATAGATTTTGATGGTAAAATTAATAACAATGGTGGTTCTTATCAGGGTTTATATGTAAAACAAGCTCGTCAAAAGATAGTTGATGATTTAAAAAATAAAAACTTAATTTTAAAAATTGATGAAAATTATCAGAATCGAGTCGGTTGTTGTTATAAATGTGGAAATCATTTAGAACCATTACCAAAAGAGCAATGGTTTATTAAGGTTAAACCTTTAACTGATAGAGCTAAACAATTGGTTAAAAATGAACAAATAAAGATTATTCCAAAAAAGTTTAAAAAACAATTAATTTGGTGGTTCGACAACTTTAAAGATTGGAACATTAGTCGTCAGATTGTCTGGGGAATTAGGATTCCTGCTTATTATTGTTATGATTGTAAAAAATGGTGTGTCAGTGTAAAAAAACTAGATAGGTGTCAGTATTGTAATAATAAAAACTTTGTTCAAGATGAAGATACTTTTGATACTTGGTTTTCTTCAGCCCAATGGCCATTTGCTACTTTAAAAACTCAAAAAGACAAAAAGTTATTTGATTATTTTTATCCAACTTCAGTAATGGAGACAGGTTATGATATTTTGCCTTGGTGGGTAGCAAGAATGATTATGATTAGCTATTTTGCTACTGGAAAAATACCTTTTAAAACAGTTTTTCTTCACGGATTAGTAAGAGACAAAAAAGGCCAAAAAATGAGCAAAAGTAAAGGCAATGTTATTAATCCGATGGAGATGATAGATAAGTACGGCGCTGATGCTTTAAGAATGGCTCTAATATATGGAGGAAAAGAGGGTAATGATATATCTTTTTATGAAGAAAAAGTAATTGGAATGAGAAATTTTTGTAATAAAGTTTGGAATATCGGAAGATTCATATTTATTAATAAAAACCAACAATCAAAAACCAAAAATCAAAATTTAATTAATATTAAAATCATAAAAAAATTAAATCAGGAGTTTAAAGATGAAAAGAAAAAATATTTAAAACTAATGGATGGTTATCAGTTTTCTAAAGCTTTGGAGTTGGTTTATGAGTTTTTATGGCATCGGCTGGCTGATTTTTATATTGAAGAATTGAAAAAAGAAATCTTAAATGGTAATATAGAAGTCTTATTAGTTTTGGAAAAAATATATTTGGAAAATTTAAAGTTTTTATATCCATTTGCTCCTTTTATCACTGAGGCGATTTGGCAAATTTTTAAAGGAAATAAAAAAAGTATTTTAGAAAAAAAATTATAAGTTATTTTAGAAATTATGAAAATGACTTGGCAACCAAAAAAATTAAAAAGAAAAAGGAAACATGGATTTTTAAAAAGAATGTCGACCAAAGATGGAAGAAAGATTATTAAAAGAAGACGATTAAAAAGAAGAAAAAAATTAACAGTTTAAAATTTTATGATTAAAGGAAATTTTTTTGATGTTTTATTAGTGATTCCGATCTTAAATCTTTTAGTTTTATTATATAAAGGATTTTTGTTTTTAAAGCTTCCTGGAGCTTTTGGTTGGGCAATTATTGGTTTAACAATTATTATTAGATTTTTACTTGAACCATTTTTTCATAAACAGTTTGAAACAATGAAGAAATTTAACCAATTAAAACCGCAAATTAATAAATTGGCAAAAAAATATAAAAATGATCAGCAAAAACTTCAACAAGAACAGTTAAAATTATATCAACAAGTAGGAATTAATCCAGCATTAGGTTGTCTTTTGCCTCTGGTTCAAATGCCAATTTTTATTGCTTTATACAATACTTTATCCTTATTTTTATTAAATGGAAATGGAGTCAAAGTAATTGAAGAGATTAATAGAGTAGTTTATTTTTCTTTTTTGAAAATTACCTTAATTGACCCTTGGTTTTTTGGATTTAATTTAGCTCTATCCCCAGCTAAATCAGGACAATGGTATTATCTATTAATTCCTTTAGTAACAGCTTTTTTGCAGTATTATCAGACAAAGTTATTAACCCCAACTCCGACATCAGAAGGACTCTCTTTAAAAAAAGAGACTTCTTCTCAAGATAATAAAGAGGATTTTCAAAAAGCTTTAAATAATCAGATGAAGTTTATGTTTCCGGCAATGATTGCTTTTATTTCTTATTCATTACCAGTTGGTTTAGCTTTATATTGGAATATATTTTCTTTAATGGCGATCTGGCAGCAAAAAAAATTAAAAGTTAATAATTAAAACCTATGGAGAAAATAGATCTAATAAAAAAAGAAACCGAAGAGTTAATCGCAAAGATAGTTGATAGTTTTGAGATTGAGGTTAAAGAAGAGGATGAAATTTATTATATTAATATTAAATCAGAAAAAGAAGCCTCAGTGATTATTGGTCGTCATGGAGAAACGATTCGTTCTATTCAAAAACTACTTGAGGTGGTTTTATATAAAAAACTAAATCAATCAATTGAAATATTAGTTAATGTTAATGATTTTCGGGAAAAACAAAAAGAAAAATTAGAGATTTTAGCTGATGAATATGCGGACAAAGTTAGAGATAATCAGCAATCAATAACTATAAAAAACCTGTCTTCTTATGAGAGAAAGATAATTCATGAATATATTACTAAAAACCATCCTGATTTAAAAAGTTATTCTATTGGTGAAGGAAAAGATAGAAAACTAGTAATTGAGCTAAAATAAAAACTTAAAATTAAAGATAGCTGTCTTCTTTTAATTACTTTTAACAATTATTATTTGTGAAAATTTAATTTTTTTGATAATCTAAAATAGTATGATAGAAGATGATGATATTGATGAAACAGAAAAACAACAAAGAAGACAAAAAGAGTTAGAAAGGATAAGAAGAGAAGCTAAAGAGGAGGCAAGAAGATTGCAAGGTAGTACTGATGAGTTAGAAAGAGAGATTATTCATGATGGTCAAAAGATTGAAGAAGCTAGAGAAGAAGTTGAAAAGATGAGAAAGGCATTAAGAAGAAGCGCAGCCGTTGATGAACAAAGATTAGAGAATAAGACAAATAATGCTTTTAGATTGGTATTAAGAAGAATTTACGAGGTTAAAGAAGGAAGAGTTAAGCCGAAAAGTGGAGAGATTGGAGAGAGTTTTATTGCAAAATTAATAGAAGAAGGGATTGACGGACGACTAAACCAGTATAATGCGCCTTATATTTATCCAATTATTGAAAGATTAATTTTATCAGAAACAATTACTCTTCAAGAATTAAAAGAGTTTTTTAAAAAAATTAACAGAAATGTTTTTTTAGATAAAGATTTAATCCGAGGATTAGCAGAGGTTTATAAAGAAACAGCTCGAAAAATTGACCCAACTCTTAACGAATTTCATTTGGGAGAGATTTTTAAAGTCTCTGAACATCGTTTTACTAACACAGATGGTGTTTTATATGAGATGTTAGAAGAGATGGGTGAGGAGTATACTGAGTTTTTCGAAGCGATTTTATCTTCAAAAAACTTTGTTGAGTACGCCATAAAAAAACAAGAAGAGATTGGAAAACAAATAGAGAAAGAAGACGAGAGTTTCTCTAGTTTATCACCAGAAGAAAAAAGAAAAAAAATCGCCGAAAGATTTAGTCAATAATTAAGAAATAAAGTAGCAACAATAATTTTTAAAATCTATGCAGTTGCCGATATGCATCAAAATGAACCATTTGATCATATAGAAAAACATGGTATCTTTATGTTTACTCCTTCAGATTTTTATTTAAGTTTTATTCATAAAATAGAAGACCTAAAAGGAAGTTTTTCTACAATTAAAGATATCTTTGTTTCTATTCCTAAGTTTGAAGAAAGAGTGGTTATCAATCCTGATACTGGTCGTGAATCAAGAGCAAAGATTCTTAAAGAAAAAAATAATTATCTAAACTTAAAAGATGGCTATTCAGCTTCTACCTTTTTTGATAATCTATATCAATATGCTACTTCTCAAAAAGAAAGATTATCTTTTGGTCATAATATTAGATATTTAATAAAGGTGGCGTCAACAAATGATAAAATTCAAGAAGAGGGATTTTTTAAGATGTTAAAGAATTTTTCTGCTAATTTAAACTCTTCTTATCTCGATGAAATATTTTTAGAAGGAGATTTAGGTAATATTGTGATGGCAGCAATAAATATTTTTGAAAGGAATTTAGAATTAACTTTCGCGCAAAAGCATTGGCAAGGAGATCCAAAACTTTTAGAGTTAATTTTTGCCAGCTTATCCAGATACGAAAGAGAAATGCTTGATGAGTTTATTAAAAGATATGGAGCTAGGTATAGTCAAGAAGAGATAAGAAGGGCGATTTATAATGCTCAGATAATATTTTTAGGTGTCAATTATCAACTTCTTCATTATTTTTCTTTTATAGAACCAGAGACTCCGATAACTGCAAGTGGGTATGGTGAGATAATGATGTCATTTTATAATCAAGGAACTACTATTCAAAGAAGATTTGGTGGTAATAATTTAACAGCTGGAGGAGCTGACTATATGCCGATTAATTACTATATTTCTAATTTCGATCATCGAGACGGAAAGAAAAAATGGAAGATAGCTTATGATGAATCTTTTGAAAGAGGCAGAGCAGTATTTTATCCCTTGACTTTAGATGATAATTGGAAAACAGTGAGATTAGCAATTAATCCAGGAAATATATGTGAGGCGGGTGGTTTTAGTTATTTAGCTCGTTGGCGCATGTTTAACGCCTATAAATATTACTTAATTGAAACTGGAGTACTAAGTTATGATAAAGAAAGTTTAGATTTTGATAAACATGGGGTTAAGACTTATACTTTGGCCTGGAAACATTTAGAGAATTTAGGTATTAATACTTTAAAAAATTTTGCTATTGACAAGTTTATTTTAGATGAAATTGTAAAAGATGGTGAACCTAACGAAACTAAAATTGAGGCTTTTGTAAATCTTTTTGAATATCTGTATGATCGTTATTATAGTCAAACAATAGCAGGAGTAACATTAGGCAATATTTTTTTACCAAAAGAAGTTAGAGATAAAGAGAGTTTTGTTGCTTATTTGAAAAAAAGATTAAGTAGTCGTTATCCTCCTTCGGTAATTAAAGGTTTTGCTAAAGAGTTAATTTATGATGTTTTTACCATGATGTTGATTGAAAGATCGCCTTCAAAACTACTTACTTTAGAAAAACCAATGTTTACTCAAAATGGAGAAATATTAATGGATGAAGTAAGACAAAGACTGACTACTGGTGAAGGAACAAAAATGAGTTATGAAGAGTTTCAGATCGCATTGAAAGACTTACAGTATGTCGAGACTGAGTTAAGAGCGAGAACTATTAAAGAAATGGAAAGATTAAAAGAGAGATTAGGGAATGTCTATGGGGATTTAGAACAGTCAAAAAGTCAGATAGATTTTGTATTAGACGAAGCTAAAATAAGAAGATTTCTAACTGAGTATTATCAATTAAAGGGTTTACCTAAAGAAGAGAGAGAAAAAAGAATAGGAGCAACAATAAGTGTTTTTAAAACAACTATTGGAGGAGCTAAAGAGATTCCTCAAATAGCAAAGTGGGAGCGTAAATTAGCTGGAGAAGGTGATAAATCTGGTGAGATTAAAGAAAAGAAAGAGCAGTTAGCAGAAAAAAAGAGAAAAATATTGAGAACTAATAAAGAAAGATTAGAGATAGAAAATTTAGAATGGGAGATTTTTAGACTGGAGAAAATGTTAGAGGCAAGAGAAAGGTTTGTTTCAAGATTTCAATGGTTTTCTAAGATGTGGCGAGAGGACGAATGGGGAATGTCAATTACCTCAGGTGATTTAGCATATCCTTTTTTAAGATTTTCAGCTAATGGGCAGGAGTTAATGTATCGAGTGGCTGGTTTTAATTATGATGTGGCAGAGGTCCCGGCTAAGGTTTGGGCAGGTGGTTTTACTGAGGCTTTAAGACAGGCAAGGGTTAATCATAGTTTAGAGCCAGTTTATAAAATAATAGATGATGTTTCTAAAGCAGCGCTTGGACAATGGGGAGCTGGTTATCAAGCTTCAAAATGTGTGATGCCTTTTTTAAAAAGAATGGTTTATTACTTTAGAAGAGATGAAAGAAGAGGGGCTATTTTGAATTTAAGAAGATTAAGAGATATGTTTAAAACCATACCAGCAAAAGAGTTAGAGGACTTAAGTTATTCTTTTTCTCAGGAGGATGCTGGTGGTTGGCGAGCGGGTAATATTTATGATTTTGGACCTGATGACTTAACTGAGATAACTCGGGTAATTATTGGTGGTCGGGGTAAAAAGTATGTTGATTATTCTCCATCAGAGATTCCTTTTAAATTAACAACCATAGGAGAAAAACATAAGTTTATTGGTAGATTAGCAGAAAAATTGCCATTTTTGAAAAAATTAGCTAATAGAGAAACTTTTGTTAGAGATTTGGGAAAAGAAGTATCGGCGACCGCTGTTAAGTATAATGGTGGATTTACTTGGGATAAGTTTTGGAGATTAGAGATTGAACCGAGATTGATATTGATTCTTTTATTTATTACACTAATATTATTAGGAAAAAGCGCTAAAGAAGATTTGAAAATTGGTGGAGGAAAACAATAATTATGTTTAGAAAAATTTTTTTTCTATTAGTTTTTCTGATTTTTTTTATTAAACCAGTTTATTCTTTAAATTTTAATATTAATTGTGGCTATGCTGATACTGAGTATAATCAATGTTGTTTTATACCAACAGCTCAAATAAATAATAATAATTTAATACAACAAGTGGGACAAACATTAATACAACAAGCTCAAGAAGGAGCTCAAAATATGATTACTAATACCCCTTTAGGTTATTTTATAGGTAGACAATGTATAATAGGCGAACCAACAAATGAAAATGGTCAATGTATATGTAAGCAAGTAGCTCAGCCGACTCTAGTAGTTAATTATGAATTTGTTTGTAAAAGATTTTTTAGGAATAATACCAAATTCTTAAATAGTTGTTTAAATTGTATTAGATCTGGTGGTTATTATAGCGCTATTGGTTGTGTGCCGATTAATTTATCTAATTTTGTTAGTCAGTTTTTATTAGGAAGGATGATTGGTTTGGCAGGAATAATTGCTTTATTTTGTATAATCTACTCAGCATTTCAAATTCAGTCATCTCAAGGAAATACAGAAAAAATAAAAAAATCTCAAGATATGCTTATTAGTTGTATATTAGGATTAATCTTAATTATTTTTTCTATTTTTATTTTAAGATTAATAGGAGTAAATATATTACAGATACCCGGTTTAAAATAAAATTTTTATACTTTGGCAGCTTCAATTATTCTTTTTGCTCTTTCTAAAACATTTTTAGGAAGCTCTCTTTGTCCAGCAGTAGTAAGCTTTCCTTCTTCGCCAGGAACATTTTTCTTACCAGTAATTGCGTCGTAACCTGTTTTTAAATAATGTAATTGATTGGCAAAACCCATTGTTGTTGAACCAATAGTTGAGACAGATCCAAAAAGGACACCAGGAGAGGTGGGAAGGTTTAATCCTTCTTTACCGATAATTGTTTGTTTTAAAACCTTGAGCAAATCTGGGATCATTAAGAAAATAAAAACTCCAATAATGGAAGCAAGAGCGTTCATTTGAAAAGTTAAGCCTGTATCCCAACTTCCCACATTTACTCCCATACTAAAACCAGGTAATGAAAAAGCATTGGTATTAGTTTTGATATTATAATAAAGAGCTCGACTTAAATAAATTAAAAATAAAAAGCCAGGAAAGACTATCAAATTACCCAAGATATTTTTTATCCACGATGAAAAACTTGATTTGCCAGGAACTGCTTCAAGTAAAAGATATAATGGAGCAAGAATAATATAAACGATTAAATTTATAAGACAAGATAAAAGAGTAAAAAAAATCCTAAATCCTAAAAATAATATTCCAAAAAAAACTATAAAAAAGGGAATTCCATAGATAATAAAAACAAGAAGTAGGATTCTTACAATTATTCTAACAAGTTTAATATTGAGAAAACCTGCTATTCCTAGTTCACCATCTCCTAATATATCAAGAACAAAATTAGCAACAGGATTTATAAATAAAACTCCGATTACGAAAACAAAAATGTTAAATATAACAGTAAGAATAAAACTCAAAACTCCATGAGCACCTAAAATTCCACCACCGAAAACTGAATTATAAGCAGCAAAATACATGTCGAAATGTTTTACATCAAAAGCAATAGAAAACGGGACATTAAATTTTTCAGTAAACTGTGAAAAGGTATGTTCTAATTGGTTTTGTGGTATTATATTTATAAAAACGTCTTTTATAATTGGTAAAGAAATATACACAAGATCAATCATCAAACCACCTATCGGATAAGAAAAAGTAATTAAAATTAAAGCGATAACGATTTTTGGTAAGGCGTTTTCCACGGAGATAACAGTTTGTGGATTTAGTTTCATTCTAAACATAATCATAAAACCAATTGTTACCAATACTAAAACAATTAATATATATGAGATATTTCTCATGTTTTCCCAGATTTTATAAATAAATTGAAGTGAGGCTAAACCAATTCCTGGTGTAGACTGGTTTTGAGCGTAAGTTTTGGGAATAAAATGAGCTTTTTCTAAACTATTATAAACCCAATAGATTGATGAGGCAGGTCTGATGACAAAAACTGAAGCAAATACTTTATCAATTACACCAGACAGACTATTTTGATAGTTTTCTTTAATTGATTTTTTATTTTGACACTCATAGCCGGTTGAAAAACAAAGAGTTGACTGATATGCTTTTAATAGATATTTTTCTTTAGTGGGATCTTTTTCTTGAATAATTTTTTTAGAATAAGCGATATCTTCGGTAATTAGTTGTTCTTCAGTTTTTAAGTTATTAACTGGTTTTTTTTGAGTAAAAGAAGAAAAAAGAAAAAAGATTAAAAAATAAACTGTTAAAACAAGTAAAACTTTATTTAAAATAGAAAAAAACTTCTTAATATAAAATAAATAAAAAGATAACATATATTTTAATAATAACAGATATTTTTATTTAAAGTTAAATTGATTTTCTTTTAAATTAGGGAAATTGTCTTTTATCCATTTAGAAAACTCTTGCTTATTTTTTTCTTTTGGTTCGCTTAATTCAACAATAAACTTGTCTTCTCTGTAATCAAAATCAATTTTAAATAAACCACTGTTAAAAGGAGTCAATTTTCTTAAGGTTTGTTTTTCAATTGCTTGATCTTTTACTTCTTGTGGAGTTTCTTCTTCTAAAACTCCAGTAAAATCAACTGGACTAATTATTATTGTTGTTGGTAAAGAGACAGAAGGAGAAATAAGAGTTTTCTTTCTCGTTTCTATTTTGGTTGGTGTAGGGAAATAGTTTTCTATAACCTGTTGATTGTAAGATTTTTTATTAATAGGATAAAAGATTACTAATAAAAATAAGATAATTAAAACCCCAGAGATTAAAAGATAACTTTTGATATTGTGAGTATTCACACTTTAATTATAAACTATTTTTTAACTCCAAAGGCAACTCGATATTTGGGAAATGGATAACGACTATTTTGATTTATGGGAGGTGTTTGAAATCGACCATAGTATGGATCATAAGCCCAAATATTTCCTTGGTTATCAATCTCAGTAATCCAGAAAAAATGACCTCCTCCATTTTCTTTAAAATTAGCTAAAGTAAAAAAGGTCCAACCGGCTTCTGAATAGTTTTTTAATTCTTCAACTACTTTATCGGCTGGTTGTTGATTAAGGTAGATATAATCAGTTGTTCTTAGTCCTAAACTTTCTAAAATGTTTCTTGCATCATAATAGCTTGAGCCTCGACAACCAAGATAAGCACCTCTTTGTTTGTATAAATTAATCATAAATTGAGGATTATATTGATTATTTAAATAAGATGAAGAAATCATAGCGACTGTAGTTGTGCCGCAACCAGATTGGCATAAAGTGCATCCGTCTGGTAAAGGTAGATCAGCATAAGGACTATTACACTGAGCATAGTAAACATTTCCTAATCCTAAGGTAGATGAAGAATATATAGGGTCCTGATCATTAAGGATATTTTGATGATTAGAAGATAATGAAGGTCTAGGAGTAATAGTTATTCTGTCGTCAAAATAAATAGTGAAGAAACCTAGATCTAATGGTGGTATTGGGGTAGGCGTTGATTTTAAAAACCTTAATTGGTTATTAATTAGAGAAAAAGTAGTTTCATTTTTGTTTTCAGAGGTTATTAATTCAAGTGTTAAATTATTAATATTGATTTCTAATTTATTATTTTTTATCCATTGAGACAACCATTGAAAAAATTTTTCTTTTGCTTGAGAGGTTTTTTCTATTAAAACAATTTTTTTATCAATCTCTGAATAATAAACAAGAAAGTCTTCAGTTTCATAAGGAAGATAGGTTTTTAATTTATTTTCAATTAAAGGATTAAGATTATTAAGATTTAAAAATATTTTATTTTTTCGATCGCTTTTTTCATTAATTTGAGCTTGATTATTTAAGATAAAAGGGGTTGGCGAAATAATAGGATTATTTTGATTATTTATTTTACTCTTTTTTAAAGATGTTAACAGCAATATTAAAAATATTAGAAATAAAAAAATAGTACTTGCAATAAAAATAATTTTTTTCATATAATCAAAATTATGACTACCTTTTTTGATTTTATAAAAAAACCCCCTTCTAATTCAAATCAAAATAATCAACAAGATATTTCTTCAATTAACTTACAAGAAGATGATAAAATAGTGACAGCTAATCAAAACAATAATCAAAATGAAGATAAGTTTATAAAGCAGCCAGTAGCATATTCTGGTATTGGTAAGCCTCCTGCTGGACAATCATATTCTGGAATAGGTAAACCACCGACAGGTCAAGCTTATTCAGGTATTAGTCAACCACCAAGTCAAAAAAATATTCAAGAAAATTCTAATAATCAAAAACAAGATAATAATCAAAGTTTTGATCAATCAACAATAAAAAAAGTTTCTCAAACAGAAAATACCGATAAGAAAAATACTAATAATAAACAAGCAGAGATTGATTTAATAACTCATTTAACTCAAAGATCAAATCGAGTTTTAATGATGGCTCAAAATAAGGTAAAGGAGCTAAAAGGAGAGTATTTAGATAGCGAGCATTTGCTTTATGGTTTAACAACTGATCAGGAAATTTATCAGTTATTATTAGATGTCAGGATTCAACCTCAGTTAGTTCAAGAAGAACTAAATAAAGTTTATCAAAGAGGCAATAACGATAAACAAATTCAATTTTCACCTCGAGTAAAAAAGATTATTAATGATAGTTTAGTAGTAGCAAGAAAACTTGGATTTGAATTTATAGCGCCTGAACATCTATTAATTGCTTTGTATGAAGAAGGAGAGGGAGCAGGAGCAAGGATTTTGGCTAAATTAGGACTACAAAAAGAAGAGTTAAATAAAAAAATAACGGGAAAAAAAGAAGGTTTACTAACTGAGGAAGAAAAAAAACAAGCTAAAAAGAAACAAGTTTTAGAAGATTATACAATTGATTTAACGGCTAAAGCTTCTCAAGGATTATTAGATCCAGTAGTTGAACGATCAGTAGTGATTGAAAGAGTAATTCATATTTTATCAAGAAGAACAAAAAATAATCCATGTTTAACTGGTGAAGCAGGAGTAGGAAAAACCGCTATTATTGAAGGATTGGCACAGAAAATTATTAGTAAAGAAGTTCCTGAATCATTACTAAATAAAAGAATTTTACAACTGGATTTGATGAGTATATTAGCAGGTGCTTCTCATCGTGGTGAGTTTGAAGAAAGAATGAAAGATTTATTAGAGCAGATAAAAGGTTCAAACGGTCAAATAATTTTATTTATTGATGAGATTCATAACATTGTTGGTGCTGGTTCATCAGGTGAAGGAAGTTTAGATGCTTCAAACTTTTTAAAACCAGCTTTAGCCAGAGGAGAGCTTCAACTTATTGGAGTGACAACAATTACTGAATATCGAAAATATATTGAAAAAGATCCAGCTTTAGAGCGAAGATTTCAACCAGTTTTTGTTCCTGAACCAACTGAAGAGCAGGCTATAAAAATGCTTACTGCCATAAAAGATAAATACGAAGCTTTTCATAAAGTAAAAGTTCCTCCAGAAGCAATTGAGACAGCAGTTAAACTTTCAAAGAAATATATTGGTGATAGGTTTTTACCTGATAAGGCAATTGATTTAATTGATGAAGCGGCTTCAGCGGTTCGTTTACCTTTAATCTCTTTACCAGAAGAAATTAGATCCTTAGAGTTAAGAATTAAAGAATTATCTCAAGAAAAAGCAGAGGCCGAAAAAAAAGGTGATAAGGTAAAGATGAGGATTTTAAACTCAAAAATTGATGAGATAAATTCTGATTTAAAAGTAAAACAAGAAGAATACAATTTAAAAAAAAGTCAGACAACAGGTGCAATATCAACAAATTTAATAAGAGATATTATTTCTCGCTGGACTGGTATTCCGGTTTCAAAAATCACTTCTTCAGAAACAGAAAGGTTAGCTCATTTAGAAGAGATTATTCATAAAAGATTAATTAATCAAGAAGAAGCCGTGATAGCTATTTCCCAAGCAATTCGTCGTGGTCGAGCCGGTCTTAAATCAGCTAATAGACCAATTGGCAGCTTTGTTTTTTTAGGACCAACAGGTGTAGGAAAAACTGAGTTAGCTAAAACATTAGCAGATGTTTTATTTGATAGTGAAGATTCAGTGATTAGATTTGATATGACTGAGTATATGGAAAAACATGAAGTGGCAAAACTATTAGGAGCACCGCCTGGGTATGTAGGTTATGAAGAAGGAGGTAAGTTAACTGAGGCAGTAAGAAGAAAACCATACTCGGTTGTTTTATTTGATGAGATTGAAAAAGCTCATCCTGATATTTTTAATATATTACTTCAGATTTTAGACGATGGTCGATTAACTGATAATAAAGGAAGAGTAATTTCATTTAAAAACACAGTTGTTATCTGCACTTCAAATATTGGTACTAAATTAATTCAGGAAGAGATGGTTAAAAATTATCAATCAGCTTCTGTTGATTCTGTTGATATTGACAATAATAGTAATCAAGATAATAAAGAAAAAAATAAAGAAAAAACAGTAAACAAAGACAAAAATTTAAATGAAGAAAAAAAGAAAGAAAAAGAAGTTAAAAAAGAAAAGTCTTTTGAAGAGATAAAAGAAAAAGTGATGGCAGAATTACTAAAATTTTTTAGACCAGAGTTAGTAAATCGATTTGATGAAGTGATAATTTTTGAACCTTTAAGATATGAAGATATAATGAAGATTATTAAACTTCAACTTAATTCTTTACAAAAACTTCTTGAAGATCAAGGAATTGATTTATCATATGATGATAGTGTGATTGAAGAGATTGTTCAGATAGGGTTTGATCCTTTTTATGGAGCTCGACCATTAAAAAGAGTAATTCAAAAATTAATTGAAAATCCGCTATCTTCTTTAATTATTGAAAATAAAGTTAAGGAAGGTGATGTAGTTAAAATAAAAAAAGAAAAAGGCGAGTTAATTTTTAATATTGAAAAATCATCGTTAGTTAATGTTATTAAAAAGAAATATCAATGTCAAAGTTGTCAGTATAGTTTTGAACAAGAGATAATTATTAATACCACGGTAATTTGTCCTAAATGTTTAAAAATTATTAAAGATAATAATGAAAAAGATTTTAAGCCAATCAATTAACATAAATGGTCAACCAATTAAAGGACCATTAGAAATTCCTGGTGTTTCCCCAGATGAAATAACATTAGGTCATATTATAAGTAGAATCTTATCTTTTATTTTACCTATTGCTGGAATTATTCTTTTATTTGTTTTGATATGGGGTGGTTTTGATTATATGACTTCTGGTGGAGATGCTAATAAAATAAAAAATGCTCAGGCAAAAATCACCACCGGACTAATTGGTTTTGGATTGTTGATTTTTTCATATTTGTTAACTAAATTAATCTCTGTGATTTTTGGTATTCAAACAGGAATAATTTGAACAATATAATACTTTCTTATATAATATAAAAAACTATGTTTTTTAATTTTAAAGAACCTCCAATTATTATCTCAGTTGGTGGTAGTTTAATTTATCCAAATGGAGGAATTGATGTTAATTTTCTCTCAGAATTAAATAAATTAATTAGAAAACAAATTGCTAAAGGAAAAAGATTTTTTTTGGTTGCTGGCGGAGGAAAAATTGCTCGTCATTATCAAGAAGCAGGTAAAAGAGTAATTGGTAGTATCTTAGATGAGGATTTAGATTGGTTGGGAATTCATGCCACTCGTTTTAATGCTCATTTATTAAGAACGATTTTTCAAGATATTGCTTATCCAAAAATTATTAAAGACTATAGTAAAAAAATTTTTAATTTAAAATATTCAGTAGTAATTGGTTCTGGTTGGAAACCAGGTTGGTCAACTGATTATGATGCGGTAATTTTAGCTAGAGATTACGGTGCCAATTTAATAGTTAATCTTTCTAATGTTGACGGTGTTTATGATAAAGATCCTAAAAAATATAAAGACGCTAAATTTATAAAAAAAATTACTTGGGAAGAGATGATAAAAATAACTGGTACAAAATGGACACCAGGTTTTAACGCTCCTTTTGATCCAATTGCCACACCTTTAGCAAAAAAACTTGGGTTAACAGTAGTGGTTGCTAATGGTCATAATTTTTCTAATTTAGAGAAGATAATTGAAGGTGAACCATTTATTGGAACAGTAATTGCACCGTTTAATATCGATGCCAATTTTTATGATCGAGATTATTTTTTTGGTAAAAAAGGCGGTCATAAAATTAAATATGCCGGTTCATTAATGGGAGATATTTTTCATAATTATAAGGATTTAATTAGAGCAATTTCAATTAAATTACAATTTAATCCTAAAAAAGTTTTGGATGTTGGTTGTGGTATAGGAAGATTGGTTTTTTGGTTGAGAAAATTAGGGGTTGAAAGTTATGGGATAGATTTTTCTCAAACTGCTTATTCTTTAGTTTCAAAAAAGATAAGAAGATATATCAAGGTTGCCGATGCTAAGAAAATTCCTTTTCCAGATAATTATTTTGATTTAGTTTTAAGTTTTGATTTACTTCAACATGTTGATAGAAATGATTTAAGAAACGTGATTAAAGAAACAATAAGGGTGTCGAACAAATACATTCTTCATAAGATTTATACCCGAGAAAATATTTGGTTTAAGTTAACACATCGTTTTGATATTTCTAATGTTTCTTTTTTTTCTAAAAAATATTGGGATAGATTGTTTTCTACCTTTAATAGTATAAAAGAAATAAAGAAATTTTTTAAATTACCCTCTTTTATAGAAACTAAGTATTTATTTAAGAAAAAATAACTTCTATGTTTTTAAGGAAAATCTCTTTAATGAACTTTCGTAATTTTAAAAAAATAGAGTTTTCTATAACTAATTTATCAACATTAATTTTTGGTAGAAATAGTTTAGGAAAAACCAATCTTCTTGAGGGAATAAATTTTTTATTAACCGGTGAAGGTTTTAAAAATTCAAAAGATGAAGAGTTAATTAATTTTGAAAATAATTACGCTATTGTTGAGGGAATAATTTCTAAAATGAAAGAAAATATTCATTTAAAAATAACTCTTTTAAAAGATGATAAAGGCATTTTAAGGAAAGACTTGTTTATTAATGGAATAAAAAAAGCAAAGAATTTATATTTAAAGGAAGTTATTCCTATAGTTATATTTTCTCCAGAACAGTTAGAAATAGTTAATGGTCCACCCGAAAAAAGAAGAGATTATTTTAATAAAATCCTGTCAATAACTGATTCTGTTTATAAAACAAAATTAAATAATTATCTTCAAGCATTAAAAAAAAGAAATAAGATTTTAGAGATAGTAAAAGATGTTAATAAACTAAAAGAACAATTATTTTTTTGGAATAATTACTTAGTTGATAATGGTTTATATTTATTAAAAAAAAGAGAAGAATATATTAATTATTTAAATATGAATAATAAACTAAAAGATAAATTTTTTGGTGTTAAATACTTAAAAAAAAAGATTAATAATAATATTTTTAAAGAAAATTTTTTAAAGGAGGTAAGAATAAAAAAAACACTTATAGGACCTCATAAAGATGATTTTATTTTTTTTTCAAAAGATAATAATGTTAATTTATTTGGATCAAGAAGCGAAGAAAGATTAGTCCTTTTTTGGTTAAAACTAAATGAGTTAAAGTTTTATGAAAATTATTTCAAAAACAGACCTTTGTTATTATTAGATGATATTTTTTCAGAGTTGGATGATTTTAATAAATCTTTTATATTATCTTTATTAAAAAACTACCAATCTATAATTACTTATACCAATAAAGAGATATTAGAATTAATTAATTTTTCTAATCAAACCTCTTACAACACCATAGATTTGTAGTTGATTTTTTGGAAATAATGGAGGATATTTTGGATTAGCAGCTTGCAAAAAGACTTGTTTTTTAAAGCGATCAATTTTAAAGATTTTTAAGGTCCATTCATTATCGATTTGGGCTAAAACTATATCACCATTTTTTGGTTTTTTATTTCTATCGATGATAACAATGTCTCCTTCGAAAATACCCATATTAATCATTGAATCACCGGAGACTTTTAATAGAAAATTTGATTCCGGATTATCAATTAGATACTCATCCAATGTTAAATATTGTTTATTTTCTTCAGCAAGAATAGGGTAACCGGCTTTAATAATACCAACTAAAGGAAGAGCAAAAAATTTTTTAGTAGGCGAAAGTTTTTTATTTTCTTTTTTTAAAAAACCTTCTTTAATAAAACAATTAATTAGTTTAAAAACAGCGTTTTTTGAGGAAAAATCAAAAAGATCAAGCATCTCTGAATATGATGGTAGACGCCGATTTTTATTAAAAAATTTTTTTAGAATCTCAAGTCGAGACTGGTTCATTTTTACTAATTTTTAATTTCCAAACTGTTTAAAAGTTTATAATTAATAATACATTTTAGTAAACACTTGTTCACTTGTCAAGAAGATGTTAAAGATAAATTATTTTTGAAGCATTGAGTTAATAATATTTTGAGGAACTTCTTCGTAATGAGATGGTTCCATATAAAAAATTCCTCTTCCTTCTGTTAAAGATCTTAAGAT
>Ga0116210_1001401_pt1 | contig 18006 bp, 28 predicted proteins | sample TshhotsprinmetaG_FD_94483 | JGI IMG/M metagenome (GOLD analysis project Ga0116210, IMG submission 94483) | Hot spring microbial communities from South Africa to study Microbial Dark Matter (Phase II) - Tshipise hot spring metaG | ecosystem: Environmental > Aquatic > Thermal springs > Hot... | reverse complement strand
TTATAATACAGAGATACTATTTTCGTATAAATTGTTTGATAAAATGAAAAGAGCAGGGATAAAGCCATCCACGTACAATTTAATATTAGGTAGGAAATTAAACGGTGAAGATTTCGGTATTAATTTTGATGCACAAAACAATCTTGTTACATCGATTATAGCTGGTTCGGGTTCGGGTAAAGGGGTAGTGACATTAAACATATTAGCGTCTATGATAGCGTGTGGTTCTCCTGTGGCATATGTAGATTACAAGCCTGACATGTCGTCAACGTTATGGGTATTAGAAAGGGAGTTAGGTGTTCCTATTCTTTCGATTGATGCGAAGGAAAATCAGCATAAATTCGGTGCTACGCCTGTACGAATGTATCCGTATGGGATGAATGCTCCGCAAGGGTTTGGGTATGAAGGTTCTTTTTGGTCGATTGTGCCTTATTTAAAGATGGTACAACTAGCGTGTGTAGTAGCTTCGCTTCGTTCGAGCAATTCGGATTTACAGAAAGATGGGAAGATTTATTTTATTTTTGATGAGTTACAAACCATGAACGCTCATTTTGGGGAAGTCATTAGTACACTAGAAAAGTTTATTAAAAACAACAAGAAAGATGAAAGTAAGAAGGATTTAGTCGAATACGCTACTAAATTTGTTGATGTATTCAAAGTGAATTTAAAGTCTGCGGTGACTGATTTCTTAAAAACAATGGGTAGGAATGGGTTAGTAGGGTGTATTGTATTAGGACAATCGGTAAATCCAGATGATTGGAAATTTGGAGATTTAACATGGAAAAACAGTCCATTAGTTACCTTGTTAACAGATTCAAACTATCGGTTAGCTGGAGCAAAGCATAGGTCAAGTAAATCGGGGTATTCATTGGATGGGGTAAAATATGATGGGGATAAGTTTATCAATGACAATGTATTAGGGTATTTTGCTTGTCATGCAAACTATGTTCCGCCTGATGATGGAAAATTAGTAACGGTAATAAAGTCGTATTTAACTTTAAATGACAACGATGTATTAAACGCAGTACCTACAAAAAATATAGAACATGTAAATCCTAGCACATTTACAGGTAGTTTATTGGCGAAGATAACGGATATGAGTTTACGCAAACGTATTTACGAAGAAGATTTTCTTAATAAAGATGGTTCTGTAAACGAGAGAATAGGTTTTGCAGGCTTAATGAAGGGTATTATAAAGGATTTAAACAATGTTTCGGATAACGAAGCCATTGAAATATTAAAAAAGAATTTAAGTAAAAGTTATCATTACATGGAAGAAATATTTGATATTATAGGGTTATCTAATAAGTATTCGTGTATTGAAGAGTATTTATTTGACTGTTCGTATGATTCTATTTTCACGTATGGTGAGTTAAAAAGTGGGGTTTCTCTAGGTGAAAGAAAAGTTGTCATAGATAGCGGTGATCAAGATTGGTTAAATATAAACACAATAGGGCAAGGGGTAGATGAAAAATTAGAAAATAATGTAGATACAAGTAAAATGGTTGATAATATTAAAAGCACAAGTAACCATCATAGGTTAAATGACACAATAGGTAACGAACATGATGTGGGTAGTGAAAGTATTCAAATGATAGGTCAACAACCGTCTAGGTTAGGTATTCCTGTATGTACGGATGAATATGTTTCTCCTAATAGGGTAATGAAATACGAATATGTGTATGAAAAAGAGTTAGATATTCCTTTCAATCCATTTAGTAGGCAAGCGCAGAAAGGGTCATTTTCGGTATTAAAAGCATTACAGATATTATCAGATATTTTAATGAAAGAGATATTACAGATGGTAGGGGATTATAGTAGGATAACTACGGTAGAAGTAGATAATGGTGGGTTAGTGATTAATGGGGTAGCATTTCGACCAAAGATTAGTCAAGAGATTATTGATTCGTTACCTTTTGATATAAAAATTCAAGTCGAAAAAGGGAATATAACAGAGTTATTTAACTTCCAAAATTTATACAAATTTAAGAATATGAGAAGGTTAATGATTAACAATATTGATTTAGCGGAAAGTAGATTACGGAAAGAATTAGGTATAGGGAAGAGTAATTGGGTATCATTATATAAAAGGATGTCTAATTTAGATGAATTATATATCGGAGGGGTGTTGGTTACAGATGATGGAAAGTATGAGCAAGTCATACAAGAAGGGTATTCATTAAAAGAAAAGTTGATAGAAAAATTAGGTAAAAGTAATGTATTTCAATCTTCTTCTTTATATAAGAAAGTATGGGAAAATCGTGCGGTACAAGTGACCTCAAAAGCGTTAGGTTGGACGGTAGCGGTAAAAGGGGCAACGACCATAGCAATGATGTTAGGTGGTTGGGGTCTAGTATTTGGGGCATTATTTGGTTATGGGGTATATAAAAACATAAAGAAATAAGATTAGGGGGTGGTTGTTGTGACTGTTTGCAAGAAGGGGTTTTTAGCAAACAGAAGTACGAAGAAGGTGAAGAAGAAAAAGAAGCAATGTATTGTAAGGGTGTATGCCAAAGATGGGATTCCATTAAACAAATGTACGGTGGAAACAGCAGAAAAGTTGTTACAATCAAATAAAGCAGTTAAGGTAGGAAAATTGAAAATAAAGTTAATGTATAAGGGTACTAGATGGTTAAAGAATGAAATTAAGAAACGAGATAAGTATCGTTGTTACATTTGTGGTAGATTACTAGATGATAAGGAGGTGACATTAGACCATATTATTCCAAAAAGTCGTGGGGGTAAGGATACATTTGATAATTTAGCAACTTGTTGTTTTGAGTGTAATAATTTAAAGGCAGATATGTCTTTAGAAGAATTCGAGTTTTTTATCGAATTATTAAAATTTCAAGTATTTCTATGGTTTTCAAAGTATCATATAGTGAGGGTATATCAAAAGTAAAAAAGGGGGGGGGGATGACATAGAATGGTGATTTACATTTATGGGAAAATGTATGGGGTAAAAGATTACAATTATCCTGCATTTCTTGAAGCAGAGTACGTTTTACGGAGATTAGGTTATGAAGTAGTAAATCCTGCAAGGACAGGTGTTCAAGAAGGGTGGGAGTGGAAAGATTATTTAAAGAAAGATTTGTTAGATATGTTAACAAAAAATGTAGATACAGTAGTAACATTAGAAGGTTGGGAAGATTTAAGGGGTGCAAGATTAGAATTTCATGTAGCAAAAGAATTAGGGATGAAGATTATTTCGATGAAAGAATTTTTAAAATTACATGGGTTAGGGTATAATAATGGTAAATATACGCCATTGAATAATTACTGATTAGGTGTATAGAAAGATAAGTACATGTTGAAAATAGGAAGGGGTAACTAACAATGAAATGTGCGATTTGTGGTCGTGACCATAATAAAATTATTAGTCAGAATGTAGTGATTACAAATTTGAAAAGGGGTGTGGAGGTAGAGTTGTTTTATCAATCTTCAGGATATTTACTAGTATGTAGTCGATGTGTAGCTACACATGTTATTCCATTGCGAAATAATGGAAAACATGTTGTAGGGTTTTTAGCAAAAAGTGGTAAGTTGGTCATATATCCTCAAGCGAAGAAATGTAAAGACACTTCAGTAGATATTGATAGTGCGTATAAAGATTATAAGGATATCTTTATCCAAGATACAGCTAAATATGTAGAAGGTGTCAAAGCATGAATATAGAAGAAGCGTATAAAATATTAGGAGTAACCAAAAGTCATTCATTAGAAGAAATAAAGAAAGCGTATAAAGCAAAGGCAAAGAAATACCATCCAGATATATATGGTGACGATAGTGAGTTTAAAAAAATAAAAGAAGCATATGATATTATTCAAAAAAGACATAATAGCGGAAAAAACAAATTAAGGGTAACACATGTTTCAATTACAAAATTTGATATTGTGGGGGTTAACTAAATGACATTAAAACAAAAAGTAACGAAAATTAAAGAATTAGAGTGGGATTTGATTAAATTAACAACGAGTTCTTTCAAAGGAGCAGTAAAAAGTTACGAAACAAGTCAAGGAAAAATCGGGGTGTTATTTAATTTATATGGAGCATATGTAGTTTCGGATGAAAATGGGTATTTTAGTGCAAATGACATTGTTGAATTTATATTGAAGCCTTATCAACAGTATTTAAATGAGCCAACACTAATCGAAGGGGTAATTTTTTTAGCTTGGTGTGATGAAGGTGAAGAAGAAATAGTATTTGATGAAGAACTACAAAAACTATTAGGCATAAATGAAAATGATGTAGAAGATATAAAAGGTAGGGTAAAATTATTAAATTCGTTGAATGACATAGAGTATGTATAAACACCGAGTATATACTCGGTGTTTATATTGAAAAACATATATAAATTTTGGGGTGTATAGATAATGATTCATGCAAAGAAGAAGTTTAGGACAAAAGAAGAAAAAGAAAATTTAAAACAAAAAAGAATACGTGTAGGGTATTTATTAGATATATGTAGAGAATGCGATTATAATGTAGGATCTTATTGGAATAAAAAATGCGATAATTGTAAAGTAAAACATGAAATTCAATCTATTGGTAAACAGTTAATTGATAGAAGGTAAAAAGGGGAGGTAGAAATAATTATGTCTAAATTAGGTAATAAAATGGACAAGCAGGTCAAGAAAGATTTATTTATTCAAGTAGGTAAACTTTTAGATAAGTGTCATTCTTGTCGTAAGAAAAAAGGTACTAGGGATGATTATGGGTGGTATGAAAATTGTTATAATTGTCCTATTCAAGAGGGGATAATAGACATAGGGTTAAAATTGGGCGGAAAAAAACATGGAAAAGTAGTTGTTGAATCTAAAAATGAAGTAGTAGTAAAAATAAAAGGTAAAGAGTATGTATTTAAAAAGATAAGAGATATGAATGAGGCAGAGAAGTTTTTAAGAGAATGGGGTACTAAATTAAGGATAAAGGATATTCATGCTGTTATTGGTTGGAAAAAGTTCTATGTATTAAGGGATAAGTTAAAAGAAGAGGGTATTTTATTTGGAGAAGATGCTCGGATGAAACGAGATACTGATATTAAACAAATTATTGTAAGTAATTATAATGGTGGAAAATATGTTGACTTATTTAGGGTGGTAAAAAATAAATATGCGATTAGTTATGAAAAGTTTTTAGATTTGGTAAATGATTTAAAAAACGACGGTTTAATATAGATAAAAATAAAGAGGGTGGGGAGTCCTCTTTATTTTTATGGGTTATTTTTTTTCAAAATAAGTAGTATAATTTTGCATTTTTTGAATAATCTATATATTCATATAGGAGGTGATTATAGATGTTAAGATTTGTTTGGTATAATTTAAATAAGTATATTATAACTATTAAAGGAGTGGTATAGATGTTTAAAAAGAAGTTGAGTAAGTTATTAGTTAGTTTTGTAGTAGTGGGTTCACTATTAACGACAAATATCTATGGGGTAGTCGATTTAAGTAACAAAGTAGAAGCGAGTATAAAGAAAACAACTACGAAAAATCCTGTTACAAAGAAAACTGTTACGAAAAAGCCTGTTACAAAGAAAACTGTTACGAAAAAGCCTGTTACAAAGAAACCTGTTAAAGTAGTTAAAAAACCTGCAACTCCTATTAAGAAACCAACAACTCCTGTACAGAGTCAAAAACCACCTGTTCAGAAACCAACAACTCCTATACAAGATAATTATAAAGTAGCGACAGACTTTTCAAAGTCAAAGGTTATAGGCGAATATAAAGGGTTCGAAATTTATGGGTATGGTACTCTTGATTATGAAATAGTAAAGGGTATTTTGGATGCAGATTGGGACAACAAAAGTGAACTAGTTATAAAATTAAAAGGGGATGCTTATAACGAGTTATCTAATTTAGCGAAAAGTAAAGTAGAAGGTAATCTAGTAAATGACTTTAATAAAAAATATGTTAGTAAACTTTTTGATAATAACTTATTTAAATATAGACTATTAAGTGTACTAGAAAATAATTATTATTTACCTAAATTTAAAAGGTACACTTATCAATTTTTTAGTGAAAACAAGGAAGTAGTACTAACGTTATATTTCGATAGTAATAAGGCTTTTAGAAAAGAAGATTTAAGTAAATTAAAAGCGAATTTAGACGAAATTGTAAGTAAAATAAAAGAACAAAAACCTGCGAATGACTTTGAAAAACATCTTTATATTATGTCTTACATTTATACTTCCTTTTATGGTGAGGATGGGACATACAGATCGCATAGTGCGTATGGTATTTTAGTTGACAGGGTAAATGGGGTATGTGAATCTCTTGTAAAAGCGTATGCTTATATAGCAAGGGAGTTGGGGATAGATTCCTATATGTTAGTAGATAATTCAGGTAATCACGCCTATAATCTTGTTAAGTTAGAAGGAAATTATTATATTGCAGATACGACATTGTACTTTGGTAGATATTATGACTATGTAAGTGAAGATTCTAATAAAGTATATGTAAAGGATGATATTTCTGTTTCAACGTATTTAGATTTAAGATTACAGCCGACGGGATATGTTGTTTATCCTAATACAGATGTAAGTCTTGAGGATACACCTCTAGCATATTATCATGGTTCTCATTTTGTGTATGGTTGGGGTAGTTTTGATCCAAAAAGTCAAAACAATAAAGAAAGGGTATTTAATCTTTTAACAACAAACTTATTTAATAAAAACAAGAATTACGATATTTTTAAATACAGTCATGCGGTAAAAGAAGTTCATTAAAGATAAAGGTAATAAAAGATAAAATATAAGAAAAATATCGAAATATCATAATTTCGATATTTTTCTTTTTGATTTAAAAGGAGGGTCACTATGGGTTTTCAACTTCCAGATTTAGATAACAACGAACCAAAAAGTGTACAAAATGTGGTAGGGGTATATAAAAATAAGATAGGGGTAAGTAGTTTATCAGATAAAGAACAAGTAGTAAAAGAAGAAACCATGCAAGTATTAGAATCAATCAAAGGGGTATCTCATGAAGATGATATTTCCTATGAAAATATAAAAAGCGATAATATTGTGTTTTTAATGAAATCTTTATCGAAAGAAATTTATTACAATGATGATTTAGAAACATTACAGGAGTTGTCTAAATTCTGTGTTCATTTGCAGGGTATTTTAAAATTGAAAATATCTTTATCTTCTATAAAAAATAAATTAAAGATAGAGTAAAATGGATGAATTTTATAAGGCACAAAAAGATTTTTGTTATATAATATTACTATAAGAAAGTAGGAGGTATAAACTATGGTGCATGCAAATGTTTTATTAGAAAAGGCTCTAGGGAAGAAATTAACTAATATTGAAACTCCTATGGAGCTTCTATTTTTATTTGAACTAGACAAGTACACTAAAGAGTTTTTAGATGAACGTTTAGACATTAGCGGTATTTCTGTACCTAAATATTTAGAGTCCACACCATTGTTTAGTTATGTTGTAATGAATGGGTTAAAACTAAATTATGATATGGACAAGTTACCAGATTACAGTTATATTAAATTCTTCAAAGGTAAAGTAAGAACAAAAAATGGAGAAGGTATTCATTTAGTAGAAGAAGATGGATGTGTTACTTATAATTATAGTAGTGATGTAATGAAAAACAAGATTATGTGGGTTGATGGTAGACCATTTTCGTATGTAAGTTTAATATCATACTTGATAGTAAAAAGCTACATAGAGGATAAAGCACTACCTTTATTAGTGATTGATCATATGTTGTCATATTTTCATATTCAATTTGAGTACTCTCCGTTATTAATTTTAATGAATTATGGTAATAAATTATTGAATGGTAAAATAGATTTAAAGATTGATAAAGAGTCAAGAGTAAAAGTAGAGTGGGAATCTTTTGTGATGCACAATCGGCATTTAGGGTACATGGATAAAGAGTACACAATGAATGAAAAATTTAATTTCTTATCAAGAAACTATGAAGTTGGCGATGTAGTATTGTTATACACAAAGAAATTAGCTGGTAAAACGGATGGGATAGGTAAATTAGTTTCTTGTTATCCTGCAATCATCAAGGGTATGTCAAATACGCATGTTTTCTTGCATTATTATCCTAATGTAAAGACAGTGGAATCGTACAAAAAAGAAATTAATGAAGTAAACAATATTTTAATTAGTAACGGTCAAGAGCCACATTATTCTTATGATGATTTGTATTTTAGTGTGTCAAAAGAAAATATCCCTTTAAGTGATATAGGAATTGAAGGGTATTCTTATCTTGAAAAGTATTTGATTATTCCTTGTCACGATATGGACGGAACATGCCAAATTGTTGATGGTGTAGAAGATTTTTATAATACAGTTGAAACAGTTTGGGTAGTTTTTAATGACTGGGGTTTAGACTTTGATAAACAAAAGTTTTTAAAACGATATAAAAAGTTAATGAGAAAAGATTTGGTAAAGAAATATATGGACTAGATATAAAGAAAGGAGATAAAGTATGCAAAACAAAGTAATTTTTAAAAAAGATATTGATGGTGTTACAAAAGGTACAGAAGGGACAGTTATAAGCAAAGGGTATTCGTTTACAAAAAAGGAGGGGTTTTATATCATTCAGCTACTAGATGGGGTGAAGTTAGAAACAGTAAAGGTGTTTGAAAGTGATTTTAATAAATTAATTATTGAATAAATAAAAGGAGGATTTTAAACATGAATACAACTTTAAACAAATTAGAAATAAAGTTCTTACATGATCAAATGTCGTATAGAAGAGCGTGGTTTGTAAATTTACTAGGGTATTATAATGAAAACAATAAGGTGATTGAAACATCTACACAATATATTAACAAAATTGATTATATTTTAGAAAAAATAACGAATGGTATGTCTTTTAGTGAAGAAGAAAAGGATTTTATTTTTCATCAATTGTTAGAAAGAAAGGTTTACCTTATTAATTTATATAGGGTAAAACAGGATGATGAGAAAAAAGCGGTAGAACTAAAAAATACATTAGAATCGCTAGATATTTTGTTAGAAAAAATGTTCGCTTGAAAGCATTGAAAAAGGAGAAAATGAATGGGGTACTCATTAGAAAAAGAAGATAAATTGTTTTTAATTTCGCAGTTATGGGAGAGAGCAATACTTTTTAAATGTAGGAGGTAAAAATGGGTTAGAAGCTGTCAACAGGTTAGAATTAATTTCAAATAAGTTAAAGAAAAACGAATTGTTGGATTTGAAAGAGAAAGAATTTGTTTACTTTCTTCTTTTAGAAAGAAGAAATGAATTTTTAGATATGCTAGATTTTTATATGCGTGAAAATAATGTTATAAAAGCACAAGAAAAACAAGAAGCTGTTAAGAAAATAGATAAAATAATAAGTAGTTTATTTTAAGGGTAAGCCCTCACTTCGTTAGGTGGGGGCTTTAAAAAGGAATAAAAGGGGTATCTATGGATGAAGGATATTTTTAAAGTGTTATTTTATATAGTAGTAACGATTTTGATTATAGCAAATGGGATATATATGAATAAAAAGAATGATAATATTCATGTAAACAATAAAAAGGTATGCTATATGGATAGAGGGGTATCTGTAAAACAAGTAGGTTCTTACATAGAAATTTATAAAGACAATAAATTGTTATATAAACTGTATATAAAAGATAAATAAAATAAAAGGAGTGTTTTCAATGCGAAATTGGTTGGTTAGGGTATTGTGTTATGTAAAAAATTATTTAGATAAAAAACTATCAAATGAAAATGGAGATAGTCATGTTATTAGGGGTAAAGAAGAATTATTGCTGTATGATGATGTAAAACATTCAACGGTTTTGAATGGGTTAAAAGGTATGAACGAACTAAACTACTCTAGTAAGAATGATTTAACAATAAAAGATGTAAACAAAGATAAATTAGTGTATTTATTAGAAAAGAAGGTAAGGAAGCGAAAAGTAAACCTTATGAATATGGATAATTATTTACGTTATATTGAATTAAAGTATGAGGTTGATTTTCTGTTAAAAGAATGTGGGGTAAGTGTAACAAAAAATGATGGTCGGTATGATTTATTGTTGAAAGAGTTAAAAGAAAAGCAGTATATATTAGAAAAATTAAAAAATGATATTTATATGGATTAAGTAAGTTTTATAAAACACAACTATGTTTGGGTATTCTAAATGTTTTATAAATGCTACAAATATGTTATAAAACGAGTAAAATATGTTATAAAAACATGTGGAAAGGGTCGTTTATAAGTGAAAGATATTTATTTTTGTGTAGATAAAAGTAAAAATCAAAAAGTAGGTGTATTGAATATAAAAGGTTCAATTACTACTTTACCTATAAAGAGTGATATGGATATAGAGTTTTTTATCTCTATGGTTTTGTTCTCGGATGAATTAACGGACAGGGAAAAAGAGTATTTAATTATGCAAATGGTAGAACAGGCGGTGTAGGTAGATATGGGGGCGGTTATGGTAGTGGAGTAGGTGGTGTTAGTGGTAGCGTTAGTGGTAGCGTTAGGGTATAAAAGGGGTATTTTCTTAACAATAGCAACTTAACATTTATTCGTTCATCTTAACAAAAAGGGTTATAAAAGTCTTATAAAAGGGGTTATTTTAAGGGGTTCTTGGGTTTCCTTCATAAAAAATTATAAAACTTAACAATAAGGGGGGTTTAGGGGTATGGCGTTCTTTGTCAAGGTGTTAAAAGAATATGAAAAAGAGTTACAAAAACAAAATGTAGACAAAGAAAAAGTAGAATTATTGAAAATCATTGTTGATGACATTATGTCTTTTCGTTTTGTGAAAAGGGAGTCGGTAAGGCGGAAGTTAGATTACTTTATAAAAGTAGGGTTTGACTATAATAAAGTAGCAGAAAAGTTTAACACGAGTAAACATTCTTTATACGTTGCTATATCTCGATTTGATAATCGAATAGTTAATTTGTATGAGAAAATGTTTTATTTAATAAAAGAAGGTAAGTTAGAGGAAGCAAGAGATGTGTATGTAAGGAGTACACTAACAGGTAGTAGTTTAGATAAAGAAAAAGTAGTATTATCGCATTCCATACTTGATAAGTTAAATATAGAGGATAGGGCATTAAATGTAGCGTCTTGTAAAAGAGAGTTAATATTACTAAAAATATACTCAAGGGTAATGTTAGATAAAAATATGAGTAAAATAGATTTAGAGAAGTTATCTCATGTTATTTATGTGTATTGTTCGGATGATCCTGTATATGATTACGAAAGAAAATTGATTCAGATGTTTATAGAAGATGAGTTAGATATAGATAGTGTTATAAATGCGTTAGATAATGTTAAGGGGTATAAATACAAGAAATAATGATGGTATTATTCATTATAAGGGGGGTAGTCATTTATAAAACAAAAAAGAAATGTTTATAAATAAACTAGAAATGTTTATAAAACAAGCACAGTTTGTTATAAAGTAAGTTATTTCTTTTATACAAACGCAGGTTACTTTTATAAAAATAGGTATATAATTTATAATGTATTTTGAAATGGTCTATAACGTAAAGGTATATATTTATAAAACAATTAGACATAGGAGGAGGCACTTTACACACTTTATAAAGTGCCTTATATAATTTATAAGCATTTATGACATAGAATAAATTACATAAAATATTTTATAAAACAAATAGACATAGTAAAATAAGGGATTATATTATAAGAGTATATATTATAAAAGCATGGTTAATTATTATAATAAAAATGGACTTAATTATAAAACAGGTAGAAACAGAAAAAGAAGGGATTATGTTGTGAGATTATATATTATAACAGAAATAGACATGTTATAATATGGTACTTATTATTTATAAATACAATGGTATTTATTATAACGTTTATAGATACTGTTATAAAACGAATAGTACATAGTATAAAACAAAGAGAAAGGTTATAACAGGTGTAGGTTGTGTTATAAATACGGTGGTCTATTCAAAAGGTGGTCAAAGGTTGGGTAGGTAGTCCAATCTTATAAAAAGGACAAAGTACATTCGTTCTAAAGTAGTGGATAATGTCATATACATAGGGGTAAGGAGGGTGATGCTTATGTATGTGATGACTGATAACAGGAAGTTAAGTGAAATTATTCCTAGAAGGGGGTATTTCCTAGAAAAAGATGTCGATTTCGGTTTATTGTCTTTAGAAAGAGAATATGATTTAATGGGGTTTAAGAAAGATAATGATTTTATTGAAGTCGTATTGATTGGAGATGTATTTAAAAAGAGTAAAGATGATTGGTTTAATAGGGACTACAAGTTTTGGTTTTATTTAAACAAAGATAGTTTAAAAGAGTTGTATAGTTATGTAAATCCCGATATGTATGAAGAAGATTTTGTTAATTATTATTCTAAAGACATTACACTAAAGGATATGGATGATTTAACAAACTTCGTGTATAGGGTGGTAAAAGCGCATCAAACGGAATATTGGGGATGGTAACACAATGTATATACATTGTGTTTTTTTTTTGATTATAAGTAAGATATAAAAAATAGAGGGGAGGTGATAAGGTAATGCTAATAGGGTATGGTGGTCATAGGTTAGTATTTGATATGGGTAATGGGGTAATAAAGAAAGTACCAAAACGAAATCATTTTATAAAAGGGGTAGAGCAAAATAAAAATGAATATTACTTTTATCATGAATTTCATAAAGATTATCCTTTTTTAGCAACGGTTATAGGTATGGAAGGTGATGATTTATTCATGGAGAAAGTAGATATTTTAGATAGTACTATATATGGAAATACACTAGATTTCAATAGGTTATCCTACAATATAACAAATGATAGGGTAATCGATTTTATAAACAAGCATCAATTTCTTTCGTTAGACATTTTTGCTACACATCATTGGGGTGTAAATGCTCAAGGGGTATTAAAACTAGTAGATTATGGGATAAATTTAGATTTTATAAAAAGGTATGGGTTATGAAAAACGGTAATTTTTTATAAAATAAGGGGTGGGTAATTTGAAAAGAATGTAAACTAAATAAAAAAGTAGAAAGGTGGTAAACGTGTTGGGGTATCGAAAAGTAATCATTAGTGCATGGTTAGGGGGTATGCTCATTAGTCAAGGGGTAGGGTATGCAGAGCCTTTAACTAATGGTAGGGTAGTAGATACGGAAAGAAGCAATATACAAAGTAATATACAATCGGATAGTTTAGTTAGTATAAAAACGAACATAGATAAGGTATTATCGCAAATAAATGAAAAAGAACAAGAAATACAAAAATTAGATACAAAAATCGTTACTTTAATGGAAGAAATAAAAAGGTATGAGAATGATATAAAATTAAAAGAAGAAGATAAGAAAAAACTAGAAGAAGAAATAAAAGAGTTACAGGAAAAAGTAGATAAGGTAAACAATATTTTAAAGAATAGATTAAAAGCATATCAAATGGGGTACTATGATAATCAAGGGTTAAGCCTATGGATAAAGGTTATTTTTAGCGCAGAAAGTTTATCCGATTTAGTGGATAAATTGCATGCGTCTATTACGATTATGAAAGCGGATAAAGAATTAATGGACAGTTACAATAGTATGAAAAAGGAGTTAGAAGAAAAGCAAAATGATTTAGATATAGTTATTAGAGAGTTAAGTAATCATGTGTTAGGTTTAGATATGAAATGTTATGATTTAGAAGATTCAAAGAAGCAAATACAAAAAGATATAGCAGACTTAAATAAAATGAAGAAGGATTTAGAAGTAAAGTATAAAGAAGAGTACATGAGGTTAGTTAAATTACAAGAAGAAGAGTTAAAAAAGAAAATGGAAGGTGTTATTCAAACGTTAACAAGCGATGAAACAGATGAAAAGGTAAAAGTATTAATTGAAGAAGCATTAAAGTATCAAGGTGTTCCTTATGTGTGGGGTGGGGTAACACCTGAAGGGTTTGATTGTTCGGGGTATATGCAATATATTTTTCGTTCGGTGGGGGTAGAGTTACCTAGATTATCTATTGAACAAAAGGATGTAGGGTTACAAGTACCATTAGAAGAAGTAAAAGCTGGTGATTTAATTTTTAGGTATGGGGAAGAAACAAACCATATTGGGTTGTATATAGGGAATGGGTTATACATTCATGCACCGAGAACGGGCGATGTGATAAAGATATCAAAGTATAATCCATCGTATTGGGATGTAGCAACAAGGGTATTTTACACGCAAGAAGATGTAGAAAAGTATATGTCAAACGTTAGTATGGGAGAAGGGGTAGAATAATATGTCTTTATTAAAAGGAAAAGATTTAGCATCTTTTAGTAAAAAATAGAAATTATTTTATTTTTTATATGATATATAACTATGGTGGGGAGGATTGTGTGTATGGATTTGTATAATTCTTTGTTAGATTTATCAGAAAAAGTAACTAAATTTAAAGATATGATTCAAAATGAAATTCAGACAAGGAATGTTTTTGTAGATCCTTTTTTGAGAATATTAGGATTTGATGTTTCAAATCCTCTTGATGTAATATTAGAGTGCACATGTGATATGGGGACGAAAAAAGGTGAAGAAGTAGATTATGCCTTATTGAAAGATAATGATGTTGTTATGTTAGTAGAAACAAAAGATTGAAAAACAAAATTAAATGTAAAGGGTATTAATCAGTTATTTAGGTATTATAGTGTTTCTTCTTCGAGATTAGCTGTATTGACTAATGGAATAGAGTATTTGTTTTTTACGGATATAGTAAAACAAAATGTAATGGACTACGATCCATTCTTTACTTTTAATATATTAAATTTTTCGGAAGAAGATGTTAATATATTAAAGATGTTTATGAAGGATAATATTGACTCTGATAAAGTAAAAGATTTTGCTGTAAGGTTATCGTTTAGGGGTAAATTTAGGGATTATTTTATTCAGCAATCGGTATCACCTTCTAATGATTTTGTTTCTTTTATTTTAAAGAGTTTAGGTTTTTCTAACATTAATTCTTTAGAGGCTTCGATTTTAGTGTCTAAAGAAATAAAGAATTTATTTAAATTAGATGAAGATAGTAGTGATAAAAAGTCTATAATAGATGTAGACTTTAAATTTGATTATACAGAAGATGAAAAAGATGACCAAGATGAAATTAAAATAAAGAAAGAAAACAGATTAAAAGGTAGTTACAAATTATCTGAATTGAATGCACAGAATATTAATTTTACAAAGCCTAGATATATTATGATATTTGGCGATATAGACTATGAAAAAGAAGTGACTTGTTGGGCAGACGTGGTGTATGAAAGTGTATTATACTGCTTGTTATTAGGTAAAGATTTAGATTATATTGATAGTATAGATGATTCTCTAGAAGTAAACAAAGGGTGGATACGAAAATCTAAAGAAGGGTTAAGGAACTATAAGCAGATTAAAGAAAATCTGTATGTTGATGTTTCTGGAAGTGCTTTTATGAGCTTAACTAAAATAAAGAAAGTATATAATAAATTGGGTATTGACCTTGATAATGTTATTATCGAATTAGTATAGTACATTATTTGAAAAGTAAAGATAAAAGTAGTATAATACACTTATAAAAATCAAGGGGTGTTTCTTATGAATATGAAGAAATATGTAGTAGCGGTAGCGAACATATTTGAGGGGACAAATGAAATAAGCGTCATTTACGCTCATAGTCCTTTAGAAGCGTTACAAGAAATTTTAAATATTCGTGATGTACATGATATTAATGATTTAGTAGATATTGCGTTTGACGGTGGATTTTATGTAACCATTCCTGTTCTTTTAGACGACTTGAAATAACTATAAAGGAGTTAATCAAATGCCAAAAGTGTACCCATGTTTTTTAATTCATGATACTTTGTATTTGGATAAGAATGTAGCAAGTAGGGTTTTTGATGGGAAAGATAAAGTGAAAAAAGTTTGGGTTATTTTAGAGGACAATGAGTTTGATTATTTTCGGTCACAAGGTTGGTTAGATACGGATATGGTTAAGGGTAGGGTTTTTAAAGATGAGAGGGAAGCATTATACGAGTTATTATTTTATTAAAATAAATGGAGTTTAAATGTATGTTTTGGAGAAATGTAATAGTGGTAATTAGATAAAATTACACAATAAACTAGGTAAGTAGGTTACCTAGTTTATTTTTATTTAGAGGAGGGTTTATATGAACAAGGCAAAAATCGGAGCAATGGTATTAGCGTGTGGGGTAATGTTAGGAGGGGCGTTTAGTTCGGTAGGTAAAGGGTATGACCATGTGGAGTGGAAAAATGTCGAAACGAATTTAGGAAAGGTTACAAATGTGTTGTCATCGAAAACGGTAACACAGAATATAAAAGTAGCGTATAAACAATTAACATCAAAGGGTAATGTGGTATTGAATAGGGAGTATATGGGAGTTAAAATAAATGCGGATAATGAATTAGAGTATGCGTTAGCAAATGGAATGTTAATGGGTGCTACGCAAATAGATGTCACAAATTTTAAAGAAATTAATAATATGACCGATGTAGAAGATTATGTTCAAAAAGTAATGTTCCAAAATCCGTTGATTATGGGGGTAACGACATTTGGGTATAGTACAAATGGGGTAGAGAAGAAAGTAATTGTTCGTTACGCTTTTGATAAAAATACATTGTTAGCAAAACAAAAAGCGGTCGTTTCGAAATTAAATTCTATTTCGTTAAGAATTTTTACTCCTAAAATGACAGATGAACAAAAAGTAAAAGCCATTTATGACTATTTAGAAAAGAGTTCAGTTTATGATAAAAGTGCGTTAGTATATGCGAACAAGTCGATGGCGTTAATTCCAAAAAAATTTACAAGATTCGTTCAACGTATATGGATTAATGGTTAAAGGAAAAGGAGTATGTGTTGGGTATGCTGGGGCTTTTAAATTATTAGCAGACAAAGCAGGTTTGCAATCGATAGTGATTACAGGTGGGTTAAATAATTTAAATCATGCTTGGAACAAAGTCTACATTAATGGTGATTGGGTACATGTAGATGTAACAAACAACTATAAAAACATGGGTGTTCCGTATTATTTATATGAAGGTAACGATGAATTTGCAAATAAGTTAGGGTATTTAGTGGGTACGGACTATTGGACAGATGCTGAAATTAATCAGTTAAAATTTAATTCGGTGAAAGAAAACAATGATTATTATGTACAAGGAAATTTAGAAGTAGATGGTTTAGAACATTTTAGTTCATTACTAGAAGACATTATGATGGTTACAAAACCTTCTGTAATTTCGTTACGCTTTAAAGATGGTACAATGCCTAGTGGAAGTGATATAAAGAATGTGATTATAGATAAGGTAGTAAAAACGAAAGAAAAGTACAAGTATTTTGCAATCAAAGGAAATTATGTAATTGTAAAGAAATAAGGAGGGTATTCTCCTTATTTATTTCTTTTTAGAAAGGATTAAAGAAGTAAAAAATAAGAAGGGAATGGTATAATAAAAATGGAGGTGAATGTTGGTATGTTATTATATGATTTAAATGTATTGAGTAGGTCAGAGTTATATTCGTTAGAAAAAATTTCCTTATTTTTATATGAAAATATAACAGAAGATGGGTTATCGTTACAATCGGTGTACGAATTAATAGAACAATTAAAGGGTATTGACGAAGAAGTAAACAATCTTTTAGTAGAACATGAAAAACGAGTATATGAAGAAGGGTATAGTGACGGTTTTAGTGATGGTGTAGATTCAATTACATTTAATTCTTAACAAAGGGGTTGATTTTATGAAAAACATGACGTTAAATGTTAAGAAAATAAAAGCAACTAAAAAAGATATTTCTTCTGTAATACGTGCAACTTCCTCTAGGTATAACGAATATAGTAAAGAGGATGTAGTAAAAGAAATTCTTTTTCTTGTAGAAAGAGGTAGGGATATAGAAACAAATTACGAATTTGGTGTATATCATCCTAGTGGAGCAAATTATGTTATTTTTTTATGTATTCGAGGTAAAGCATGGGGTAAGTATTTTAAAAGAAATTGGGATGGATCAAATTTCGGTATATGTTATTGAACCAACAAAGGTAAGAAAGTATTTTAC
>Ga0116210_1001398_pt1 | contig 18037 bp, 14 predicted proteins | sample TshhotsprinmetaG_FD_94483 | JGI IMG/M metagenome (GOLD analysis project Ga0116210, IMG submission 94483) | Hot spring microbial communities from South Africa to study Microbial Dark Matter (Phase II) - Tshipise hot spring metaG | ecosystem: Environmental > Aquatic > Thermal springs > Hot... | reverse complement strand
GTGCTAAAATGTCGCTCATGGGCTTTCGTGAGTCCTTGAGTTGAGGTGTTATTTCATTGCAACTCTACCACGAAAGCCCAGTTAGTTCATATTTGACTCACCGTCGTTTTGGCGAAGGTATTGAATGTTAAGGTACACTACCTACGACATCGTCCAGCGCGAATTCGCCAAGGACATGGTGTCGCTGCCCCTGTTCAACCGCCTGGAGGCTGAGGCTTGGTCGGTGAACCTGGAAGGCCTGAAGGTGGACCCGACCGAGTACGGCACCGCCAGCGTTACTAACTGGAAGATGAAGAACGGCGCGGACACGGTCATCATCGGTTTCTCACAGGAACCGGCGTCTATGTACAGCCTGGTTGAGTCGGCGGCTGTGCAGCGCATGGCGTGGCAAATCGGCGTCGGCCCCCTCTTCACGCAGTACAGCTACGACTACCAGCCGCTGCTGCAAGACCCCCTGAGCACCATCGAAAACAAGCTGGCGACCAACAACACCGTGGATGTCAAGGCCGGCGACAAGGTGTACAACAGTGCCGGCGACACAGTCAAGCTGGAGAAGGATGTCCAGGTCTTTGACGCTAACGGTAATGAAGTGACTTACGACGGCACCAGCACCCTCAAGATGAAGCAGCTCGTGGTGACCTACAAACTGAAGGACTACACCTGGAGCGACGGGGTCAAGGGTTCGGTCGAGGACATGAAGCTGGGCTTCAAGAACGACTGCAACAAGGAGTCGGGCGCGACGAGCTTCATTACCTGCGAAGCAATCCTCAAGAGCGAATTCGGCACCGGTTTGGAGGTAACGGTCACTTATGTGCCCGGTTACCAAAGCCCGACCTACTTCCTCTACCCCTTCTACATCTACCCGGCACATCAGAAGGTGGGGAAGGATGGCCGCCTGTTGAAAGACGTCCCGGCCAACGAATGGGCGACCCTGCCCGAGATCGCCGAGAAGCCGCTGAGCTACGGGCCGTTCGTCATCTCCGAGTGGAAGAAGGGCGAGAGCATGACGTTCGTCCGCAACGAGTACTACAAGCCGGCGCCGGCGCTGAAGAAGGTCGTCATCCAATTCTTTCCCGACAGCCAGACCGCGGTGGCGGCTCTGTTGGGCGGCGATGTGGACTACCTGGAGAAGGCGACGTTGGGTGCGGGCGCCGAGGTGCAGACCGCCTTGGATGCTGCCAAGGGCGGCAAGATCAAGGTGGAACTGAGCCCGAACCCGACCTGGGAACACATTGACTTCAATCTGTTCACCAAGTAAGGTGAGCTGATGGAATGTCGTCCTGCGCCTTCCTGGTGCGCAGGACGCGAACGCAATCAGAACGGGTGGGCCGGCCCTACGCAAGCAGGCCCGCCCGTTTCTGTAAAATTCCCTTACCTCGACGCGTCTGTGCGTTATGTGAGGCCGCCATGACAAACTATCTGATCCGCCGCATTTTCCAGATGGGACTGGTTATCTTGCTTGCGGCAGTTTTCGTTTATTTCTTGTTCAACATCTCTCCTGGTGGGCCCCTGGCCGGCATTCAGCAGCAGCAGCGGCGAATCACCCGCGAGGATCTGGCCCGGCTGCGGGCGAACTACGAGCTGGATCTCTACTGGCCGATTCGTTTCACGCGCTGGCTCATCGGCTTCCCCACCGGCCCCATCGTCATCGGCGGCCATGAGCTGTTCGCCAACACGCCGGTCGGCTGCTACCTGCCCAGATACGACGAGTCCTCCGCCGGCAATTTGCAGCCGCGTGTTACAGGCTGCGATGATTACGTTTATCTCTCGGAACTGCCCCGTTTGCACCCACCGATCAAAACCAGCAAGGGAATCCTGCGTTTCGATTTCGGCCTCTCGACCGTGATCCTGCGCGATCGGCCCGTGAGCGACCTGCTGGTGAGCCGCCTCGGCGCAACCGTCGAGCTGATGTCCATTTCATTGCTGCTATCGCTGCTGCTGGGCGTGCCGATCGGCATCTATAGTGCCGTCAAGCAATACTCACGGTTCGACTACTTCTTCACGACAGTGTCGTTCTTCGGCTCGGCCATGCCCACCTTTTTCTTCGGCCTGCTGCTGATCCTGCTCTTTTCGGTTTTCCCCGTCTTTCTGAAAGATGCCCTGCCGTGGATCCCGCGCCTGCCGCCAGGCCTGCGGGAGGCAGTGCGGCCCTATGAGATCGCCTCGTGGCTGCCGTTGGTTCAGCCGGGATCCTTTGCTGACCGTCTCATCCATCTGCTGATGCCCGTCGGGGTGTTGACTTTCTTCAATATGGCGCCCTGGAGCCGCTTCGTGCGTTCTTCGATGCTCGAAGTAATGCGGCAGGATTACGTGCGCACTGCCCGCGCCAAAGGCCTTTTCGAGCGGGTCGTGATCATGAAACACGCGCTCCGCAACGCGCTGATCCCGTTCGTGACCATTGTCGTGCTGGCGCTGCCCGGCCTTTTCGCCGGGGCCATCATCACCGAAACGATCTTCGCCTGGCCGGGAATGGGCCGTCTCTATTACGATGCCCTGTCGCGCAGCGACTGGCCGGTGGCGCTGGCCTTCATTTTCATCACGGCACTGCTGACGGTCATCGCCACCCTGATCGGCGATATCCTGTACACCATCGTTGATCCGCGCATCAAATTCTCGTAATCGGATTCGCCGATTCGCTGATTTATAAGACTGGAGCTTAAGGAACATGACCATTGCTGCTAAAGCGCTTGGGGCGCCAAGCCGGGCCGAGGATACAACGCAGGAAAGTCAACTCAAGGTCGTGGCGCGTCGCTTCTTCCGGCACAAACTGGCGGTTGTCTCGGTGATACTGCTATTCATTATCTTCAGTGCTTCCCTGCTGGCCCCCGTCATCACCACCTTCCCGCGCGACGCCGTGGATGTCTCTTCCTCAGAGCGGCCGGCGCCACCTGGCGCCATCAGCAGTGACGGCCGCCTGCACATCCTGGGGGTTGACCACCTGGGCCGTGACCTCTTCACGCGCGTCCTCTTCGCCGCGCGCGTCTCGTTATCCATCGCCTTCATGGTCGTGCTGATCAGCGAAACGTTCGGGGCCTTGTTGGGCGCGCTGGCGGGCTTCTATGGCGGTCGCACAGACATGATCCTATCGCGCATCAATGAGTTCATGCTGACCATTCCCCAGTTGCCGATCCTGTTGATCATCTCGGCCATTTTGTTGAAGCGGGATGTTGTGTTGCCGCTGCCGGGCTTCGTGAACAAGCTTCTCAGCGCCCTGCTGCTGGCGCCCGAGCGCGAGGCGCAAAAAGTGGTCGTGCTCGTGCTGATCCTGGTCATCTTCGGCTGGTTGAGCGCCTTTCGCCTGATGCGCGGCATGGCGCTGACGCTCAGCAAACAAGACTTCGTGGAGGCATTGCGCGCGGTCGGCGCATCGGATGCCCGTATCATCCTGCGGCACATCATCCCCAACGGCCTGGCCCCGATCCTGGTCAACGCGAGCCTCTCGCTGGGCGGCATCATCGTGCTGGAGTCGGCGCTCAGCTTCCTGGGACTCGGCGTACAAGATCCAACGCCCACTTGGGGCAACATGTTGGACTTCGCCCGCGCCTATATGTTCAAGCATCCCTGGCTGCCGCTGGTGCCCGGCATCCCGTTAGTGATCGTCTCCATCGGGTTCAATTTCATCGGCGACGGGCTGCGCGATGCGCTGGATCCGCGGCTTAAACGGTGAGGGCAACGGGTATTTGATACACTTCCATCCGATACCCGACACGCGGTATCACCCTGATTGCCACACAAGGCAAGCGAAAGACATTATGACAGACAACAGCAAGACAGACAACGCCCCACTCATCGAGGTAAAAAACCTCAAAACCTATTTCTACACCGAAGACGGCATCGTTCAGGCCGTCAATGGCGTGGACTTTGCCATCCAGGCGGGCGAAGTGATGGGCCTGGTGGGCGAGTCGGGCAGCGGCAAAAGCGTGACGTCTCTGTCCATCATGCGACTCCTGGGCGCTTCAGGCAAAATCGTCGAAGGCGAGATCATCTTCAAAGGCCGCGATTTGACCAAACTCTCAGAAGAAGAAATGGTGAAAATGCGCGGCAATCAGATCTCCATGATCTTCCAACAGCCGACAAGTTGTCTCAATCCGGTCTTTCAGATCGGCGCGCAGGTGGCCGAGGTGCTCATGATCCACCAGGGGCTGAGCAAAGAGGCGGCCTGGCGGCAGGCCGTGGATATGTTCCGCAAAGTAGGCATCCCAGATGCCGAGCGCCGGGCATATGCCTTTCCGCACGAGATCTCCGGCGGGCAGGCGCAGCGCGTGATGATCGCCATGGCGTTGGCCTGTCTGCCCGACCTGTTGATCGCCGACGAGCCCACGACCGCTCTGGATGTGACCATTCAAGCCCAGATTTTGGACCTGATGCGCCGCCTGCGCACCGAGACCGGAACCGCCATTCTGCTCATCACCCATGATATGGGCGTCATCGCCGAGATGTGCGACAACGTGGCCGTCATGTACGCAGGCCAGATCGTCGAATACACCGATGTGAACACTCTGTTCGAGACACAGCTGCATCCATACACAGAGGGCTTGCTGGCTGCTATCCCGGTTTTGGGCGAGGTGCGAGACTCGCTGGCGGTTATCCCCGGTTCCGTGCCGAATTTGATCAACCTGCCACCTGGCTGTAAATTCCATCCAAGATGTCCATACGTCAAAGAAATGTGCCTGCAGTCAGTGCCTCCGTTGGTCGAAGTGGCCCCCCCAGGCCACAGGGTGCGCTGTTTCATGCGCCATCCTGAGACCAAGATGGAATGGGGCGACGTGCAGCGTGCTGACTGGCAATTCTTCGGAGACGAAGTAATGGCAGCCGCAATAAGCAAGCAAGGGAGCCGGTAAGGCATGGCCGTAATTGATATTCCGCGCAAAGATCTCGTGGTGGTGGAGAACCTCAAGAAATATTTCCCTGTGCGCTCTGGGCTGCTGCAGCACGTCTCGGCCTGGGTGAAAGCAGTAGACAACGTGAGTTTCTCCATACGGGAAGGCGAAACCTTCGGCCTGGTGGGCGAATCCGGCTGCGGCAAAACCACCATTGGCCGCACAATTCTCCAGCTTACCCCTGCCACCGGTGGCAGTGTCTTCTTCGATGGCGAGGACATCTTTGCCAAGAAAGGCGCCGAATTGAAACGTCTGCGCCGCAACATGCAGATCGTGTTTCAGGATCCCTATTCCTCCCTCGATCCGCGAGTGCCGGTCGGCGAGACCATTGCCGAAGGATTGCAGATCCATGGCATCGGCACCAGCAAAGAGCGCGCCGAGATCGTGACGCAGATGCTGGCGACGGTTGGCTTGAACCCCTATCATGCCCGGCGCTATCCACACGAATTCTCGGGCGGCCAGCGACAGCGCATTGGCATCGCCCGTGCATTGGCGCTGCGACCCAAGTTCATCGTTTGCGACGAGCCGGTATCCGCGCTGGATGTCTCGATCCAATCGCAAGTGCTCAATCTGTTGAAAAAGCTCCAGGCCGAATTCGGTCTCACCTATTTGTTCATCGCGCACAACCTGAGTGTCGTCGAACACATCAGCGACCGCATCGGCGTGATGTACCTGGGCAAGATAGTAGAGGTGACCGATCGGGAGACGCTGTATCGCAACCCACTGCATCCCTACACCCAGGCATTGCTCTCGGCCATCCCCATACCGAACCCGCGGCTAAAGCGCTCGCGCATCGTGCTGACCGGCGACGTGCCGAGCCCTCTGAACCCGCCGCCTGGCTGTCGTTTCCACACGCGCTGCCCGGTCGCCAAAACCATTTGCCGCGAGGCCGAACCGGCCTTCGCAGAAAAACAGCCGGACCACTGGGTTGCTTGCCATCTGGTGTAAACGCGCACGGCACCTCTCGCCGACGCGCTGGTGATCTGGCCTCCGTTGCCAGACGCATCACAGCCCCGAACCCGGCGGCGACGGTTCGCGCGTCGCCGTCGAGACAACAGACCGATCGCCGCGCTGCGTCCCCTGCATCTTCCTGCCCGAGCCGGATGGCGATCACCAGGATTGCTTTCCGATCATGTGCTCCGCCGCGTCCGGGCCCGCACCCCGGCAGATACGGTCGCGCCGGTCATCCTGGAATTTGATTTGACATCCGTGCTATCTGATGCTATTCTTACATTGTTTCGGACGATTATACCCTCTGTCGGCGTAGGTAGTTGGGGCAGCACGGTTCGGCAATTCTGCACCCATAGTTTTGCCGTAGTGCTCACCCTCTTTCTCATGGGGATCATCTGGAAGGAGGTGATTTCAAGGCGTTAGCGTTGCGCTCAGTTCGCCAGCATTGTTGCGCGCTTGCCGCCAGAGCTACAATTCTCACACCCTTCTCCGCTCAGATGTTCGCTTGTCGTACACTCACCACACAATTTGATTAGGAGGAGACAATGACTATGAAGAAGTGGTCCGCGTTGTTGGGGATCATCGTCATCCTCAGCATGGTCCTGAGCGCCTGCGCGGTTCCCACGCCCCAGGTCATCGAGAAAGTCGTCGAAAAGCCGGTGGAAAAGGTCGTTGAGAAGGTCGTCGAGAAGCCGGTGGAGAAGGTCGTCGAAAAGCCGGTAGAGAAGGTCATCGAGAAGGTCATCACGCCTACCCCGGCTCCGGTGACGCGTACCGGTGCCTGGTTGGATACCGTCGTGGTGGTCGCTGAGCCCAACGCCGACGCCGCGGTGCGTCGCCTCGAAGTCGGCGACATTGACCTGTACGCCTTTGCCATCGCCAGCCCGCAGACGGCAGGGAACGTCTACAAGTCGCAAGCGCTCCGCTACGTGCGCGCCTACGGCAACTACGACGAGCTCTCCTTCAACCCGGCCGGCCCGGTCTTCGAGGGCACTGGCAAGCTTAACCCGTTCGCCGTGGCCAAAGTGCGCGAGGCCATGAACTGGCTGGTGGATCGCAACTACATCGCCAAGGAGCTGTACGGCGGCATGGCGATCCCGCGCTACTTCCCCTTCAACAATGCGTCCAATGACTACGCCCTCCATGCCGATGTAGCCAAGGCGCTGGAGCGCAAGTACGCGCCCAACAAGGCCAAGGCCGATGAGGTCATTACCGCCGAGATGAAGGCCCTGGGCGCGGAGAAGGTGGGCGGCAAGTGGCAGTATAAGGGCGCGCCGGTCGAGATCATCCTCCTGATCCGCACCGAGGACACCCGCCGCCAGATCGGCGACTATGTGGGCACGCTGCTGGAGGATCTCGGCTTCACCGTGGTGCGCGACTACAAGACCGCGGCGGAAGCCAGCCCCATCTGGCTGAGCGGCGACCCCAAGGAAGGCAAGTACCACATCTACACCGGCGGCTGGATCACCACCGCGGTGCCGCGCGACTTGGGCACCAACTTCGCCTATTTCTACACCGACATGGGCCGCTCGGAGAATATGTGGCAGCAGTACAAGAACGATCCCGAGTTCTACGAGCTGGCCAAGCGGCTCCAAAACAACGACTTCAAGACCCTGGAGGAGCGCAGCCAGCTGATCTCCCGCGGGCTCGAGCTGGCTATGCAGGACTCGTATCGCATCTGGCTGGTAGACCGCTCCCCGATCTACGCCATGCGCAAAGAGGTCGAGATCGGTTCTGACCTGTATGGCGGCCCCAGCGGCTCGCAGATCTGGTCGAACACCCTGCGCCGGGCCGGCCAGGTGGGCGGCTCCATGACGATCGCTATGCCCAGCATCCTGACCGCGCCGTGGAACCCGCTCGATGGCTCCAACTGGATCTTCGACATGATGCTGCTGCGCGGCATCGGCGAACCCGCCTTCAAGCCCGACCTCTACACCGGCCTCTACTGGCCGAACTACTTCGAGAAGGCCGAAGTCTTCGTGCAGGAAGGCCTGCCCGTCGGCAAGACGCTGGACTGGGTCTCGCTGAAGTTCCAGCCCAAGATCGAGGTGCCGGGCGACGCCTGGGTGGACTGGGACCCGAAAGAGCAGAAGTTCATCACCGCCAGCGAGAAATTCACCCAGACGGTAACCGCGCGCAGCCGCAACGTCGTCTACTACCCGGCGGACCTCTACAAGACCATCAAGTGGCATAACGGCAGCCCGATCTCGGTGGGCGACTTCGTCATGAGCATGATCCTCACCTTCGACCGCGGCAAGGAAGGCAGCGTCATCTACGACAAGTCGAAGACGGCAGCCTTGAAGTCCTTCATGTCCGCGTTCAAGGGCGTGCGCATCCTGTCCAAAGACCCGCTGGTCATCGAGACTTACACCGACAACTACCAGCTGGACGCCGAGCTGAACATCAGCACCTGGTGGCCGATGTACGCACAGGGTCAAGGCTCCTGGGAGATGATGGCGATCGGCATCTTCGCCGAGCAGAAAGAGCTGGGTGCCTTCTCGCCCACCAAAGCCACCGAGCTCAAGAAGGACCGTTTCAGCTACATCGCCGGCCCCACCGTGGCCATCCTGAAGGCCGAACTGGACGAGGCCGCCAAGACCGGCGCCATCCCGTACACGAACACCTTGAGCACCTTCATCTCGAAGGAGGAGATCGCCCTGCGCTACAAGAACCTGCAGGAATGGCACCGCCAGCGCGGCCATCTGCTGTTGGGCACCGGGCCCTACTTCCTGCAGCGCGCCTTCCCGGTGGAGGGCACCGTCATCCTGCAGCGCTTTGCCGATTACCCCTTCCCGGCCAACCGTTGGGAGCGCTTCGCGGCCCCGCGCATTCCGGAGGTGGACGTGACCGGCCCGGCGCGCGTGACGGCCGGCACGGCAGCATCCTTCGAAGTGACTGTCAACTTCGAGAAGAAGCCATATCCCACCGCCGACATCAACCAGGTCAAATTCCTGGTCTTCGACGCCAAGGGCGAACTGGCGAAAGTCGGCCAGGCCACGGCCTCGAAGGACGGCCTCTGGAAGGTTGACCTGCCCGCCGACGTCACCAAAGGACTGGCGGCCGGCTCCAACCTGCTCGAAGTCGTGGTCGTGTCCAAGCTGGTGGCGCTGCCCGTCTCGGCCTCGGTGCAGTTCGTGACCGCGGCGCCGTAACAGCACCAGATGATGGACAGAGCAATTGCTCTGTCCATCCGCCAGATCCTATTCGTTATATTGCCACCCTCAGGGGCGAGGCAACGCCTCGCCCCTGTTTCTACTTATGAAATCTTGAGACGACGAGGTAAGACATGGCGGAAGCAACCCTGACCCAACCGGGCGTAAGGGCGCCCCGCATCAGCAGTCCCCTGCTCACGACCCTGAACCGGGTGCTGAAGTACACGCTGACCAGGCTGGTCGCGTTGCTCCTGACGGTGGTCGTGGGCGTCTATTTGACGGTCCTGATCGCCAACATGGGCGGCTACGTGGATAAGATCCGCTCCAGCCAGATTCGCGAACAAGTGGGCGCGCAGTATGGCATGGATCCCCAGTTCCGCCTTCTGACCAAGGAGGAGCGCGAGGCGCTCATCAACGAGATCGTGGCAGCCGAAGAGAAACGACTGGGGTTAGACAGGCCCTTTTTCGTCCGCAGCCTGAGCTACCTGACCACCGCCATGTCCCTCAACCTCGGCCGCGCCGAACACCTGACCAGCGACAGCGGCTCCAGCGAAGTGCGGCGCATCATCCTAGAGCGCCTGCCACCGACGTTGCTGCTCTTCACGACGGCGAACATGCTTCTCTTTTTCGGGAGCATCTTCTTCGCCCTGTCCCTCTCGCGGCGCTACGGCAGCATAATTGACCGGCTGGTCATCGCGCTGGCGCCGACTTCGGCTGCGCCCGGCTGGTTCTACGGCATCTTCCTGATCCTGATCTTTGCTGCGCTGCTCGGCGTCCTGCCTTTCGGCGGCATGGTGGCCGCGCCGCCCCCGGCCCAGCCCCTGGCATATGCCCTCAGCCTGCTCCAGCACATGATCTTGCCGGTCATGGCGCTGGTGCTGGGGTCCGTTTTCCTGAACATCTACCAGTGGCGCACGTTTTTCCTCATCTATTCCAGCGAGGATTACGTAGACATGGCCAAAGCCAAAGGGCTGCCCGCACGCACCATCGAGCGCCGCTACATCTTGCGGCCGACGCTGCCGACCATCATCACCAGCTTTGCGCTCCTCCTGATCAGTCTCTGGACGGGTGCCATCATTTTGGAGACTGTGTTCAACTGGCCGGGCCTGGGCCGTTTGCTTTACCGGGCCATCGGCCTGTACGACACGCCGGTGATCGTCGGCTCTACCGTGATCTACGCTTACTTGCTCGCCATCACCGTGTTTTTGCTCGACTTCATCTACGCTCTGGTTGACCCCAGGGTCAAGGTGGGGGGCGGAGGTCAGAAGCCATGAGAACTTTCCTGCGCAACCTGTCGGAAATCAAAAACTACCCCTCGGCCATCGCCGGCCTGGTCGTCATTGTGGCCTTGCTGGTTGTCGCCGCCTACGCCCTCATTGCCCTCCCTTATCAGGAGGCGATCCGGCTATGGCGGGCCGGCGAAGGGGTTTGGGAGGACTATCCCCGCCTGGCCCGGCCTTCCTGGGTCAACCTGTTCTCTGCGATCAAGTTGCCCGATACGAAGGTCTTGAACAGCGCAACGCAACCGGAAACCAAGACCGTCAAGCCGTTCGGCGAAGGCCGCGACATCCTGATCAACTTCACATTCGATTACCCATACGATGGCTTCCCGCAAGATCTGATCGTCTACTTCCAGGTGAAGTTCGAGTCCAAGCAGCCGCACATTGACATGCGTTGGATCACTCCCGATGGTCGCGAGATCGTGGTCGGGCAGTTCTCGCCCCGACGCAGCGATTCGTTTCGCATTACCCAGGACGAGCGCCTGCGGCGACGCGTGGGCGACATACCGGTCCAGGAAGGGCTTTTTGCCAGGCCAGAGGTGACGCCCCTCACGCCGCTCAAGGGCAAATACACCTTCCAGGTCAACGCCATTACCTTCGAACCCGACTCCGACGTGGATGCCAAATTCGTGATCTACGGCCAGGTGTATGGCCTGGCTGGCACCGATCATCGCCGCCGCGATCTGATGGTGGCCTTGCTGTGGGGCACGCCCATCGCCCTGGCGTTCGGCTTGCTGGCCGCGCTGGGCACCACGCTCACCACCATGTTTATCGCCGCGTTCGGCGTCTGGTTCGGCGGCATTGTGGACAGCATTATCCAGCGCATCACCGAGGTGCGGCTCATCTTGCCGCTGCTGCCCATCCTGATCATGGTGGGCACCTTCTACTCGCGCTCGATCTGGCTGATGCTGGGCGTGGTCATCGTGCTGAGCATCTTCGGCTCGGCCATCAAGACCTATCGCGCCATCTTCCTGCAGGTCAAAGAATCGCCGTACATCGAGGCTGCCCGCGCCTACGGCGCCGGCAGCGGCCGCATCATCACGCAATACCTGGTGCCGCGCATCATCCCGCTGCTGATCCCCCAACTGGTGGTACTGATTCCCAGCTACGTTTTTCTCGAGGCGTCGCTGGCCGTGCTTGGGCTGGGCGATCCGGTCCTGCCTACCTGGGGCAAGATCATTGACGACGCCCAAAGCAACGGCGCGCTCTACAACAGCTATTACTACTGGGTCCTGCAGCCGGCCGCGCTGCTGATGCTCACCGGCCTGGGCTTCTCCATGGTGGGCTTCGCCCTGGACCGCATCTTCAATCCCAGACTGCGAGGTTTGTGACCGCGATGCCTGACAATATCCTGTTGCGTGTTGAAAAGCTGTTGCTCCACTTCCGAACCGGCAAAGGCATCGTGCAGGCCGTAGATGGGGTGGACTTCACCCTCAACTACAACGAGGCCGTGGTGATCATCGGCGAATCGGGCTGCGGCAAGACCTCGATGGCCCGCGCCATCCTGCGCCTGTTGCCCCGCAACGTCCATGCCCACACCGGCAAGGTTATCCTCACCGGCACCGATGTCATGCCGATGACCGAGGAGGAATTCCGCCAGAAGATCCGCTGGGCCAGGATCGCCATGGTGCCGCAGGCCGCCATGAACGCGCTCAACCCCGTGCTGCGGGTGGGCGATCAGGTGGCCGAGCCGATGATGTTTCACCAGGGCGCCAGCAAGGCAACGGCGCTGCAGCGAGCGCGCCAGATGTTCCAGCTGGTGGGCGTGCCCGAGGATTTCATCACCCGCTACGCGTTCGAGCTGAGCGGCGGCATGCGACAGCGCGTCGCCCTCGCCATGGCCCTGGTCACCACCCCCGATCTGATCATCCTGGACGAACCGACCTCGGCGCTCGATGTGCTGACTCAGGCCAACATCATGAACCAGCTCAAGCGCATCAAACAGTCCATGGGCATGAGCTTCATCCTGATCACCCACGACATCGCCACCTCCAGCGAGCTGGCAGACCGCGTGGCGGTGATGTACGCCGGCCAGATCGTAGAGGTGGGCGATGCCCTCCGCTTCTTCCGCGAGCCGCTGCATCCCTACTCCTACAAGCTGATGGCCAGCGTGCCGCGGCTGCGGGAGACCAAGAATCCCGAGTTCATCACCGGCCAGCCACCGAGCCTGATCAACCCGCCGACGGGCTGTCGTTTTGCCGCCCGCTGCCACAGGCGCTTCGAGCGTTGCGCGGAAGAGCCGCCCACGTTCGAAATCGCCGGCCGCCTGGTCAAGTGCTGGCTATATGCGTGAGCTGAGGAGAAAAAGCATGACAGCGGTGAACGAGATATCCACGAAAACGACCGGCGGCAACGGCAAGGACGGCCAGCAGGAGCCGCTCCTCTCCATTCGCGACCTGCGGGTGTGGTTCGAGCTGCGGCGCTTCGGCTTCGGGCATGCCGGCTATGTGCGCGCAGTAGACGGCGTCAGCTTCGACCTGGCCTACGGCGAGACCATCGCCATCGTGGGCGAAAGCGGCTGCGGCAAATCGAGCCTGATGAAGACCATCCTGGGCATCAACCGCCCCACCAAAGGGGAAGTGGTCTTCGAGAATCGGCGCCTGAACGACCTGGGCGGCCGCGCCATGCAGTGGTATCGCACTCAGGTCGGCTATGTGCAGCAAGATCCGTATGGCGCGTTGCCGCCCTTCATGAACGTCCGGCGCATCCTGCAAGAGCCGCTCATCATCGCCGGAGTAAAGAACGAGAAAGAGCGCCTGCGCCGTGTCTACAAGGTGCTGGAAGAAGTCAAAATGACGCCGGTCGAGGAGTTCTTGCCGAAGTTCCCCCACATGCTCAGCGGCGGTCAGCAGCAGCGCGTGGTGATCGCCCGGGCCATGATCATGGAGCCGAAGCTCCTGGTGGCCGACGAGCCGGTCTCGATGCTCGACGCCTCAGTGCGGGTCGAAATTCTCCGGTTGCTGCGCGGCCTCCAGGCCTCTCACAACCTGGCGGTCATCTACATCACGCACGATCTCTCCACCGTCCGCTATTTCTCGGAGCGGATCATGGTCATGTACGCCGGCCAGCTCGTCGAGAAGGGCAAAGTCAACGACCTGCTGGGATCGCCGCAGCATCCCTACACGCGCGCGCTGATCGAGGCGACCTCGGACCCGGATGCGGCCAACGCGACCACTTTCCGCGACGTGCCGCCCGGTGAGCCGCCCAGCCTGGTCAATCCGCCGACCGGCTGCCGGTTCCATCCGCGCTGTCCACATATCATCAAAGATCTGTGCGACAGAGAGGTGCCGCCCGATTTCGAAGTGGCGCCGCAACACTTTACAGCGTGCTGGCTCTACCGATGATGCTGCTCACCCCAAAGACGATGATGCTGGTCGGTTTCGCCCTGGTCTTGATCGGTGCCCTCATGCCGTTCCTGATGGTGATGCACCTGATCCCAACCACGTTCCTGCTGGCTTTTCTCGCTTATGCGGCGTCTCTGGGCGGGCTGATCCTGGGCCTGCTCGGCGCCGCTTTGTACGCGCGCGAACGCCGGGGATAATGGGGCGATAGACCATGGCGAACCGTCCCCAATCCATCCTCGGCGCGCTGCTTTTCTCTTTGGGCCTCCTGCTGGGCATCGCCCTGGCCTCGGTGGCGGTGTGGGGTGACCTGGAAGCCGCGCTCTTCGACACGTCGTCCGCGCAGGGCGAGCGGCTGGCCTCTCTCTCCTGCCCGGTGCTCATCACGCGCGGAGAGACCGGCCGTGTGTCGGCCACTTTCAGCAACCCCGGCCCTGTGCCGGAAGAGCGCGCGGTGCGCATCCGGGTCAGCGCGCGGCACGTGACGCTGATGCGCGAAGAAAGCGTGCGGACGCCCCTCGCGCCGGGTGCAGCGCAGCGCCTGAGTTGGCCCATAGATGCCAGAGACGCCGCCTTTGGCGGCCTGCTGATCCTAGCGCGGGTGAGCGCGTTACGCCAGTCCGCCTTTCTGCCAGCGCAAACCGGCAGCTGCGGCATCCTCGTCGTTGATTTGCCCCTGGTCAGCGGCAACGCGGTCGTGATCGGATGGCTGCTGCTGAGCCTGGCGGGCATGATCGGCGGCGGCTGGCTCTGGCTGGCCGGACATGCGCGGCGAACCTGGCAAACGCGTCGCGCCGTCTATCTCATGGCCGCGTTGGGCATCGTGGCGCTGCTCGCCATCGTGGTCGGGCTACTCGGCATGTGGGCGCTGGGCGTGCTCGTGCTCGCGCTGATCTTGTTGCTGTTGGTTGCCGTGCTGGCTCAGATGATTTTGCAGGATTCGATCTGACCTTTTTGTGCGGTTCGCAGGATCTGTCCCGATGAACGCTCGCGAACGTGTCCGTCTCGCCCTCACCTGTCGCCGGCCCGACCGCATCCCGCTGGCGCTGGCATTCTGGGAGGAATCCTTCGGCCAGATCGCGTCGGCTACGCCTGGCGACTATTTCGACCTGGACGTCCGCTTCGTGCAGTTTAAACCGCCCGCCGAACAGGACGATTTCCTCGGCTACCTGCGCGGCCTGCCGCGCGATGTGCACGTGGGCGACCTGACGCAGCTGCAGACGTACCACGAGTGGCATTACCATCCTGAGCTCGCCGGCGACGGGCCACTCGGCGACAGCCACACGGTGGATCAGCTGGTGCGCTACGTCTTCCCCGACCTGACCCATCCGAGCCGCTACGCAGATTTGCGCGTCGAAACGCGCGCCTATCACGAGCGCGGCCTGGCGGTGGCCGGCTCGCCGCCACACCTGGGCGGCGAACTGTTCGAGTCGGCCTATCGCCTGCGCGGCTTCCAAAACTTCATGGCCGACCTGTGTCTGCGCAAACCGTTGGCCCACTACCTGCTCGATCAGCTGACCGCGCTCCTGATCCACAATGCGTTGATCCTGGCACAGGCCGGGGTGGACATCCTGCTGCTGGACGACGACATCGCCATGCCCACCGGCCTCATCATCGGCCTGCACACCTGGCGCGAATTCTTCAAGCTACGGCTGGCCGACGTCATCCGCCTGGCGCGGCAGGTGAATCCCGATCTGCTCATCTTTTATCACAGCGACGGCGACTTCACGGCCGTTGTGCCCGATCTGGTCGAGATCGGCGTCAACGTCATCAACCCGCTGCAACCGGATTGCATGGATGCGCTGGCCATTAAGCGCCGATACGGCGATCGGCTGGCGCTGTGGGGCACGGTCGGCAGCGCCTGGCTGTGGGATCGCGGCGCGCCGGCCGATGTGCGCGCCGAGGTGAAAACACGCATCGAGAGCCTGGGCCCGGTCGGCTTGCTCCTCTGCCCGGCCTACGATCTGGACTTCGCACCGTTCGAGAACATCGTGGCCTTCGTCACAGCAGCGCGAGAATTCGGCGATTGTGGCGCTTCCTGATGCGCGTCATACCTGCCGCCGCCAGATTGGACTAGATTAAAGCGTCTTGTGTATTCTTCTTCCCGCTGGAGGATTGATTGTAAAAATGAGCAGCCCATTTGCTCCCACTTTGGGTATCCTGGTCGGCGGCGGCCCGGCGCCCGGCATCAACGGCGTCATCCATTCTGCCACGATCACCGCCATCAACAACGGGATGCAGGTCATGGGCATCTACGACGGCTTCAAGAGCCTGATGGCCGGCAAGATCACAATGACCCCGCTGACCATCAACGATGTCAGCCGCATTCACACCCAGGGCGGTTCGATCCTGCGCACCTCGCGCGCCAACCCGACCAAATCGGAAGATGACCTGCGACGATGTGTCAACTCGTTGCTGGAAGCGGGCATCACTGCGCTCGTGGGCATCGGCGGCGATGACACCGCCTACTCGGTGCGGCGGGTGACCGAACAAGCCCAGAAGATGGGGCTCGATATCCGCTCGGTGCATGTGCCGAAGACGATTGACAACGACCTGCCCCTGCCCGAAGGGATCCCCACTTTCGGCTTCGAGACCGCGCGCGAGCTGGGCACGCGGCTGGTGATGAACATGATGGAGGACGCGCGCACCAATCCCGGCTGGTTCATCGTCGTCAGCATGGGCCGTCAGGCCGGCCATCTGGCGCTGGGCATCGGCAAGAGCGCCGGCGCTACGCTGACCGTGATCGCCGAGGAATGGCGCGGGCAGCCGATCCGCCTGCAGCACGTCGTGGACGTCATCGTCACCGCGATCATCCGGCGACTGGCCGAGGGCCGCGGCTACGGCGTGGCGATTGTCGCCGAGGGCATCGTCGAACAGCTGCACCGAGATGACTTGAAAGACCTGGACGGCGCGGAGATTGACGAACACGGCCATATTCGCCTGGCCGAGATCAATTTCTCGGATATCCTGAAGAAGAAAGTTGCGGAGACACTGAACTCAGTCGGAGTGAAGATGCGGCTGGTGGACAAGGAGCTGGGCTACGAGCTTCGTTGCGCCGATCCCGTCGCCTACGACATTGACTACACCATCAGCCTGGGCCAGGGTGCCGTCGAATATCTGCTCAGCGGCGGCAGCGGTGCCACCATCACCATCCAGAACAATCAGATCGTGCCCGTGCCGTACGATGAATTCGTTGACCCGGACACCGGCCGCACGCGCGTGCGCATGGTCAACGTGGATTCGTTCACCTATCAGTCGGCCCACAAATTCATGATCCGCTTGAAGCCGGAACACGCGCCGAACCACATCTTCTTGGCCCGGCTGGCCGCGCAGACCAGGCTCTCGACAGAGGCTTTCATCGAGCGTTTCGGCTATCTCATCGGACTCGTGCCGCGACCCTATTGATCGCGGCCACGGCAGATGCCCCGCATCGCCGTCACGGCGGATGAAAACAAGAACGCGGCGGGTCAGGGGAAGCCCCGACCCGCCGCGAAGCGACGACCGTGCGTTTCTGCAGAACGTACCTCGGCGAATTCGGCGCCATCCGCGCGTGAATCGGCCCGTTTCTGTTAAGACAGACGGGCTTCGTCTCGCTCGGCCAGATACGCGCGCACCAACAATGCCATTCCCCCTGCCCCCGTGTCCGCGGCGCCGGTCAACCGGCCCGTCGTCGGGTCGAGCGCGATCACATGCACCAGGCCCATGCCGCCGTGGCTGTATGGGCTGACCGCAACCGGATGCCGGCGCGCCACAGCCGCGCGCACGAAGCGCGAGATGCGCGGCTGGCAGGTGATGAACTCCCCCTGGCAGTCAAAGCGAGGCGCAAGCACCGCCTCATTCGGGCTCATGCCGAAGTCGAGGATGTTGAGGAGGACTTGCAGCACCGCGGTGATGATCTTGTTGCCGCCCGGCGCGCCGATCACCAGAACGGGGCGGCCATCCCGATAAACAATTGTCGGCGTCATGCCGGTGGAGCGACTCTTGCGCGGCGCGATCGCGTTGGCCGTGCCGAGGACGGGGTTGAAATTGCACATCGAGTTGTTGTAGACGAAGCCGAGCCCCGGCGTAATGACACCCGATCCGGAGCCGAGCGAATGCGTGAGCGCGACGCAGTTGCCGCGCGCATCCACGACGCTGACGTGCGTCGTGTCGGGCGGCTCCGGCGGCGCGTAGTCCACGACGATCGGCCGGCCCGCAGTAATGTGATCTCGCCACTCGGCCGCTCGCGCTTTGGAGATCATCCAATCAAGCGGCACATCCACGAATGCCATGTCGCCCATGTGCGGATTGCGGTCGGCAAAAGCCGCCTTCATCGCCATGGCCACCGTATAGAGATACTCCGCCGAGTTATGCTCCAGGGCAGCCAGGTCATAACCTTCCAGGATGTTCAACGCTGCGAGGAGGGTAGGGCCGCCGTGGGGCGGCGGCGACGT
>Ga0116210_1001389_pt1 | contig 18092 bp, 10 predicted proteins | sample TshhotsprinmetaG_FD_94483 | JGI IMG/M metagenome (GOLD analysis project Ga0116210, IMG submission 94483) | Hot spring microbial communities from South Africa to study Microbial Dark Matter (Phase II) - Tshipise hot spring metaG | ecosystem: Environmental > Aquatic > Thermal springs > Hot... | reverse complement strand
GAAAGGCGAAAGATGGAATTTAGCCCTCTGTCCCTTGACCTTTGACCTTGCACCTCTGTTTGAGTCAAAGAAAGGAGAATTGAGAAAGATGGGAAAGCAGGCCGTGTTAAAAGTATCAGGAGGAAAGACCGTAGAGGCGATCCAGGGTTTCCTTAAGCTGTTAATAGAGAAAGGAATGATTGAAGCCCTTCTCATACCTAAAAAGCTTCCTTCCGGGGATGGGTTTACACAAGCCCTCATCCATGATCCTAACAAAATGGAAGGCACCAATGCCCTTTCCCCCACCATGCCGGTTCAATCCGCAAGGATTGCTTCCCATCTTTCTATAAAAAATCTGAATAAGCGGGTTGCTGCTGTTTTGAAGTCCTGTGAGATAAGGGCTATTGTGGAGCTGGCTAAATTTCTTCAGGTCAAGACGGACCATCTCTTGCTCATCGGGGTTGACTGTCCAGGGACCTTTGAGGTCACGGACTATTCCAAGATGATTCAGGAGGGGAAAGATAACGGAAAACTGGAGACAGAACTCTTGAAAGGGATGGAAAAGGGAACGCCATCCGCTCCTGAAGGATACGCCTTCAGGTCTGCCTGTCAGATGTGTGAATATCCCGTTCCCAAAGCTGATATCCACATCAAGCTATTCGGATATAGAACGGATGAAGAGGTGGGGGTTGAGATTGAGGACCAGTTAGCCAAAGAGATGGAGGAGAAAGGAATGCTTACCGATTCAGGGAGTGAGCCTGCCTCCAGAACCGAAGTGGTTAACAAAATGATTGCTAAGAGGATCAAGAAGAAAGAGGCTCTCTTTCAGGAATTCAGTGGCATCGTTAAGGATCTGCCCGCCTTTTTAGATAAGTTTTCGACCTGTATTCGATGCCATAACTGCATGGTTGCCTGTCCAATCTGCTACTGCAAGGAGTGTGTCTTCCGGACAGCCATCTTTGAACACGAAGGAGACCAGTTTCTCAGGTGGGCGGACCGGAAAGGGGGTATACGGATGCCCACTGACACCCTCATCTTTCATCTCATACGGATGTCCCATATGGTCACCTCCTGCATAGGTTGCGGGTTATGTGATAGCGCATGCCCGAGCAAACTACCAGTTGCTACACTCTTCCGAAGCGTGGGGGAGGCGATTCAGAAGATGTTCAACTATGTTCCGGGAAGAGATTTTAACGAAGTGCCTCCGGTGGCGACTTTCAAAGAAGACGAGCTGAAGATCGAGTCAGGAGCCCTTTGAAATGCCAAATTTCAAATCAATCTCAAATTCGAAATTAAAAATTTTTGATATTTGAACTTTGGATCTGATTTGCCATTTGATTTTTGGCCTTTGACCTTTTATTGAGCTCAATTGATTTGGAGGAAAAGGGGATAAAGATGGAGGTTGAAAAGAAAGAAAAAGAGGAGTTCGTTCCCATCTTCATCATGGGCAAACGATATGAGGTCCCCGCCTCTCTTACCATCCAAAAGGCCATGGAGTATGCTGGCTACCAACTGATAAGGGGCTGTGGATGCCGTGGAGGAATATGTGGAGCCTGTGGAACGGTCTATCGATTTCCCGGAAGTTATAAGATCGAAGTGGGATTGGCCTGTCAAACCGTTGTCCAGCCCAATATGTATCTGACTCAAATCCCCTTTTTTCCGGCAACCAAGAGCGTCTATGATATCGAGAATGTCAAGCCTTCGATTGAGACTCTGGTAAAATATTATCCGGAACTTCTTCGATGCCTCCAGTGTAATACCTGTACCAAATCCTGTCCCATGGATATTGAGGTGATGGACTATATCGCTGCGGGCATGAGAGGCGATATCACCCGGCTGGCTGAACTCTCTTTTGATTGTGTAATGTGCGGCCTCTGTACTTCCAGGTGTCCTGCAGAGCTCTGTCAATACAATATTGCGATCTTGGGCAGAAGGCTTTATGGAAGGTATATTGCTCCACGGGCAGCGCATCTGGCTACGATGGTAAAAGATATTGAGAAGGGAAAGTATGAACAAATGCTACGTCAGTTGATGGATACGGACGAAGAGACTTTGAAAACACTTTATACAGAGAGAGAGATTGAACCAGAGCAGGCTGACGAAGACTGGGTACCTAAAGAAAAGATCTATTTGTAATCAGTGGGCAGTTATCCGTGATCAGCAATGATAGGGTGATTTTTAACTTTAGGCATTTTAGATCACTTTAGTCATTTTAGTTACTGCATTATAGTTGGAGACCTTATGCCTTACACCCACGAGTTGAAACAATTGATCAAGCGAGTTGAGGCAACCCGACCTGCCCGAGTGGAAGCAAAGAGAAGGGGAGAGGAGTTTCCTCCGCTCTCCCTGAAGGAGAGACAAATACGACTTGAAAAATATCATCCGGACTACAAACCTGGTTCAAGAACGGAAGTCCGGGTGGGGCCTAATAAGGGTTATGCGATTCAACCAGAAATGGTTCAACTTCTTGAAGCCCGAAGTCGAATTAATCCGGATCAGATCGATTTGAACAAGATTGATTATGAGACCGACATCTTGATCATCGGAGGTGGTGGTGCTGGAACAGCGGCTGCTCTCATGGCTCAGGAAGCAGGCGTCCGTGTGACGATTGCAACAAAGCTCAGGCATGGCGATGCCAATACCATGATGGCCGAGGGAGGAATCCAGGCGGCAACAAAAGGAACAAAAGATTCTCCCTATTATCACTATCTCGATGTATTGGGAGGAGGCCATTTTAAAAATGTTCCGGAATTGGTTTACACCCTTGTCACTGAAGCTCCCAAGGTATTGGCCTGGCTGGAAAAGCTCGGTTGTATGTTCACCAAATTTCCGGATGGGAGGCTTAAATCGCTTCACGGGGGAGGAACCTGTCGTAAGCGAATGCACTATGCTGCCGACATCACTGGCGCAGAGATCATGAGAACCCTGAGAGATGAAGCAAGAAACCGACCTGACATAAAGGTACTCGAATTTATGCCTGCCGTTGAACTGATTCTCAATGAGCATGGTCACTGTGCAGGAGCGGTTCTGTATAACCTCGAGACGGAGGAGTATTTTATTGTCAAAGCAAAAGCCGTCATCCTTGCCACGGGTGGATCCGGAAGGCTTCACTATCAAGGATTCATGACCACCAATCACTATGGAGCGACAGGGGATGGTGTGGTGCTCGGATACCGCGCAGGGGTGAAGATCTGTTTTCTTCACACCTATCAATATCATCCTACCGGTCTTGTTTTTCCTGAACAGGCTGAAGGCATCCTCATTACTGAGAAGTTCAGAGGGGCCGGAGCCAATGTCCTCAATATTGACGGGGAACAGTTTGTCAACGAGCGGGAACCCAGAGACGTGGAATCCTCCTGTTTTATTCGGGAATGTATCGATGTTAAAAAAGGAATTCCAACACCCACTGGTAAGGTGGGAATCTGGCTTGACTCTCCTATGATTGATATTCTGATGGGGGAAGGGGCTGTCAAGAAAGAATTCCCAGGCAAATACATCCTTCTCAAACGATTCGGAATCGATATCTCCAAAGAACCCATGCTTGTTTATCCAACGCTTCACTATCAGAATGGAGGACTTGAATATAACAGTAAATGTGAGACCACCATTCCTGGACTCTTTTCGTCGGGAGAGGTTTCAGGAGGCGTGCACGGGGAGAACCGTTTAATGGGAAATTCGCTCCTCGATGTCTGTGTTTTTGGTAGAATTGCGGGAATAAATGCAGCGAACTATGTGAAAGAAAAATTCAGAGATGGCCAATTGACTCTGGACCATGTCCGTAAATATCATAAAGAATTGGAAGAAGCAGGGATCATCACCGATCGGGTTGCCCCCATGCTTCTTCCCGATTATTCCAACCCCGAAGTCCGTAAGCGCCAACTCACCACCCACTATTTAGGAACAATTCGGTAGTTCTATAATTTATTCAGAACACGCCTAAATAATCGCATTCCTACCCCAATAAAATTTAATTCATTCTTTATTTTCCCCTTTTTTAGGTCTTTGAAATCCGTTATAATATGCCCGTTTTTTTAACCCTTCGTTTTCTATTCCCTCAGCGAACTGGTATGCAGGCCGGGGGAAGTGAAAGGGTGAGGGAAAATTTCAGAGGGAGGAGGCAAATGAAGATTCATGAATATCAGGCCAAAGAGATATTGAAAAGTTATGGGGTTCCTGTTCCCAAAGGAGGGGTGGCTGAAACTCCAGAAGCGGCAAGAAAGATTGCCGAGGGGATTGGAAAGGGTCGCCTTGTGGTAAAAGCCCAGATTCATGCTGGTGGTCGAGGAAAAGGGGGAGGGATCTGGGTTGTAAATAGTCTTGAAGAAGTCGAGAAGGCGGCAAAGGAGATTCTCGGTATGACTCTGATCACTCATCAGACAGGTCCGTCAGGTAGGGTTGTCCGAAAAGTGCTTGTGGAAGAAGGAGCAGATATTCAGGAAGAGATTTATCTGGGTATTGTGATTGACCGCTCAAGGGAGTGTCCAGTGATCATGGCCAGCCGAGAAGGAGGAGTGGAAATTGAGAAGGTTGCTGCCGAGTCACCAGAGAAGATTGTCAAAGAATGGGTTGAACCCTCAGTGGCATTGAGACCTTTTCAGGTAAATAAGATCGGATATGGACTCGGTTTTGAGCCCACCCAGGTTGGGAAATTGAGAAGTGTGGTAACCGGTCTTTATAGAACATTTTACGAGAAGGACTGCCTTCTTGCTGAGATCAATCCTCTGGTGCTTACCGTAGGAGGAGATTTTATTGCCCTCGATGCCAAGATCATTTTTGATGACAATGGTCTTTTCAGACATAAAGATATCGTTGCCCTCAGGGATTTTAATGAGGAAGCCCCTTTGGAGATTGAAGCCTCAAAATATAATCTTAATTACATTAAACTTGAAGGGAGCGTAGGTTGTATGGTCAATGGTGCAGGGCTTGCGATGGCCACTATGGATATTATCAAATATTTTGGTGCTGAACCTGCCAACTTTCTTGATGTTGGTGGAGGGGCTACGACGGAGATGGTGAAGAATGGGTTCAAGATTCTCATGTCTGATCCGGCAGTCAAGGTTGTGTTTATCAATATTTTTGGTGGAATTCTTCGTTGTGACACTCTTGCAAAGGGAGTAACCGAGGCGGTTAAAGAGGTGAAGGTGAATGTTCCTATTGTAGTGAGATTGGAAGGAACGAATGTCGAGGAGGGAAGAAGGATATTAAAAGATTCGGGCCTCAATTTTATGGTTGCTTCTGACATGCAGGAAGGGGCTCAGAAGGTGGTGGAATATTTGAAAAGACAGTGAATAGAGTTTCAATTGTCTAAAGTGCCTAAAATTGTTTTTAAACTTTAGACACTTTAGACACTCATAAATTTTTATTGGAGGCATTATGAGCATTTTAGTTGATGAGAAGACAAAGGTGGTTGTCCAGGGGATTACAGGCAATGAGGGGCTTTTCCATACGAAACAGATGTTGGAGTATGGGACAAAGGTGGTTGCTGGAGTGACTCCAGGCAAGGGAGGACAGAAGATTGAGGGAATCCCTGTTTTTAATAGTGTGACGGAGGCCGTTAAAGAGACTGGTGCAGATGCCTCTGCCATCTTTGTTCCTCCTGCCTTTGCGGCTGACGCCATTATGGAGGCCTCTGATGCGGGAGTGCCCTTGGTGGTCTGTTTAACAGAAGGAATACCGACTCTGGATATGGTGATGGTCCGGAAGTATCTGAAAGAGAGAAAGACAAAGCTGATTGGTCCGAATACCCCAGGAATCATCTCTCCAGGAAAATGTAAGATTGGAGTGATGGCAGGATATATTCATAAACAGGGAGTTGTTGGGATCATGTCACGGAGCGGAACGCTCACTTATGAGGTTGTCGATCAATTGACAAAGAGAAGGATTGGGCAGTCGACCTGCGTAGGTATTGGTGGAGACCAGATCATAGGGCTCAATTATGTGGATCTTCTGGGACTGTTCGAAAAAGATTCCGATACTCAAGCTCTGATCATGATTGGCGAGATCGGCGGTACCGCTGAAGAAGAGGCGGCCCTGTTTATTAAGAAGAGTGTGAGCAAACCAGTGGTTGCCTTTATTGCGGGGTTGACAGCTCCCCCTGGCAGACGGATGGGGCATGCTGGAGCTATTATTTCTGGGGGGAAAGGAACCGCCAGCGAAAAGATGGAGGCATTGGAGAAGGCAGGAGTCCGAGTTGTTAAGAATCCTGCGTTAGTTGGTGAAGAACTTGCCAACCTGCTAAAAAAAGTTTGACCCATTAATAAAACCTTAAAAATATCAAAAAGTTACAAAAAAATGTTTATATTTTTTTTGATTTATGTTATTTAATATTAAGGATTTTAAAGGAAGGTGAAGGATATGATTGTTGAATTGAAGGAACGTTTGAAGGAAATGAATCATCGCTTGGAGATTCTTCGAGGCCATCTTTGACATTGAGAATAAAAGGAAACGGCTTGATGAGATTGGAAAGATGATGTCAGAACCAAATTTTTGGGAAGGGGGTGAAACCACTCAAAAAATTTTGAAAGAAAGAACCTCCCTAATCGAGTGCCTATCGCCTTGGGAAGAGAAGTGGAAAGAGCTGGAAGAGATGGAGATCCTCCTTCAATTGATCGAAGAACAGAAAGATGAAGGCGAAGCAAGAGAATTGTTGGGTCGAATCGAGGAAAGTGAGGAAGCGATCGGCCAATTAGAATTCAGAAGGATGCTGGGAGGAGAGCATGATGAGAGAAATGCGATCGTCAGTATTAATGCAGGTGCAGGGGGTACAGAGGCGCAGGACTGGGTTGAAATGCTCCTTCGAATGTACCTGAGGTGGGCGGAAAATAAGGGATATCGGACCGAGATCATTGACATCCTTGCTGGTGATGAGGCGGGTTTGAAGAATGTGACTTTCACAGTGACAGGACTGTATGCTTATGGATATTTGAAAGCAGAGGTTGGTATTCACCGGTTGGTCCGAATTTCACCTTTTGACGCAGGAGCAAGGAGACATACTTCCTTTGCTTCGGTTTTTGTCATTCCCGAAGTGCCTGATGATATTGTAATTGAGATTGACGAAAAAGATCTAAGGGTTGATACTTTCCGCTCAAGCGGGGCCGGAGGACAGCATGTGAATAAGACCGATTCCGCGGTCAGGATTACGCATCTTCCCACGGGGATCGTCGTCCAGTGTCAAAATGAACGGTCCCAGCATAAGAATAAGGCAATGGCCCTGAAGATATTAAAAGCTCGCCTTTATGAAAAAGAGATGGAGGAGAAGGCAGAAAAATTGGGGGAACTTCATAGCAACAAGAAGGAGATCGCTTGGGGAAGCCAGATTCGTTCCTATGTGATGCACCCTTATAAGATGGTGAAGGATCACCGTACCAATAAAGTGATCCATCAGGTGGACCGAGTTTTGGATGGAGAGATCGATGATTTGATAAAGGCCTATCTCCTCCAAGCGGCTTAAATGGAACTCTTGAGAAAAGGATAAATCTCCACAGGGTTGACTTTTTATGCGTGAAGAAATACCATTGGATGGGCAGAACGAGAAAACAGTTTCTGAAGAGGACAGAAATTTGTTAGGGGCTCTTGAGGAAAAGGTCAACCATCTCCTGGCAAAGTATCAGGAACTGTTGAGAGAGAAAGAGAGATTAGCCGACGAAGTTGAAGTGGAGAGGGGAAAAAGGATTCGCCTGGAAAAGAAGTTGGAGCTTCTTTCCCAGGACAGGGAGAAGGTGAAGGTCCGAATTGATCATCTCCTTCATCGGTTAAGAAGTATCGATCTATGATATCCCCATTGGTTCACTGAGAATGGCATCTCAAGATTGAACCAAGAGAGTGGATCGCCTTATGGTGAAAGAAAGAACGGTTGAGATTAAAGTTTTTGGCCAAACCTATACGGTTAAGACAGATGCTGAAGAGAGCCATATTCAGGAAGTCGCCAAATATGTGAACGAAAAGATGGATGAGGTTCTGAAAAAGACACGAAGCGTCTCCACGTTGAATGTGGCCATCTTGACAGCCCTCAATATTGCTGACGATTTATTAAAGGAGAAGGCAAAGCGAGTAGCCATTCTTAAAGAGATTGAGGTAAGATCAAAAGATTTAGCTGATAAAATTGATATTCAGATAGGAGGAAAAGAGTCAGGTAAGATTAGTATCACCGGCTAAGGCAGCCTTTGGGGTGGGGGTAATGGCCAATACGATACGATAGGTAGAGACCCCTATAAAAGCCTTTCTACCCCAAGCATTGTTCAGGTTGCAGGCCGGAAGCAAATTACAGGGAATTGTAAAGAAAACCGTCACGAGCAGACGGAAGATGTGCCAGGACTGAGAAGGGGTGGGGTTTTAAAACCCGGCAGGAAAAGAGAATGGGTTTGATACGGATTTTCATTCTGAATATGTTTGAAATTTTCAGTTGGTCTTTCAGATGGGAAAGACTCCCTAAAGGCTACAAACGGCCTACGGAGCCATTTAACTGTCAGAAAGAGCATCCGGATCCGTTTCTTGAAAGGCCAAGAGAATTTCAGGATATAAAAAAGACGAGATGGAAAATACCCTCAGGATCTTCCCAATTATTTTTCCCCTGTCGGGTAGCATCAAACCCCGCTAATTCTCTCCCAACCCTTCATCTTCTTCCTTCTCTCATTTGACGAGCCTTCTTCCCTGTATTGGGCATAAAAAAGGAGGTGAGTTAAATTTTGAACTTATCGATTGGATTTTATATCATTCTCGTTTTGGGTATGGCCCTTCTTGGCGGAGTGATCGGATTTCTTTTGAATAAAAGATACTCCGAGGCGAAGATAGGTGCCGCAAAGGAGACTGCCAGACGTTTAATAGAAGAGGCAGAGAAAGAGGCCGAAATCTTAAAGAAAGAGGCCCTGCTCCAAGCCAAAGACAAATTTTATCAGGAAAAGGCTGAATTTGAAAAAGAGACTTTGGAGAAGAAACAAGAACTCCAGAATTTAGAAAAAAGGATTATCCAGAGGGAATCTCATCTGGACAAAAAGATTGAGCTTCTTGACGCAAAAGAGGAGGAGGTAAACCGCAAAGAAAAGTTGCTTCTCCAGCAGGAAAAAGCAGTGCAGGAGCAGGAGAAGAAGGTCGTTGAACTGGTTCAGAAGCAGCGAATGCAGCTGGAAAATATTGCGAAGATGTCTTCTGAAGAAGCTAAGCGCCTTCTTATCGAATCGATGGAAGAAGAAGCGAAACACGAAGCTGCAAAAAAGATTAAGAAAATTGAGGATGAAGCAAGAGAGACAGCTGATAAAAAAGCCAAGGAGATTATCAGCTTAGCCATCCAACGCTATTCTGGAGAATATGTGGCTGAGCAGACCGTTTCTGTAGTCAATCTGCCGAACGAAGAGATGAAAGGTCGCATCATCGGCCGCGAAGGTCGAAACATCCGGGCTCTTGAAGCTGCGACCGGCGTTGATTTGATCATTGATGATACCCCAGAGGCTGTCATCCTCTCAGGATTCAATCCTGTGCGGCGAGAAATTGCTCGGATTTCACTTGAGCGGTTGATCAGCGATGGCCGAATCCATCCTGCGAGAATTGAAGAGATTGTCCAGAAGGTGGAGCAGGAAGTGGAGAGCGCCATCCGTGAAGCTGGCGAACAGGCAACCTTCGATGTGGGTGTTCATGGTATCCATCCGGAGTTAATAAAATTGATCGGGCGGCTAAAATACCGGACGAGTTATGCTCAAAATGTCTATCAGCATTCCTTGGAGGTGGCCTTTCTTTGCGGGATCATGGCTGCAGAGTTGGGCATTAATGTCAAGCAGGCCAAGAGAGCGGGGCTTCTCCACGATATCGGGAAAGCGGTGGATCATGAGGTGGAGGGACCTCATGGAAAGATAGGCGCAGATCTGGCAAAAAAATACGGAGAGTCTCCTGCAATCGTTCATGCCATTGCTGCCCATCATGAAGAGGAGAAACCAGAGTCGATCCTCGATGTGATTGTAGAAGCGGCAGATGCCCTTTCAGGGGCAAGGCCAGGGGCCAGACGCGAGATGCTTGAGACCTATGTGAAACGGTTGGAGGACCTCGAAAAGATTGCTTCGTCTTTTCAAGGTGTGGAAAAGTCATATGCCATTCAAGCCGGTAGAGAACTTAGGGTGATGGTTCAGCCAGAACGGATTTCAGATGAGGCATCTGCGATCCTCTCGAGAGATATAGCCCGAAAGATCGAAAAGGAATTGACCTATCCCGGTCAGATCAAGGTAACGGTGATCCGTGAGATGAGGGCGGTGGAAATCGCAAAGTAGAGTTCTGAGTCGTTAGTCCCATATAGGCAGAAGGGAAGTCCTATGAGACTATAAGACGATGAGACTAAGAGATTAAAGACATGAAGATTCTCTTCATTGGAGACATTGTGGGAAAACCTGGTAGACAGGCGATTGGTAGATTGCTGGAGAAGATCGTTTGTGACTACCAGATCGATTTCACGATCGCCAATGCAGAGAATGCAGCAGGTGGAATGGGAATTACTCCACCCATTGTCAAAGAGATTCTGGATCAAGGAGTAGATGTTCTGACTTCAGGAAACCATATCTGGGCTAAAAAGGAGATCTACCCTTATCTGAACGAGGAGAGAAGAATTTTAAGGCCTGCGAATTATCCTCCCGATGTTCCTGGTAGAGGAGCTGGGTTATTTGAGTCTAAAAATGGAGAGAAGATTGGAGTGATCAATTTAGAAGGAAGGGTCTTTATGAAACATTTGGATTGTCCTTTCCGTATTGGGGAGAGGGAGGTTGAGGTATTGCGGAAAGAGACTCCAATCCTCCTTGTCGATTTCCATGCAGAGGCTACCTCAGAAAAGGTGGCAATGGGATGGTTTTTGGATGGAAGGGTAACGGCAGTGCTGGGTACCCACACGCACATCCAGACGAGTGATGAGAGAATTTTGAACGACGGAACAGCCTATATAACTGATGTAGGGATGACAGGGCCTCTGGATTCTGTAATCGGGATTCGGAAGCAGGTCGCCTTAAACCGTCTATTAACCCAGATCCCATGGAAATTCGATGTTGCCACAGAAGAGATCGAACTTCAAGGAGTCATCATCGATGTTGAAAGAGAAGCGGGTCGATCAAAAGATATTCAGAGGATCAGAGTTCCATTAAACGAAAGGGCTTGAAGATGGCTGGAAGGATTAGGAATCAAAACGTCTTTGATGTCTTTATGGAAAGGGGGTTTATTGAGCAGGTCACCGATATGCAAAGGATCCCTGAAATCTTAGAGAAGAGTGTCACTTGCTATATCGGATTTGACCCGACGGCTTCAAGTTTCCATGTTGGGAATTTAGTGCCCATTATGTCATTGGCCCATATGCAGAGGCATGGTCATCGGCCGATTGCTCTGGTGGGTGGAGGCACGGGTTTGGTTGGTGACCCAAGCGGCAAGGATGAGATGAGGCAGATCCTTACTTATGAAGAGATTAATCGAAATGCGGAAGCCCAAAAGAAGCAGTTTGCTCGGTTTTTAGATTTTTCAGAAGGGAGGGCTCTTCTCTTAAACAATGCTGATTGGTTGACTAAGCTCAATTACATCGATTTTTTGAGAGATATTGGCGTCTATTTCAGTGTAAATCGAATGTTGGCCACGGAGTCGATCAAAATTCGATTAGAATCGGGACTCTCCTTTATCGAATTCAACTACCAACTCCTTCAGGCCTATGATTTTTGGCATCTCTTTAAAAATTATGATTGTTTGATTCAGATGGGTGGAAGTGACCAGTGGGGCAATATTGTTGCAGGGATTGATTTGATTCGGCGTCTCGAGGGCAAACAAGCCTATGGAATAACCTTTCCACTTATCATGACTGCTGATGGGAGGAAGATGGGAAAGACCGAGAAAGGGGCAATCTGGCTGGACCCTGAACGGACATCTCCTTATGAATACTATCAATTCTGGATCAACACCGATGATCGTGATGTCAAAAGATTTTTAACTCTCTTTACTTTCCTGCCCATGGAGGAGGTCGAAGAGCTTGGGAAATTGGAGGGAGCTGAGATTCGAAAAGCCAAAGAGATCCTTGCATTTGAGGCAACCCAAATTGTTCATGGTGAAGAGGAGGCGAATAAAGCTCGGAGAGCTTCTAAGGCGCTTTTTTCAAAAGAAGAGGGGGATGAAGGTTCAATTCCCACCACCTTTCTGGACAGGAAGGAATTTAATCAAGGAATTCCAATATTTAAACTATTTGAAGTGACAGGTTTGGCAACGTCAGGATCAGAAGCCAGAAGATTGATTCAGCAGGGAGGAGGGTATTTGAACGAGAAGAGGATTGATAAATTCGATCTTCTTGTAACTACGAAAGATTTTAATCCGAAAGATGAAGTTTTACTAAGGGCCGGGAAAAAGAAATTTCATCGAATAAAAATTATTGACAAAAATTAAAAAAATATTATAATATTAATGTTTCCCAAAATCGTATCATAGTGGTTTGAGAAAATTTTCTCCTTGACAAAAAAAGAGATTTTGATTATATAATAGAATGGTCTAAATTCGTTCTTTGATAAAAGAATAGGGGTTATTGATTCTGGGTTTTCGTTATTTCCTTTTTAAAAGGATCAAATTTTAGATATCTTTTGGAGAGTTTGATCCTGGCTCAGAACGAACGCTGGCGGCGTGCCTAACACATGCAAGTCGAACGAGAAACCCTGCTTCGGTGGGGGAGTAAAGTGGCGCACGGGTGAGTAACGCGTGGGTAACCTGCCCTTGAGTTGGGGATAACTCCGCGAAAGCGGGGCTAATACCGAATAACATTCCGATTACTATGGTGATTGGAATCAAAGATGGCCTCTGCATGCAAGCTATTGCTTAAGGATGGGCCCGCGTACCATTAGCTTGTTGGTGGGGTAATGGCCTACCAAGGCAACGATGGTTAGCTGGTCTGAGAGGATGGCCAGCCACACTGGAACTGAGACACGGTCCAGACTCCTACGGGAGGCAGCAGTGGGGAATCTTGCGCAATGGGGGAAACCCTGACGCAGCAACGCCGCGTGGGTGATGAAGGCCTTCGGGTCGTAAAGCCCTGTCAGGTGGGAAGAAACATGCCGATGCTAATAACATCGACATTTGACGGTACTACCGGAGGAAGCACCGGCTAACTCCGTGCCAGCAGCCGCGGTAATACGGAGGGTGCAAGCGTTGTTCGGAATTATTGGGCGTAAAGGGCGTGCAGGCGGTCGGGTAAGTCAGATGTGAAAGCCTTCCGCTTAACGGAAGAAGTGCATTTGAAACTGCTCGGCTAGAGTACGGGAGAGGAGAGTGGAATTCCCGGTGTAGAGGTGAAATTCGTAGATATCGGGAGGAACACCAGTGGCGAAGGCGGCTCTCTGGTCCGATACTGACGCTGAGACGCGAAAGCGTGGGGAGCAAACAGGATTAGATACCCTGGTAGTCCACGCCGTAAACGATGGGCACTAGGTGTAGGAGGTATTGACCCCTTCTGTGCCGAAGCTAACGCATTAAGTGCCCCGCCTGGGGAGTACGGCCGCAAGGTTAAAACTCAAAGGAATTGACGGGGGCCCGCACAAGCGGTGGAGCATGTGGTTCAATTCGACGCAACGCGAAGAACCTTACCTGGGCTTGACATCCGCTGACAGTCCCGGAAACGGGATCTTCTCCGCAAGGGGACAGCGAGACAGGTGCTGCATGGCTGTCGTCAGCTCGTGTCGTGAGATGTTGGGTTAAGTCCCGCAACGAGCGCAACCCTCATCCTTAGTTGCCATCATTGAGTTGGGCACTCTAAGGAAACTGCCCCGGTTAACGGGGAGGAAGGTGGGGATGACGTCAAGTCCTCATGGCCTTTATGTCCAGGGCTACACACGTGCTACAATGGGCGGTACAAAGGGTTGCAATACCGTGAGGTGGAGCTAATCCCAAAAAGCCGCTCTCAGTTCAGATTGGAGTCTGCAACTCGACTCCATGAAGGCGGAATCGCTAGTAATCGCGGATCAGCATGCCGCGGTGAATACGTTCCCGGGCCTTGTACACACCGCCCGTCACACCATGAGAGCTGACTGTACCAGAAGTCGTTGGGCTAACCCCTGAGCTCGTCGAAGGGGAGGCAGGCGCCTAAGGTATGGTTGGTGATTGGGGTGAAGTCGTAACAAGGTAGCCGTAGGGGAACCTGCGGCTGGATCACCTCCTTTCTAAGGAGTTTTCGGTTTCGGGAAACCGAAACAAAACTCTAGGTCAATCCCATTATCAATAACCCCTAAAAGATATAAAACGGGGTTGAGAGGGCCCGTTAAGGTGGGCAAGAAGAATCCCCTTGAAGGGTCTATAGCTCTGAGAAACTCCCGAGGGCTAAAAAGCTATAGGCCATTAAGAACCCAAAGGGCCTATAGCTCAGTTGGTTAGAGCGCACGCCTGATAAGCGTGAGGTCGATAGTTCAAATCTATCTAGGCCCACCATACGATTTCGGATTGTAGATTGCGGAATGCGGAATCGAAAAGTCTACTTCCGAAATCCGCATTCTAAAATCTGCAATTGAGAATGGGGATGTAGCTCAGCGGGAGAGCACCTGCCTTGCACGCAGGGGGTCGGCGGTTCAAATCCGCTCATCTCCACCAATTAGAGATGGGGATTTGGGCCGTTCAATTTTTAAACCTGAAATTCGTTTCAAAGAGAGATAATCTGTGTAATCAATTTTTGAAATCTTTGTAATCGTATTACTGTTCTTTGACAATTGAATATGGATGAAGGCACACATTATACAAGTTCGTTGATCAAGTTTATGGTCAAGCTACTAAGGGCATACGGTGGATGCCTTGGTGTCAGGAGGCGATGAAGGACGTGGTAAGCTGCGATAAGCCTCGGGGAGCCGCTAAACAGGCTTAGATCCGGGGATCTCCGAATGGGAAAACCCATATCGAGTAATATCGGTATATCCCATCATGAATCCATAGTGATGGGAGGCGAACGAGGGGAACTGAAACATCTCAGTACCTTCAGGAAGAGAAATCAATTGAGATTCCCTGAGTAGTGGCGAGCGAAAAGGGAGGAGCCTAAATTCCGCATATGTTAAAGCCTGTGAGCGTTGTATGCGGGAGGTTGCGGGGTTCTACTGGAAGTCATCACAGTGACTTCGGGGAGAATTCAATTCCATAGCTGAATCCACTGGAAAGTGGGGCCATAGAAGGTGATAGCCCTGTAAGCGAAATGGAATTGGAACCCCTGGGTAGGATACCCAAGTACCACGAGACACGGGAAATCTTGTGGGAATCCGGGAGGACCATCTTCCAAGGCTAAATACTACCTGGCAACCGATAGTGAACCAGTACCGTGAGGGAAAGGTGAAAAGTACCCCAATGAGGGGAGTGAAATAGTACCTGAAACCGTATGCTTACAAGCAGTGGGAGGACGTTGAATGGTTGAAGGGTTCGCCTTTTGGCCATTCTGTCTGACTGCGTGCCTTTTGCATAATGAGCCTGCGAGTTACTCTATGTGGCAAGGTTAATCCGCCTCAGGCGGAGGAGCCGTAGCGAAAGCGAGTCTTAAAAGGGCGTCCAGTCGCATGGAGTAGACCCGAAACCAAGTGATCTATCCATGGCCAGGGTGAAATCCCGCTAACACGGGATGGAGGCCCGAACCGGTGAAGGTTGAAAACTTCTCGGATGAGCTGTGGATCGGAGTGAAAGGCTAATCAAACTTGGAGATAGCTGGTTCTCCCCGAAATATATTTAGGTATAGCCTCAGGTCATTCGCTAACGGAGGTAGAGCACTGGATGGGCTAGGGGTCCTACCAGATTACCAAACCCAACCAAACTCCGAATACCGTTAAGCGTTATCCTGGGAGTCAGCCCATGGGAGATAACTTCCATGGACGAGAGGGGAACAACCCAGACCATCAGCTAAGGTCCCTAAAATGTACTAAGTGGGAAAGGATGTGGAAACGCTCAGACAGCCAGGAGGTTGGCTTAGAAGCAGCCATCCTTTAAAGAAAGCGTAATAGCTCACTGGTCAAGTGGGTCTGCGCCGAAAATGTAACGGGGCTTAAGTACATTACCGAAGCTATGGAATCTTGCCTCTGGCGGGATTGGTAGGGGAGCATTCCATTGTAGGGTGAAGGGTGATCGCGAGGACACCTGGACGAGATGGAAGAGATCATGCAGGCACGAGTAGCGATAATGCTGGTGAGAAACCAGCACGCCGTAAACCTAAGGTTTCCTGAGCAAGGTTAATCCTCTCAGGGTTAGTCGGTCCCTAAGCTGAGGCTGAAAAGCGTAGGTGATGGGAAACAGGTTAATATTCCTGTACCACCGGATTGGCGTTGAGCGATGGGGGGACGCAGAAGGGTAGGTTATCCAGGTGTTGGTTGTCCTGGTTCAAGCCCGTAGGTGGGGGTCTTAGGAAAATCCGAGATTCCAACTATAAACACCGAGAGGTGATGACCACCCCGAGATTCGTCGAGGGGGAAGTAACTGAGCCCATGCTGACAAGAAAAGCCTCTAGCAAGTCAATCAGGTGTCCGTACCGCAAACCGACACAGGTAGGTGAGGAGAGCATCCTAAGGCGCTTGAGAGAACCCTGGTTAAGGAACTCGGCACACTAACACCGTAACTTCGGAAGAAGGTGTGTCATGGTCTGTGAGGGGACTTGCTCCTGGAGCGGATCATGATCGCAGTGAAATGGGGTGGCGACTGTTTACTAAAAACACAGGAGTCTGCAAAGTCGCAAGACGACGTATAGGCTCTGACGCCTGCCCGGTGCTGGAAGGTTAAGGGGATTCGTCATGTGGTCGCAAGACTGCAGAAGCGTTGAACCGAAGCCCCAGTAAACGGCGGCCGTAACTATAACGGTCCTAAGGTAGCGAAATTCCTTGTCGGGTAAGTTCCGACCTGCACGAATGGCGTAACGACTTCCCCGCTGTCTCAACCAGGGACTCAGCGAAACTGTATTGGCGGTGCCGATGCCGTCTACCCGCGGCAAGACGGAAAGACCCCGTGCACCTTTACTACAACTTGGCAATGAATTTCGGAATAGTCTGTGTAGGATAGGTGGGAGACTGTGAGATCTCGGCGCCAGTCGGGATGGAGTCGACCTTGAAATACCACCCTGATTGTTTTGGAATTCTAACCTGGACCCGTTATCCGGGTCAGGGACATTGCCTGGTGGGTAGTTTGACTGGGGCGGTCGCCTCCTAAAAGGTAACGGAGGCGCGCAAAGGTTCCCTCAGGCTGATTGGAAACCAGCCGTAGAGTGTAAAGGCATAAGGGAGCTTAACTGCGAGACCGACAAGTCAAGCAGGTACGAAAGTAGGCCTTAGTGATCCGGCGGTTCCGCATGGAAGGGCCGTCGCTCAACGGATAAAAGGTACGCCGGGGATAACAGGCTAATTCCTCCCAAGAGTTCACATCGACGGGGGAGTTTGGCACCTCGATGTCGGCTCATCGCATCCTGGGGCTGTAGCAGGTCCCAAGGGTTTGGCTGTTCGCCAATTAAAGCGGTACGCGAGCTGGGTTTAAAACGTCGTGAGACAGTTTGGTCCCTATCTGCCGTGGGCGTAGGATACTTGAGGGGAGCTGTCCCTAGTACGAGAGGACCGGGATGGACGAACCAACGGTGTTCCAGTTGTGACGCCAGTCGCAGCGCTGGGTAGCCGTGTTCGGAAGGGATAACCGCTGAAAGCATCTAAGCGGGAAGCCCACCCCAAGATAAGGTATCCCTTCCCGATAGAAATATCGGGAATAAGACCCCTCGGAGACTACGAGGTTGATAGGTCGGATGTGTAAGTGCTGTAAGGCATTGAGCATACCGATACTAATCGGTCGATCGGCTTGACCATAATTGAATTTATATTTGTTGGAGCCTTTCCGCCATTGGCGGATCCGCCCCTGGCGGACATCCATATCACTGAAATCAGGAATAATGGAATTATGGAATAGTGGAATATTGGGTTAGACCCAAAAATCTTGTTGATTCGCATTTTCATTATTCCAACATTCCTGAATTGATTTTCTTGGTGACCATAGCGAAGGGGAAACACCCGTTCCCATTCCGAACACGGAAGTTAAGCCCTTCAGCGCCGATGGTACTGCATGGGAAACTGTGTGGGAGAGTAGGACGTTGCCAAGATTAAAATTGAAAAGCCCATCCGAGTGGATGGGCTTTTTTT